>Ga0193725_1000068_pt1 | contig 35252 bp, 30 predicted proteins | sample H2a2metaG_FD_143058 | JGI IMG/M metagenome (GOLD analysis project Ga0193725, IMG submission 143058) | Soil microbial communities from a riparian zone of the East river system, Colorado, United States - H2a2 | ecosystem: Environmental > Terrestrial > Soil > Riparian zone | place: USA: East River... | reverse complement strand
CATCCTGACCATCGCCGAGTTCCAAGGCATTCGCGATTTCGGATTCATCTCCGGTACCGCGATCCTGCTCGCGTTCCTGTCGATGCTGACCGTCTTCCCCGCGGCCTTGCTGCTGATCGACCGCTGGCAGAAGGCCCCGCGGCTCGCGTCGCCCGCCGCCCCCGGGCGGCGAAATCCCGACGCGAGCGAGCGCCACCACTCTCACGTTCCCGCGCTGGAGTGGCTCGTGTGCTGTCCGAAGACGATCCTCACCGGCACGGTCCTCGTGACCGCCGTATCGTTGTGGGCCGCGCCCCGCGTGGGCTTCGATTACAACATGTTGAATCTCCAGGCCGACGGTACCGAGTCGGTCGTCTGGGAGCGAAAAGCGGCCGCGGCCTCAGGGCGCTCGGTGTTCGCCGCGCTCTCGACGGCGACGTCTCTCGCCGAGCTCGAGGCCAGGCAGGCCGCGTTCCGGCGCCTGCCCTCCGTCTCGGACGTGCAGAGCGTGCTGTCGGTGTTGCCCGATCGGCAGGACGAAAAGCTGGCCATGCTCGAGCGCCTGGCGGTTGTGGCGGACGGTATCCGCCCGGGGGCACCGCGCCCCCTCGATCTGCCTGCCCTGACCGCCGCCCTCGAAACCCTGAAGCGCCGAATGGATCTGGCGGCGGCGCCCCGCGGTGGCGCGGTGGCGCCGGATGAGATCCTCGCCATCGCGCGGGCGACGTCGGCCCTGCTCGGGACGCTCAAGACGCGCGAGCGTGGCGCCGTCGAGACCGCTCTCACCGATTACCAGACGCGGCTGGCCGCCGATTTCACCCGGCAGTGGAGCCAGCTCCAGCGTGCCGCCAGGCCGGCCCCGGTCGCCCTCGGCGACCTCCCGGACGAGCTGCGGCGCAAGTTCATCGGCAAGAGCGGGCACCTGCTCATGCAGATCTACTCCCGGCTCGACCTCTGGGACCGCCCGAGCCAGGCGCGCTTCGTGGAGGAGCTGCGGACCGTCGACCCGGACGTCACCGGACAGCCGGTCGTCGCGTACGAATCGATGCGGCTCATCGAGCGGACGTTCCGGCTGGGACTGGCGTACGCCTTCGCCCTCGTCGCCGGGATCGCGGCGCTCATGATCCGCCGTGTGCGGGAGACCGTGCTCGCGATGGTGCCGCTGATCCTCGGCACGCTGTGGACGGTCGGGGTCATGCAGCTGGCCGGGCTGAAGTTCAATCTGGTGAACGTCTGGGCCCTGCCCCTCATCATCGGCTCCGCCGCCGAGTACGGGGTGAACATCGTGCTGCGGTCCCTCGAGGCGCCCGCGCAGGACGGCGGGCCACGGCTGGCCCGCAGCACCGTCATGGGTGTGGTGTTCAACGGCCTCACCACGATGGCCGGCTTCGGCAGCTTGCTCGTCGCGCATCACCGGGGCGTGTGGAGCCTGGGCCTGCTGCTCGTGATCGGCTCCGCGATGACGCTGACCGCCTCCCTGGTGGTGCTGCCCACGCTCGTGCGCCTCGCCGACCGCCGGCGGTCTCGGGCTTTCGAGATCGTGACGGCACCCTCGATCTCGCCACTCGTCATCCCGGGGTCAAATGGCGTGTCTCGTCCTCGGCATTCGGCCGCGCGGGATGACGTGGGCGGGCAGGGGGCGGCGATACGATCCTAACGGAGCCCCAAGTAACTCAGGACGACGAGCACGACGACCACGACGCCGATGATATAGAAGATGCTGTTCATGGCTTCCTCCTGCCCGAACTCTAGCCTTCCCTCCCTCGCGCGCCTATTGGACCTTAGCGACATCGGGGACCTCGCCCGCCCCCTCCGCGCCACAGCGCTCATATGTCGGGTACTCGACAGACATCGTCGGCGCGGCCGTATAGAATTTGGGCGGTTTTTGCCATTCCGCCGGCGAACGATGCGAGCGGCGCATGCGTCGCCGTCCTTGCACAAGGAGAAGCGATCCTGTCCGACGCGGCGCGAAAGCCGGGTTCTCTCGAGAATCGCATCCTGGGTGGCCTGTCGCGCAAGGAGTACGCGCGGATCGCCCCCGATCTGCAGCACGTCACCCTGAAGGCCGATCAGGTTCTGTACGAGCCGGGTGGCACGATGCCATGGGCGTACTTCCTCGACACGGCGAGCGTGTCCATTGTCTCCCAGGCGGAGAACGGGACGTCCATCGAGGTCAGCCTGGTCGGCAGCGAAGGCGTCATCGGCATTCCCCTCGTTCTCAAATCTCTCAGCCTCCCATACCGAATCGTGGTGCAGAGGCCGGGCACGGCGTGGAGGATGAAGGCCGACCTGCTGCGCAAGGAGTTCGACCGCTGTGGTCCACTCCACGAGCTCCTGTTGCACTATGTCCACACCCTGATCGTTCAGCTCGCCCAGTCGAGCGCCTGCAACCAGTTTCACTCGACACGGCAGCGTCTCTGTCGATGGCTGCTGGCCGCGCAGGATCTCTTCGGCTCGAGCGAGCTTCGATCCACCCAGGAGTTTCTCTCCCAGATGCTGGGGGTGAATCGCGGCAGCGCCAATCAAGCCGCCGGCTCCCTGCAGAGGGCCGGCCTGATCCGCTACCGCCGCGGCCACATCACCATCCTCAACCGCTCAGGTCTGGAGACGGCGGCCTGTGAGTGCTATCGCATCATCAAAACCGAGACCGACCGCTTCTTTCCCCGGTAGCCGCGATGACGGCGACGAAGGGGACCCAGGGATCGCGCGGCCTCGTGCTCGTCGTGGACGATCGTGCGGATACCCGCGATTTCTACGACCGGGTCCTCGGGGCGGCGGGGTACTCCGTGGTCAGCGCGGAAAGCGTTGAACAAGCGCGCGCGATTGCCGGCGCCATCGCCTTCGACCTCGTGGTCATTGACGTCGACCGGCCCGGCATGCACGGCTTCGAGCTCGCCCAGAGGCTTCACGCCCAGGGACGGCGCCGACCGCGCCTGCTGGCGGTCACGGGACATCCCCCCGAGGACACTTCGACGGAGACCGTCTTATTCGACGCCTACCTGATCACACCCTGCCCGCCCGAAAAACTGATCGCTGTCGTGACGGATCTTCTCGCGAAGCGAGGGTGACCGCCCTCGTTGGACGAAGGTCCACTAGGCGGGTTGCCCACGGCGTTGATAGGGTGGGTGCTGAACGTGAGCCCGCAAGAAAACGCCGCAGCACGTTCGCCGCAAGAGGAGATCAAGACATGGCGTACAAGCTGCCGCCGTTGCGATTCGGCTACGATGCGCTCGAGCCCCACATCGACGCCGAGACGATGGAGCTCCATCACGACAAACATCACCAGGCGTACGTCGACAACCTGAACACGACGCTGGCGGCGCATCCGCAGCTGGCCGATCTCCCCATCGAGGACCTGTTGCGTCGGCTCGACCAGGTGCCGGAGACGATCCGGACGGCCGTTCGCAACAACGGCGGCGGCCACGCCAACCATCAGTTCTTCTGGGAGATCCTCGGGCCGAACGCCGGCGGCGCTCCGAAGGGCGCGATCGGCGACGCCATCGAGAAGGACTTCGGCTCCTTCGAGCGATTTCAGTCTCTCTTCAGCGACGCGGCCACCAAGCACTTCGGCTCGGGCTGGGCGTTCCTCGTGGTGAAGCCGGCGACCGAGCGGCTCGAGATCATGTCGCTCCCCAACCAGGACAGCCCCGTGTCGCACGGCATGTCGGCGCTCCTCTCTTGCGACGTGTGGGAGCACGCGTACTACCTGAAGTACCGGAACCGACGTCCGGACTACCTGGCGGCCTGGTGGAAGGTCGTCGCCTGGGACGTCGTCGACCAGCGGCTGCGCGACGTCAGGGCGGGGACGCCCCGACCGTAGTGGAGAGACTGCGCCGCGTTGCGGCGCTTCGTCTCACGCCGCGCGTCGTCTGGGCCCTGCTCGGCGAGACGTTCTTCGAGTGGTACGCCGACCGCGCGCCGAGACTGGGGGCCGCGCTCGCGTTCTATACGGTCTTCGCGCTGGCCCCGGGGCTGATCTTCATCATCGCCCTCGCCGCGCTCTTCCTCGGGAAGGAGGCGGCCCAGGGGCAGATCATCGATCAGGTCCAGGACCTCGCCGGGGACGCCGGGGCCGAGGCGGTGCGCGCGGCGATCGAGAGCGCGCGCAGCGCGGGCGGCAGTCTCCTGGCCACCGGCCTGGGTGCCGTCACCCTTCTCTTCGGACTCTGGGGCGTCTTCGGCGAGTTGCAGGACGCGCTGAACACCATCTGGGGCGTGCCGGCCCGGCCGGGGCGTGGTGTGATCAGAGTCATCAAGCAGCGGTTCTGGTCGGCCACGATGGTCGTCGGCATCGGGTTCCTGCTGCTCGTCTCCCTCGCCGCGAGCGCCTGGCTGGCCGCGCTCGGGAAGTTCTTCTCCGGCCTGTTGCCGCTCCCGGCGGCGGCCATGGAGACGGCCAACGCCCTCCTGTCGTTCGTGATCGTCACGTTCATGTTCGCCGTGATCTACAAGCTCCTGCCGGACGTGAGCATCGCCTGGCGGAACGTGTGGACCGGGGCCGCCGTGACGGCGGTGCTGTTCACGATCGGCAAGACGCTGATCGGACTCTATCTGGGCCGCAGCACGGTGGCGTCGGTGTACGGCGCCGCCGGCTCCCTCATCGTCATCCTGCTCTGGGTCTATTACTCGGCGCAGATCGTCTTCTTCGGCGCCGAGTTCACGAAGGTCTACTCGCGGCGGTTGGGGGCACCGGTGGTCCCCAACCGGACGGCGGTGACGCTGACGGCGGTCGCGCGCGCTGGCCCAGGCATGGACCGCCGCAGACCGATCGAACGACGGACGCGACGACGAAGCATTCGCGACGGCTGACGCCGTGAGCGAATCGCGGCACTACGTCACGAAGGCGTACTTTCGCTGATGCCTCGCGCCAGCTCGCCGACCGCCAGCGCCAGCTCGATCGGCTCGATAGGTTTGGCGCGGTGGGCCTGAAATCCGGCCGATAGCGCGAGTCTGACGTCGTCACCGCCCGCGTACGCCGTCACCGCCAGGGCGGGGATCGTTCCGCCTTGCTCGGGGGTGAGGCACCGGATCCTTCGTATCAGGACGTAGCCGCTCTCCTCCGGCATCGCGATGTCGCTGACCAGCACGTCCGGCTTCCAGCGCTCGAGGGTCGTCAGCGCCGCTCCCGCGGACGCCACCGCCCTCACGCGCGCGTCGCAGTGCTCGAGCGCTCGGGTGAACATGTCGCGCGCGTCGGCATCGTCATCCACCACCAGGACCCGCAAGCCTGCCAGCGTCGGTGGGTCATCGAAGGCCGCGGAGCTTCGAGTGGTCGGAGGTTCCCACCCGGGACCCGACGCCTCCGCCTCGCCCAGGAGGGGAAGACTCACGGTGAACGTCGACCCCTGGCCCTCGCCGGGACTCTCGGCGTCGATGGAGCCGTCGTGCAAGGAGACGAGGTGGCGCACGATCGCGAGGCCGAGGCCGAGCCCACCGTGGGATCGCGCCTCGGTGGCGTCGTCCTGGCGGAAGCGGTCGAAGACATAGGGCAGGAACTCCCGACGGATGCCAACGCCGGTATCGTGGACGACGATGCGCACCTCGCGTCCACTCACCTCCAGCCGCACCTCGACCTGGCCCCCCGAGGGCGTGAACTTGAGGGCGTTGACGAGCAGGTTGGACACGATTTGCTGCATGCGGACGGGATCGCCGGCGATCGTGGCCGGCGACGGATCCAGCACGAGATCGAGGCGAATCCCCTTCGTGTCGGCCCCCGGGCGGGCGTTCGCGACGGCCGCCTCCAGCACCGGTTCCAGCGCGATCGGCCGGATCTGAAGCCGCAGCGACCCCGAGATGATCCGGGAAACGTCGAGGAGATCCTCGATGAGCTGCGTCTGGAGTCTCGCGTTGCGCTCGATCACCTCGAGTGCCTGACGCACCCCGGCCTCGTCCAGCTTCCCTTTGCGGACGAGCGAGGCATATCCCAGGATCGAGGTGAGCGGCGTCCGGAGCTCGTGGGAGAGCACGGCCAGGAACCGGTCCTTCGCTTCGGACGCCTCGGCGAGCCGCAGTGACGTCTCTTCGAGCTGCCGGGAGCGGTAGTGTTCGCTCAACACCGTGTTGCCGAGGATCCCCAGCAACTCCCCGCACAGCTCCAGTCGGGATCGCGGCAGCGGGAGGACCTTTCGCGCCATCGCCCACACTTCGTCGAAGGCGAGCCCGGAGGCCCGGGCGAGCTGCTCGATCTCGCGGTGGCCGGGATGCAGGATCAGCGCGTAGCCCGCGACCGCCGCCCCCACGATCTCGCCGGCGAGCACGAGCGTGGTCCCGACCACCGCGAGCCCGTACTGCTCCTCGATGACGACCGACGGGCTCGGATCCGGCTGATCCAGGCACTGGCGCGCGCAGGTGGCGAACATCCCGGGGCCATGACCGCGTGAGAAGAAGTCGAACAGTGGGATCCGGTTCACGGCATCCGCCGCCTGACGTCCATCAGCGCCATAGACCTCGACGGTCAGATGGTTGACGGCCGCGTACTTCTCGAGGGCCGCTCGGCCTCGCTCGAGCTGAAAGACGGTGACGTCCAGCTTTGCCACCGACGGCTACCCCTCGCGCCGCTGGGCGTGGCGCTCGGGGGATCGCGCCACCAGACTGAAGTACTCCCAGAACGCGAGCCGGCGCGCAGCACCCGGCGCGATTTCCCGCGGCAGCACGCGCATGCCCTGGCCGTTCACGACCTGGCACTCGCGCGTCGTCCGGTCGAACGCGTTCGCGCGCATCTTCGCGATCGTCAGCGCTTGCCGGAACGTGTCGGCGAGCTCGACCCAGTTGAGGAGGATCACGTTGTCGACGAGCGAGCTCACGCCGAAGGGGCCCATGACCGACGACATCCCGAGCAGCTCGGGATTCTCGTGGTTGTAGATCGTCGTGACCTGATGCTCCTTCATGAGCGCCACCACAGCATGGAAGAAGTCGCGAAAGCTCCGGCCCGTCGGCCCCAGGCTCGACCCATAGGTCGACAGGCTGTCGATGACGACGCGCTTGGGCTGAAACTCCTTCACGAGCTTCTCGAGCTGCAAGAAATGCCGGTCGATCTCGATCTCCTGCGGCCGGTCGTAGAAGAGGCGCACGAGGCCCTGGTCGATCGCCGGCGTGAGATCGATCCCGATGGTGGCGGCGTTCCGCAGCACCTGGGCCCTCGGCTCGTCGAGCGTGAGCATGACGCTCCGCTCGCCCCGGCGGGCGCCTTCGGCGATGTACTGCAGCGCCATGACGCTCTTTCCGGAGCCCGTGATGCCGACCACGAGCGTGGTGCTGCCGAGGAACAACCCGCCGCCCATCATCTCGTCGAGCCCGGGAACGCCGGTCGACACGCGCGTCGACGGGTCGAATGCCGCTCCCTCTTCTCGCAACAGCTCACGGGGCGCCTGGACCCGACGGTAGACCTCGATCCCTTTCCCGTCCACGATCGAGAACGAGTGCCGTCCCATCCGGTAATCCTGTCCGCGGGCCTTGACGATCTCGATCGACCGATGCACCGCGCGCTCCATCTCCTCGACCCGGAGGCAAATGAGCGTGTCGGCGATGAACTCCTCGGGCAACGAGGCGCCGAGCCTGGCGGCTTCGGGGGCTGCCACTTCCACCCCGAGCATCGCGGTGAGCCGCTCGCGCTGGAGCCCTTCCGCGAGGAGGTGGAACGCCTCGGGCGTGTTCCGCCCTGCGTCACTGTCCCCCGGGGTGCGCCGCACGAGGCCGTCGACGAAGATCCGGCGTGCTCCGATCGCCGCCGCCTCGTCGAGGAGGAGGCTATCGGCCTGCTGGATCTCCTGCTGGAACACCTGACGCGTCGTGAAGACGATCTTGAGCCGGCCCTGGCGCTCGAGCTCCGGCAAGTCCCAGCCGAAGAGCGCCGCATCGCGGACGAGCTTGTCGGGGGACACCTCGAAGAGCACGATGAGTCCGGGCTCGCCGAGCTCGGCCGCGCCCCGATAGATGAACTCCATCCCCAGGGTGGTCTTCCCCGTCCCGGCCGTGCCCTCGACGAGCACGACGCTGCCGCGCAGGAGGCCGCCGCCCAGGATGTCGTCCAGCCCTGCGATGCCGGTCCTGACGTGGTCCCGTTCAGGCATGGTCAATGTCTCTCCTGTACCATCGTCACGATGGTCGTACGCCGGAAAGGCGACGGTGGCTCGGGTCGCCGTCCGGCGACCGTCGCTGCTTCAGCAAGGCCTTCAGCGCGTTCCGTCCATCCGGCGTCGCGCACACTTGCCGCAGGGGTTCCAGCCATTCCTCGGCGTGATCGACTTCGAGGACGTACATCCGCCCCGTGGCCCCCTGGTTGAGCGTCCGTTTCAGGAGGCCGGCACCGAGCAGCAGGTCGAGCGCGCGCGCGACCTGCTGGAGCTCGTAGCCGACGTAGGCCGCGAGCTGCTCGCTGCTGAGGACGACGCGCGGATGCCGCGAGAAGAAGAGGAGCAGGTCGAGGTCGCACGCGTCCCGCAGCCCCGCCGCTTCGACGAGCCGCACGGCCAAGGGGTCCGTCGGTTGAATTTTCTGGATGTCGGAGCTCCTTTCGGAGAGGGTCCACGAGCGACAGGAGCAGGGATGGCCCTGCGAACACCCCATGATAAAGAGGGTATGCGGACGGCACAAGGTCCCATCTCACCGGTATCGATCATGCGTTCTCTCTTACTCGGATGTAGTTCCATGGGATTGAAAGGCTTACGGATCCTCGTGATCGAAGACGCGCCCGACGTGCTGGACGTGCTCACCCTGCTGCTCCGGATCGAGGGCGCCGACGTCGAAGGAGCCGGGAGCGGTCACGAGGCATTGACGATCTTCCGCCGCCGCCACTTCGACGTGGTCGTGAGCGATCTCGGCCTGCCCGATATCTCGGGCGATGTGCTGATCCGCACGGTCATCGCGGCCGCGCGACGGCCCATCAAAGTCGTCGTCATCACTGGTGAAACCCAACCCACCAAGACCCTCGCGCTCGAAGCGGGCGCCGACGTCATTTTCGCGAAGCCGTGCCAATGGGAAAGCGTCGTCACATACCTCGACGAGCTCAGCCTGCCTCAGGCCGCCTGACGTTTCGCCTCGGCTCACCATCGTCCTCTACGCAGTCTTCCCCCGTCCTCGCCATCCGACAAGTGGACCTTGGTCCAATCGCCGCGCCGGGGGCCGCCGAGTACATTCAGGGAGGGAAGATCTGCGCAGAGGAGCGGCCCACGTGAGTGTCCAGTCCATCAACCCGGCGACCGGCGAGGTCCTCGAGCGCTTCGAAGAGACCTCCGCGCCGCAGCTCGAGCGAATCCTCGCGGGCGCCGACGCGGCGTTCCGCGAGTGGCGGGGGGTGCCGTTCGCCGTCCGCGCGCAGAAGATGCGGGAGGTGGCGCGCGTCCTGCGGGCGCACACCGCGGCGTACGCCCGCACGATGACTCTGGAAATGGGCAAACCGATCGTGCAGGCCGAAGCGGAAGTCGAGAAGTGCGCCGTCACCTGCGACTACTACGCGGACCATGCCGAGAGCTTCCTGGCCGAGCAACCGCGGGAGACGGATGCGTCGCGCAGTTACGTGCGCTTCGATCCGCTGGGGCCGGTCCTGGCCGTGATGCCGTGGAACTTTCCCTTCTGGCAGGTGTTCCGCTTCGCCGCCCCTGCCCTGATGGCCGGCAATGCGGCGGTCCTCAAGCACGCGTCCAACGTGCCGCGCTGCGCGCTCATGATCGAGGAGGTGTTTCGCGGGGCAGGCGTTCCGCCCGGCCTCTTCTCCACCGTGCTGGTCGGCGCCCCGGCGGTGGCCTCGCTCATCGCGGATCCGCGCGTGGTCGCGGTCACGCTGACCGGCAGTGAGTCCGCCGGGCGCGCGGTCGCGGAGGCGGCGGGGCGCTCGCTGAAGAAGACCGTCCTCGAGCTGGGCGGGAGCGATCCCTTCATCGTCCTCGCCGATGCCGATCTCGCCGTCGCGGCCAGGGCCGCGGCCGACGCCCGGCTCATCAACAGCGGTCAGAGCTGCATCGCGGCCAAGCGCTTCATCGTGGTCGAGCGCGTGGCCGACCAGTTCCTCCAGCAGCTCTTCGACGAAATGCGCTCCCGCCGGATGGGCGATCCGCTCGCGCGCGAGACGCAGGTCGGGCCGCAAGCGCGCGTCGAGCTCAGGGACGCGCTCCACCGGCAGGTCGAGGAGTCGCGCATGCGGGGGGCGACGATCGTTCTCGGGGGCGAGATCCCGAGCGGGAAGGGCGCCTTCTATCCGCCGACGCTACTGGCCGCCGTGGAGAAGGGCATGCCGGCCTTCGACGAAGAGACCTTCGGTCCGGTGGCCGCCGTCATCCGCGCGAAGGACGAGAGCGACGCCATCGGCCTGGCCAACGACTCCCGCTTCGGTCTCGGGGCGTCGCTCTGGACCCGCGACCACGAGCGCGCCGAGCGCCTGGCGGCGCAGATCGAAGCGGGCACCGTGTTCGTGAACGGCGTCGTGAAGTCGGACCCTCGCCTGCCGTTCGGCGGCATCAAGCGCTCAGGGTATGGGCGTGAGCTCTCGGAGTACGGCATCCGCGAGTTCGTCAACGTCAAGTCGGTCTGGATTGCGTAGCGGCCGATCGAGGGTCGGCAACACGAGAGGCGCGTGAGCCGCTTCGGCCTCGACGCGCGCGCGGCGCGCGTCACGTGGACCATCCTGGTGTTTCTCGCCGCGCTCGGATTGGCCTATGCCGTGCGGCAGGTGCTCTTCCTGGTCGCGCTGTCCCTGTTCTTCGCGTACCTGCTGTTTCCACTCGTCCGGCTCACGCAACAGTGGGTGATACACAGCCGACCGCTGGCGATCGCGGTGGTGTACCTGGTGGTCCTCGCGGTGCTTGGCGGGACCGGGATCGCGGTCGGGCCACGCCTGGCGGCCGAGGTCCAGGGGCTGGCGCAGACGCTTCCGGAGATGTCCAAGCGGATTCAGAGCGGCGAGATCGTGATCGGCCTCCTCGCGCGCCGGGGATGGGAGTCGCAGCAGATCCGCGAGATCGACCGGCTGGTGCAGAGCCACATGGGAGAGATCGTGGGCTACGCGCAGCAGGCCGCGACGTCGGTGCTGAAGTGGCTCGCCGGGGCGTGGGTGATCCTGCTCGTCCCCGTCTTCGCCTTCTTCATCCTGAAGGACGTCGAGCGGTTCACCACCACGACGATCTGGCGACTCGGTCATGAAGGGCGTCGGCGAGTGTGGTGGCGCATCGCCGAGGATCTTCACCTCCTCCTGGGGCAGTACGTCCGGGCGCTCTTGCTGCTGGCCCTGATCACCTTCGTCGCCTGGGCGGTGGCGTTCCTGGCGGCCGGCGTGCCGTACGCGCTCGTCCTCGCCGGGATCGGAGGCGCTCTCGAATTCATTCCGGTCGTCGGCCCGCTGACCGCCGGCGTCATCGCCGTCGCGGTGTGCCTGTTCGCCGGGTACGATCACCCCTGGCTCCTCGCGCTGTTCATCCTCGTGTGGCGGGTGATCCAGGACTACGCCATCAACCCACTGGTCATGGCGCGCGGCATCGACATCCATCCCGCGCTGGTGATCGTGGGGGTGCTGGCGGGCGGCGAGATCGCGGGCGTCGCTGGAATGTTCCTGTCCGTCCCGGTGATCGCCGCCGCCCGGATCATCTTGCGGCGTCTGCAGGCTCCAGAGCACGTTCCGGCGGACGGTGAGGAACGCGAAGGATCCCCATAGGACCTTGGTCCACTGTGCGTCGAGCGGCTGCGGCGATACGTTGCCCTCATGGGTCAGGACCCTGTCTACACCGTCGTCAGGGTGATCGCGCGGTTCTGGATCTGGTTCTTCTTCGAGCGCGTCGAGGTCCGGCACCCCGAGCGGGTCCCGCGCAGGGGGCCGGTGCTCCTCTGCATCAACCATCCGAATAACCTGATCGACTCCCTGCTCGTGGCATCGGTGCTCCCGCGGAAGGTGCACTACCTCGCCGCCGCCGAGCTCTTCCGCAACCCGCTCCTCGCGCGATTGCTCGCCGAGTTGGGTGTGATCGCCGTGCACCGGAAGGCGGACGGCCCGGACAAGCGGAGCCGCAACGTCGAGATGTTCGCGGCGTGCGACGAGGCATTCGAGCGCGGGCGGCTCATCGCGATCTACCCCGAAGGCGCCACCCACGCGGAGGCGCACCTGCAACGGATCAAGACCGGCGCGGCGCGGATCGCGCTCAGCTACGAGGCGCACGCCCCGGGGCGCCTCACGGTCGTGCCGGTGGGGCTCAACTTCGAGGCCCGCAAGAGGTTCCGCGGGCGCGTCCTCGTCTCCTTCGGCGAGCCGGTCGACGTCTCGTCGTACCCCGCCGTCGAAAACCGACCCTTCAGCGGCTCGGACGTCCGGGCGAAGGCGCGGCATACGCTCACCACGGCCATCCAGTGGGCGATGGAGCGCGAGGTGGTCCACGTCGAGCGCATCGACACGGGGGCGCTCGCCTGCGCCGTGGAGGTGCTCTATCGCGGCGAGCTCGAGCGTGAGCTGTGGGAGGAGCGCGGGCTCTCCGGACGGCGGATCGACCCGTTCCCGCTCCCCGGGGCGATCGCCGACGTGGTCGAGCACTTCCGCACACAGGATCCCGTGCGCGTCGAGCGGCTCGGGCAGCGGATGCTCGGGTACCACGCCGGACTCGCTGCGTACCGGCTCGGTGACGAGGCGGTGCGGACTCGCCTCGAGCGCACGGCGGAGCGACAGCGGGTGGCGCGGTCATGGCAGACGGTCGTCGGCCTCCCGCTCTTCGCGTACGGCGCGGCCGTGAACTTCCTCCCCTACTACCTGCCCGGTTGGCTCGCGGGGCGGCTGTCGCACCGGCAGACGGACTACGCGACGACCCGGCTCCTCGCCAGCGTCGTCGCCTTCCCGCTCTTCTGGGCGCTCGAGACGTCGCTGGTCGGGTGGGCGGCCGGTCTCCTGTGGTTGCTCGTCTTCTTCCTGTCACTGCCGCTCGGGGGTCTGATGGCCTATCGGTATGTGGTGGGCACCGGGCGGTTGCGCCACCAGCTCAGGTTCGGCGCGCTCCTCCTCACGCGCGCTCAGGAAGCCAGGCGCCTCCTCGCCGAGCGCCGCGAGATCCTCGAGGAGCTCGAGCACGCCACGCGCGACTACCTGGGAGCGCGCCGGGCGCGGGCGCTCGAAGTCGAGGCCCATTGGACGAATGTCCAATAGGTTCGTCAGCTGATCTCGACTACCGTGAGGGCCGGCGCGTTGCGCCGACCGATGACCAAGCCGATTCGCGAAACATGAACGTTCTGTTCCAGGTCGTCGGCGGCATGGACGGGGCCCGGCGGTCGATCCGACGGGCCGGCGCGTTCGTGGCCCGCCGCCTGCGGTGCGCGTGCTCGCGGCCCGCCGTGTGGATCACCGCCCCTGCCCTGGCGCTGATGCTCCTGTTGCTCCTGCCCGCCGGCGGGCTCGTCTACCACATCTACTTCGACCGGCGCGGCCTTCCGGATCTCGAGCCGTTCATCCGCTTCGAGCTCTCGACGATCGGGAACGTCTACGACGTCCAGGGCCGGGTGCTGGTGGAGCTGGCGCGGGAGTACCGCCGGGTCGTCTCCTACGACGAGGTGCCGGCCGTCCTCCGCCACGCCATCCTGGCCGCCGAGGACAAGAACTTCTTCTCCCACTCCGGCGTGGAATACCGGGCGCTGCCGCGGGTGGTGTACAAAACGGCGGTGCGCTCCGTGGCCGCGTGGTGGAAGGGCGGCGTCGACTTCCGGCTGCGCTTCCCGCAGGGCGGCTCGACGCTCACCCAGCAGCTCGTCCGCGGATACTTCCTCCGCGACCGTTCGAGGGGCGAGAACGGTCCCGCCCTGTTCCGCGATACCGCGACCTCGTGGGTCCTCTCCGCGGCCCTGGGCGTCCCGACCACGAACAAGCTCCTCCGGAAGATGGAGGAGATGCGCCTGGCGCTGTGGCTCGAGGGGGAGATGCGGCGCCGCTACGGATCGCGCGCGCAGGCCAAGCGCGAGATCTTCGCGCGCGCGGCCAGCTTCAACTACCTGGGCAACGGCCGCTACGGCTTCGCCACCGGCTCCGAGTACTACTTCGGCAAGCCCCTGTCGAGCTACACGCAGACGGACGCGGGGAAGGCCGCGTTGCTGGCCGGGATCACCAAGGCGCCCCGGGACTACGCGCCGGTGACCGGCAATGCGCGGGCCGTGCGCCGCCGCAACGAAATCCTGGCCCTCATGGCGCGCAACGGCTACATCTCCGAGAGCCTCGCCGAGCGCAGCCGGGCCGAGCCGGTCCTCCTGTCAGTGGCCACGAGGAGGCCGGTCAAGACGCACGCCCCCGCCGCGATCGACACCGTCCTCGACGAGCTGAAGCAGCACGGCGCGGATCGCTTCGGAGTCGAGGACCTCCTCAAGGGGCGAATCTCGGTCCGCTCCACGGTCGACGAGCGGGTGCAGACCATCGTGAACGAAGCCCTGGAGAACGGCCTCGCCCTCTACGAGAAGCGGTATTCCGGCTCGAAAGGATTGATCCAGGGTTCGGTGGTGGTGCTGCGCAACGCGGACGCGGCGATCCTGGCCGAGGCGGGCGGCCGGCAAATCTACCAGGACCGCCACACGCACTACTCCGACTACAACCGTGCCACCGGCTCGCTTCGGCAGCCGGGCTCGGCCTGGAAGCCGCTGGTGTACCTGGCCGCGTTCCGCCAGCACTTGACCCTCGATACCACGGTGCCCGACGAGCCCATCGCGGTGCCCATGGGGGCGGATCAACCGGTGAAGTGGATCGCCAACTACGACAACGCGTTCAAGGGCCCGATCCCGATGCGGCAAGCGCTGGCCGAGTCCCGCAACGCGGTGGCCGTGTGGATCACCCGCGAGATCGGCGTGGACCGGATGATCAAGACGGCCCGGGAGCTGGGGATCCGTAGCCCTCTCCAGCCCTACATCACCACCGCGCTGGGGGCGTCGGAGGTGCGGTTGCTGGAGCTGGCGGGCGCCTATCGCGCCATGGCCTCGGGAATCGTGGCCGAGCCCCACGTCATCGATCGCGTGACCGGCGCCTCCGGCGTGGTGCTCTACGAGGCGTCCCCCTCCGCGACCGAGATTTCTTCCCCGGACCTGACCCTGATCCAGGAAGGGCTGCGCGGCGTGGTCCGCCTCCCGGAAGGCACCGCTCACGCCCTCGACAGCCGCGATTTTCCCGTCCCGGTGATGGGCAAGACCGGGACGACGAGCGACTTCCGCGACGCGCTGTTCGTCGGATCCACCTACGGGCGGCAGGGCGTCACGGTCGCGGTCCGGGTCGGCTTCGACGACAACCGCGCGCTCGGGGAGAAGGAGACCGGGGGACGCACGGCGCTGCCGATCTTCCGCGAGATCATGCGCCGCGTCTACGAGCGCCGGCTCGTGGGGCCGGTGCCGGCGTTCCCCCGCGAGATCGAGGAAGGCATCGATAGGTATCTGAAGGCCCGCTAGACCAAGGTCCAATTGGCAGGCCGGGGAGCGTCCGCTAGATTCAGGGCATGAAGAACCTGGTGGCTCTCCTGACCGTCTTCCTCGCGCTCGTCTCCGGGAGTCCCGCGCTCGCCCAGTCCACCGGTGGTCTCGGCAACATCCTCAACGACGCTCTCGGCGGCGTCCTCTCCGGAAAGCCGGGGAACGAGAACCGCAGCTGGCACGGCCACCTCGTGCAGGCAAAGGGCACCACGATGATCTTCAGGGCGGAGGACGGCAAGGTCTACCAGGTGGACATGTCGGCTCTCGACGCCCAGTCATGGCATTCGATCGCGCTCGGTCAGGCGCTGACCCTGGCCGCCAAGCCCGGCCCCGGGCCGCAGACGCTCATCGCCGCGCGGATCGAGCCCGAGAAGCCGGATCGTGCGGGTCAGCTTCGTGAGAAGCGGGCGTTCCTCAGCGCCCAGGGCACGGTCGAGGCGGTGCAGGATTCGCGATTCAACTTCAGGACGCCCGACGGAAAGATCCTGTGGGTCGACGCCTCGCAGATGCCGGGGCCTGCCGCCGCGAGGGTGAACGATCAGGGAACGCTGATCTACGAGCGACATTCCCCCCAGCAGGTCACCGCCGTGTGGCTCGACCGGCCGGAGACTCAGCCGTCGGCGGCGGTCAAGCCGAGCGCCGCAGGCCCGGGGGAGTATCAGCGCATCTATGGGTATGTTCACTCCGTCGGCGAGGGCACGCTGTCGTTCAAGGCCGACGATGGCCGGACGCTGGCCGTCGACACGAGCCGGGTCGACGCGCAGGTGCGGAGCACGCTGCGGCAGGGGGATCTCGTGAGCATCCTCGGCAAGACGACGGCGCGGGCCGATCAGTTCGTGGCCGAGGCGATCGAGCGGCAGGCGCGACGGTAGTTCACGGAGAACGCGATGCAAGCCATCGTTCACCCTGACGTCGGAACGCGGATCGAGCGGGACCTCGACGTCGCTCTCTTCCGTCTTCGCCAGCTCGGCGGGGCGGTGGTCGTGGTGGAGTTGCCCGGCACGATCGGCGAGAGCTCGGCGTTCGCCGACGAGGTCGATCAGATCCAGGCCACGGCGAGCCGGGACGTCGGATTGGCCACCCGCGAGCTGCTCCTCACCCGCGTGAACCGGCTGTCCGCCGCGCTGGACCGGCTGAACGACGGCGAATACGGCGTCTGCGTCGAGTGCGCCGAGCCGATCGGGCCGGCGCGGCTGGACGCGCTGCCCGAGGTCCAGACCTGCATCCGCTGCCAGGCGGGCCTCGAGCGTCTCGATCACCAGACCGGCCGGAGTCGACGCAGCGTGTTCGAGGCTGGCGAAAACGAAGTGGCGAGTGAGGCGATCCCGACGTCGTATCGCTCGTCGCTCTTTCCAAACGAGGAGGATCGACATGCGTTGCGATGAGGCGTTCGTCCTGGGGGCGATGACCGGCGCGGTGGCCGTGTGGTTGTGGGGGAGGGACATCGAGGATCGTCTCGCCAAGACGACGCACGCGGCCCGGACGATGGCCGCGGACGGCATCCAGGCGGTCGAGGCCACGGTTCGCCCGGCGTAGCTCAGGCGGAGGAGAATGTTCGGCCACCGATTACTGCGTGATTTCGCGGAGATGACGGGTTGGACGAAGGTCCAATGGGCGGCCGGCACAATGAGGTCTACCGTGACAAGAAATGACCGCCGACCGACGTAACCCGGTGGTCTGCGGAGCCAGGAGACGGTGATGGAGATCCTGGAACGTTCGCGCGGCGCCTCGGCGCCCTCACCGCAGGGATGGGGACTCGTCCTCGCGGGGGTCGCCGGCACCAGGCTTCGGCCACGGTCGCGCCGGCTCGCGGGGGACGGACGTCCGCTCAGCCCGGAAATCCTCGTGGAACAGACGCTCCGGCGGGCCGCCATGGTCGTGGCGCCCGACCGCATCCTGACCGCGGTGGTGCGGGCGCACGCGCGTTTGTATGAGCCACTCCTGGCGACCCTCTCGTCGCGATGCCTGCTGATCCAGCCCGAGGATCGGGGCAGCGCCACCGCCGTGTTCTACGGTCTGCTGCACCTGTTGCGACTGGCCCCCAATGAGCCCGTGGCCATCCTGCCCGTCGACCACTACGTCTCTGACGACGAGACGTTCGCGGCCCACATCAAGGCCGCCTTCGCGATCGTCCTCAGCCGACCCGACCTGCTGGTGCTGCTGGGGGTCGCGCCTGACACCGACGAGGTCGAGGACGAGTGGATCGAACCCGCGGATGCGATCCACGGTCCCTGGCCGTGGTCACTCTACCGAGTGCGGCATCTCTGGAAGATGCCGTCGCGGGCGATCGGCAAGACCCTGCTCCGATCGCGCGGCTGTCTCTGGGACAGCCGCGTGATGGTCGCTCATCCCTCCGCACTCCTTTCGCTGATCCGGCATGCCGCCCCGGGTCTCTGCGAGGCGTTCACCTTCGTCGAGTCGCGACTGGGCACGCCATGGGAAGAAGACAGCGTTCGCCGGCTCTACGCGAGACTGCCCTCCACGGAATTCTCGAAGGACGTGGTGGCGTCGCGCCCAGGAAACCTCGCGGTGCTTCCCCTCGCTGGAATGAGTACGCGCCAAGCCCTGTCCGCCTGAGTCTCGGGCCGATCAACATCGCCGTCGAGCCGAATGAAAAGGAGAATTCCATGTCGAGCGTGCTCGCCCGCCTGGCTTCGCCGCGGGACCACAACGCTGCTTCCGAGTCCGCCGGGCGCCGACCCGAGCTGATCGGCCGCGGAAGCGCGGCGGGGTACACGGGAGCCTATCGTGAGCCCGGCACCGTCGACATCGAGGAGGTCGTGGCTGTGCAGACGGCGCGAGGACCCAAGTAGCCGGCGGAAGAATGATCCTCGAATCTGCGGAAGAGCCGATCCGGGCCGAGCTCTTCGGCATCGAGCGCCTCGAGCAGCACGCCGAGAGCCTGGCCGCCGCCCAGCCCGTCATGGGCAAGTCGGGCCAGGCGCGGCCGCTGTTGCCACGGGTGGAGGAAAACGGACGGGTCCTGCGTGAAGCGTATCGAGTGATCGCCCAGGCCATCCGCGAGGAACGCGGGATCGCGCCCGCGGCGGAATGGCTGGTCGACAACTTCCACGTCGTCGACGAACAGGTGCGCGAGATCCGCGACGACCTGCCGGCGGGCTTCTATCGGGAGCTGCCCAAGCTGGCCGAGGGGCCGCTCGCCGGCTACCCGCGCGTGTACGGCATCGCCTGGGCGTTCGTCGCCCACACGGACAGCCGCTTCGATCCCGAGTCGCTCCGCCGATTCGTGCACGCCTATCAGCGTGTGCAGCCGTTGACGATCGGCGAGCTGTGGGCGGTCGCGATCACCCTGCGGATCCTGCTCGTCGAGAATCTTCGACGCCTGACCGAGGCCATCGTCCGCGGGCGAGCGGCCCGCGACGCGGCCGACGCGGTCGCGGACGAGCTGCTTGGACTGAAGGGCTCGCCCCCGGCGCCGGTGTCGAGGGCCCTGTCCGCGTTCGAGCCCACTCCACTCGTGACCGCGTTCGCGGTGCAGCTGGTCCAGCGGCTGCGCGATCAGGATCCCGCCGTCACGCCGGCGCTGCTCTGGCTGGACCGGCGCCTGGCCGCCCAGGGCACGAGCCCCGACGACATCGTCGCCCTCGAGCATCAGCGGCAGGCCGCGATGAACGTGACCGTGCGGAACATCATCATGAGCATGCGTTTGATGTCCGCGCTCGACTGGGCGGAGTTCTTCGAGAGCGTCAGCCTGGTCGACGAGGTGCTCCGAACGGGCAGCCACTACGCCGCGATGGACTTCGCGACCCGCGACCGGTATCGCCACGCGGTCGAAGAGCTCGCGCGGGGTTCGAACCGGCCCGAGCTGGAGGTCGCCGCCGAGGCCGTGCTCCCCGGCCAGCGCGCCGCGGGCGATGCGGGAACGATGGACGGTCCGCGCGATCCGCGCCGGGAGGACTCCGGCTACTACCTGATCGGCGGCGGGCGCGGAACGTTCGAGCGGGCCCTCGGCGTCCGCGTTCCGTCCACGCGCCGGCTGCTGCGCGCCTACCTGGGGGCGGCGACCCTCGGGTACCCGGGGACCATCCTCGTCTTGACCGCGCTGATTCTGGCGCTGCCTCTCGTCGCGGCCCGCGCCTTGGGGATGGACACGGTCGGCCTGTTCGTGCTCGGGTGCCTGGCCGTCGTCCCGGCCTCGGACCTGGCCATCGCGCTCCTGAATCGCTGGGTCACGAGCGTGCTTCCGCCCCGCGTCATGCCGCGGCTCGAGTTGCGGGACGGTGTGCCCTCGACATCACGGACGATGGTCGTGGTCCCGTCCCTGTTGACGGACCTCGCGGAAGTCGACGAGCTGATCGAGCGGCTCGAAGTGCATTACCTGGCGAATCCGGACGGCGACCTTCACTTCGCGCTGCTCTCCAACTGGACGGATGCCCGCACGGAAACGGAACCGGGTGACGCGGAACTCCTGGCCGCGGTGCGCGAGGGGATCGCGCGCCTGAACCGTCGTCACGGTGTCGCTCCCCACGGCGGCCAGCGGTTCTTCCTCTTCCACGGCCGCCGGCTCTGGAACGAGCGCGAGCGCACGTGGATGGGCTGGGAACGCAAGCGCGGCAAGCTCCACGAGCTCAACCGCCTGCTGCGAGGTGCCACCGACACGACGTTTCTCCCGGCGTCTGGTCCCACGCCCGTCGTGCCGACCGGTGTCCGTTACGTCGTCACGCTCGACACCGACACGCAGTTGCCGAGGGGCGCCGTCAATCGACTGGTCGGCACGATGGCGCATCCGCTCAATCGGCCGCGGTTCGATGAGCGCACCGGTCGTGTCGTCGAGGGATACGCCGTGCTTCAACCGCGGGTCACCCCGCCCCTGCCCGGGCGTGAGGCCTCGTTCTTCCAGCGCCTGTCGTCGGGCCCGGCCGGCATCGATCCGTATGCCGCCGCCGTGTCCGACGTCTACCAGGATCTCTTCGGGGAGGGCTCCTACACCGGCAAGGGCATCTACGACGTCGACGCGTTCGAAGCGGCGCTCGCGGGACGAGTCCCCGAGAACACGCTGCTGAGCCACGACCTCTTCGAGGGCATCTTCGCGCGGGCCGGCCTCGTCACCGATATCGAGCTGTTCGAGAGCGCCCCCTCGAACTACGCGGTGGCGGCCGCCCGGCAGCACCGGTGGGCGCGCGGCGACTGGCAACTGCTGCCGTGGATTCTCCGAACGCCGATGCCGCTGATCGGACGCTGGAAGATGCTGGACAACCTGCGGCGCACGCTGTCGGCGCCGGGGGCCGTCGCAACTCTGATCGCGGGATGGGTGTGGTCAGGCGCCTCACCGATGGTATGGACGGGATTCGTTCTCGCGACGATCGCGCTGCCCGCGTGTCTGGCGGCCCTGGCCGGCGTGATCCCCCGCGGGCACGGCATCTCCAAGCGGGGCCACGTCCGCGCGGTCGGCCACGACTTCGTCCAGGCGGCGGCTCAGACGGCGTTCACGATCACGATGCTCGCGCACCAGGCCTGGTTGATGGGCGACGCGATCGTGAGAACGCTCGCCCGCGTGTACGTCACGCGTCGCAACCTGCTCGAGTGGGTGACCGCCGCGCAGGCGAAGGCCGGTCTTCGGTTGGACCTCCTGGGCTTCTACGAGCGCATGGCCGGCGCCGTCGCCCTCGACGCCCTCGCGGCCGCGCTCGTCGCGTGGGCGCATCCCGCGGCGTGGCCCCTCGCCCTGCCGTTTCTGCTCCTGTGGACGGTGTCGCCGGCGGTCGCTCGATGGATCAGCCTCCCCCGGCTCGCCCCGAAGGCCCCACCGCTGTCGTCCGCCGACGCGCGGGCGCTCCGGTTGATCGCCCGCCGGACGTGGCGGTTCTTCACGACGTTCGTCGGTCCAGAAGACCACGCCCTGCCTCCCGACAATTTTCAGGAGGATCCGCACCCGGTGGTGGCGCATCGGACCTCGCCCACGAACGTCGGGTTGTACCTGCTGTCGACCGTGGCCGCTCACGATTTCGGCTGGATCGGAACCCTCGACACCCTCGCGCGGCTCGAGGCCACCTTCGCGGCGATGACCGCGCTCGAGCGCGTGCGCGGCCACTTCTACAACTGGTACGACACCAAAGACGGCCGTCCGCTCGACCCGCGGTACGTGTCGTCGGTCGACAGTGGAAATCTGGCCGGTCACCTCATCGCGATCGCGCACGGCTGTCGCGAGATCATCGATCGCCCGCTTCCGAGTCGGTCCGCGCTCGCCGGGATCGAGGACGCGGCGTGGCTCGTGCGGGAATCGGTACGCGCCCTGCCCCACGCCGGGCCCACGCCGATGGCGAGCCGAGACGGCCTGGACGAAGCGCTCGAGACCCTCACGACGGCAGGCCGGACGACGCCAGGCACGACGGCCGCGTGGGCCGCGCGATTGGCGGAGCTCGCTGCGCGCGCACGCACGGTGACCGCGGTCGCGCGAGCCCTCGTCGAGGAAGATCCGGGCGCGCGGACCGTGCTGACGTGGGCGGACGCGCTCCGCGAGACCATCGAGAGTCACGAGCGCGATCTCGCGGCGATGATCCGGCCGGGCGTCTCCGCGGCTCTCGCCGCTCGGCTCACGAAGGTGGCCAGGGATGCGGAGGCCATGGTCGCGGCCATGGAGTTCGGCTTCCTGTTCGACCCCATCCGCAAGCTGTTCTCGCTCGGATACCGGGTCCTGGACGGAACCCTCGATTCCGGCTACTACGATCTCCTCGCCTCCGAGGCCTGCCTGACGAGCTTCGTGGCCATCGCGAAGGGCGACGTCCCGGTCGCCCACTGGTTCCGGCTCGCCCGCGCCCTCACCCCCGTGGAAGGAGGCTCGGCGCTGGTGTCCTGGTCGGGTTCGATGTTCGAGTACCTGATGCCGGGCCTCGTCATGCGCGTCCCGGACGACAGCCTGCTGGGCCAGACCGCCCGGCTCGTCGTCCGGCGTCAGATCAGCTACGGCACGAAGCGGGGCGTGCCGTGGGGCGTGTCCGAATCCGGGTACAGCGCGCGCGACCTCGAGCTGACTTACCAGTATTCGAACTTCGGGGTCCCGGGTCTCGGCCTGCAGCGCGGGCTCGGCGACGACGTCGTCATCGCCCCGTATGCCACCGCCCTCGCGGCCATGATCGACCCCCAGGCGGCGGTTCGAAACTTCCGCCGCCTGGCCGACGCCGGCGCCTCCGGGGAGTACGGGTTCTACGAGGCGCTCGACTACACGCCGCCGCGGCTCCCGGAGGGCGCGAGCGTGGCGATCGTTCGCAGCTACATGGCCCATCACCAGGGCATGTTGCTGGTGGCGATCGCCAACACGCTCCTCGACGGGGTGATGCGCGCGCGCTTCCACGCGGAGCCGATGATCCAGGCGACCGAGCTGCTCCTCCAGGAGCGGACCCCGCGTGACGTCGCCGTCGCGCGACCCCGGGCCGAAGAGGTGGCGGCCGCCGCGGACGTCCGTGAGCTCGTGCCCACGGTCGTCCGGCGCTTCACCTCGCCGCACAGCGCGACGCCCCGGACGCATCTCCTGTCGAACGGGCGCTACGCGGTGATGGTCACGGCCGCGGGCTCCGGCGAGAGCCGCTGGCGGGGGCTGGCCGTCACGCGCTGGCGTGAAGACGTCACCCGCGACGCTGGAGGGACGTACGTGTTCCTTCGCGACGTCGACAGCGGAGCGAGCTGGTCGGCCGGTTACCAACCGAGCGGCGTCGAGCCCGACAGCTATCAGGTGACGTTCTCCGAGGATCGCGCCGAGATCGCCCGGCGCGACGGCGGGATCACGGCCATCCTCGAGGTGATCGTGTCCCCGGAGGACGACGCCGAGGTGCGGCGCGTCTCGCTCGCGAACCTCGGCGCCCGCGCCCGCGAGATCGAGGTCACGTCGTACGCCGAGATCGTGCTGGCCACCGCGGCGGCCGATGCGGCCCACCCCGCGTTTTCCAACCTGTTCGTGCGCACGGAGTGTGCCCCCGAGCTGGACGCGTTGCTGGTGACGCGCCGGCCGCGGGCGCGCGGCGAAGCGCCGGTCTGGCTGGCGCACGTGGTGGTGGTCGAAGGCGACACCGTCGGCGGCCCGCAATGGGAGACCGACCGCGCGCGATTCCTCGGCCGCGGCCGGGGCGTCCGCACGCCGCTTTCGGTGATCGACGGCCGGGAGCTCTCGAACACCGTCGGGCCGGTACTGGATCCGATCGTCAGCCTCCGTCGCCGCGTCCGGCTCGAGCCGGGCACCGGCGCCCGCGTCACCTTCTCGACCCTGATCGCGCCGTCGCGAGGGGACGCCCTCGACCTCGCCGACAAGTATCGTGACCCCGCGACCTTCGAGCGGGCGGCCACGCTGGCGTGGACCCAGGCCCAGGTTCAGCTCCATCACCTCGGGATCGCGCCCGACGAGGCCAACCTCTTCCAGAGCCTGGCCGGCCGCATTCTCTACTCGCACCGAACGCTCCGGGCCTCCACGGACGTGCTCACGCGTCAGGCCGGCGGCCCCGCGGCGCTGTGGGCGCACGGGATCTCGGGAGACCTCCCGATCGTCCTCGTCCGGATCGACGAGCCCGAGGACGTGGGGATCGTGCGGCAGCTGCTCCGCGCCCACGAGTACTGGCGGCTCAAGCAGGTCGCGGTCGACCTCGTGATCCTGAACGAGCGGGCCGCTTCCTACGTTCAAGATCTCCAATCACTGCTGGAGACGCTGGTCCGGACGAGCCAGTCGGCCGAGCACCACGAGGGACACGAGCCGCACGGCAACGTGTTCATCCTGCGCGCGGACCGCATGACGGCATCCCAGCGCGACGTGCTCCAGGCGGCGGCGCGCGCGGTGCTGTCCAGCCGGCGCGGGACCTTGGCCGAGCAGATCCTGCGCGCGGATCGTCCCGAGGGCCCGGCCACCGCGCACCGCCCTCGCCCGGCCGCCGCCAAGCAGCTGTTCGACCTCGCGTCGTCACCCCCCGCGCTCGAGTGCTTCAACGGGCGGGGCGGCTTCGCGGCCGGCGGGCGCGAGTACGTGACGATCCTCGGCGAGGGCCAGTGGACACCGGCCCCCTGGATCAACGTCGTCGCGAACCCGGCGTTCGGGTTCCAGGTCTCCGAGTCGGGGTCGGGCTACACGTGGTCGGTCAACAGCCGCGAGCGCCAGCTCACCGCATGGTCGAACGATCCCGTGAGTGACCCGCCGGGCGAGGCGATCTACGTCCGCGACGAGGAGACCGGCGAGCTGTGGGGCCCGACGGCGCTTCCCATCCGGGAGGAGACGGGAGCCTACGTGGCCCGGCACGGCGCGGGCTACAGCCGGTTCGAACACGTCTCGCACGGCGTCGCGCTGGATCTCGTGCAGTTCGTGCCGCTCCGCGTTCCGATCAAGGTCTCCCGCTTGACGCTCACGAACCGGTCGCAGCGCGCGCGGCGGCTGTCCGTGACGGCGTACGTCGAGTGGGTGCTGGGCGTGTCGCGAAGCGCCGGGGCGCCGTTCGTGGTCACCGAGATCGATGCGCCGACGGGCGCGATGCTCGCCCGGAACACCTGGACCTCCGACTTCGGGGCGCGCGTGGCGTTTGCCGACCTGCGCGGGGCGCAGACCGAGTGGACCGGGGACCGGACGGAATTCCTCGGACGCCACGGCACGCCGGATCATCCGATGGCCCTCGAGCGGAGCGGTCGACTCTCGGGACGCGTCGGCGCGGGCCTCGATCCGTGCGCTGCCCTGCAGTCGACCGTGGAACTGCCCGTGGGCGGCCGTGCCGAGGTCGTGTTCCTGCTCGGCGACGCGGCGACGCGAGAGGAAGCCAGGGAATTGATCGCGCGGTATCGGACGGAGGATCTCGATGGCGCCTTGCGCGCGGTCGCGGAGCGCTGGGACGACGTGCTCGGCACCGTGCAGGTGACCACGCCGGACCGCTCGATGGACCTGCTGCTCAACCGCTGGCTGCTCTACCAGACGCTCGCCTGTCGCGTGTGGGCGCGCTCGGCGTTCTATCAGGCCTCGGGCGCCTACGGCTTTCGCGATCAGCTCCAGGACGTGATGGCGCTCATGGTGGCTCGGCCGGACCTGGCGCGCGAGCAGGTGCTCCGGGCCGCCGCGCGGCAGTTCGTCAAGGGAGACGTCCAGCACTGGTGGCACCCGCCCACCGGTCGCGGCGTCCGCACCCGTATCTCCGACGATCGGCTCTGGCTCCCGTACGTGGTCAGCCGGTATCTCGAATCCACCGAGGATCTGCGCCTCCTCGACGAGACCGTCCCGTTCCTCGAAGGCGCGATCCTCGGGGCCGGACAGCTGGAGTCGTACTTCGAGCCCCGCGTGTCCGAAGAACGGGCCACGGTGTTCGAACACTGCGCCCGCGCCCTCGACCAGAGCCTGGCCCTCGGCAGTCATGGACTCCCGCTGATGGGAACGGGGGACTGGAACGACGGCATGAGCCTGGTCGGCGCCGAGGGAAAAGGCGAGAGCGTCTGGTTGGGCTGGTTCCTGCACTTGATTCTCTCGGAGTGGGCGCCGCTGGCGGACGCGCGCGGAGAAGGCCCGCGCGCCGAGACGTGGCGCCGTCACGTCGGCGTGCTGAAGGAATCGCTCGAACGCGAGGGCTGGGACGGCCGATGGTATCGGCGCGCGTTCTTCGACGACGGGACCCCGCTCGGGTCCATCGTCAACGACGCCTGCCGGATCGATTCGATCGCGCAGTCGTGGAGCGTGATCTCGGGGGCGGCCGAGGTGGCTCGGAGCGAAGCCGCCATGGCCGCGGTCGAGGAGTTTCTCGTGAGGCGGGCCGACGGTCTCGTGGCGCTGCTCACCCCGCCGTTCGACGACGGCACGAGTCTCGACCCTGGCTACATCAAGGGATATCCGCCCGGCGTCCGCGAGAATGGCGGCCAGTACACGCACGCGGCGATCTGGTCACTGATCGCCTTCGCCATGCTGGGGGACGGCGACAAGGCCGCCGAGCTCTTCGCGATCCTGAACCCGATCACGCACACCCGCACGCCCGACGACACCGACCGCTACAAGGTGGAGCCCTACGTGGTGGCGGCCGACGTCTACGCCGTGCCCCCGCACGTCGGCCGCGGGGGTTGGACCTGGTACACGGGGTCAGCCGGGTGGATGTATCGAGCCGGGCTCGAGTGGATGCTCGGGTTCAGGCTGCGGGGCACGCGACTGACGGTCGATCCCTGCATCCCGCGGGCGTGGCCGCGCTTCACGATCGCGTTTCGCCATGGCGCCACGCCGTACGACATCGTGGTCGAGAACCCCCGGGGCGTGAGTCGCGGAGTGTCGGCGGTGGAGGTCGATGACGTGCCCCTCGAGGACCACGCGAGCATCCCGCTCGCCGACGATCACAAGCCCCACCGGATCCGCATCGTGCTGGGCGGCTGAAACGTCGTCTGGACGGGACCCGTGGTCCCCTCCGGCGCGCACGAGCGTGTCGCTGTCCGCCGACGTCGGGGTTGCTGTCGACCTCCTCTCATGATGCTCTATACACGACAGCATTGCGATCGCGGAGGAGGGGCGCATGTCGGTTCGGCTCAACATCACCATGGACGAAGCGGTCTATGCGCGCCTGAAGAAGGAAGTCCGTCCGAAGCGAATCAGCGCGTTCATCAACGAGGCCGTCCGCGCAAGGCTCAGTCCGGACCGGCAGACGCTCGACGCTGCCTACAAGGCCGCGAGCAAGGAGCGCTGGCGCAGAAGCCTTGAAACCGATTGGAGTCGCACCGACACCGAGGGATGGCCGGCATGACGCGCCGTCTCCAACGATTCCTGCAACACCCACGGTCGCCGAGTGGTCGTGCTCCCGATCACGAGCAACGTCGACACCCTCTACCCCGGCGAGGCGCTGACCCGGATCAAGGGTCAGCCGGGACGCGCGATCGGCGATCAGATCCGCTCGCTGGACAAGATCCGCTTGCAGTCCAGGATCGGATCCCTGACCGCGGAGGAGATGGCCGCCGTCGACGAAGCGCTACTCGTCACCCTCGGTCTCAGCCGCTGACAATCGTCTGAAGTCCCAACGGGATTCGAACCCGTGATTGAGTTGCGACCACGTTTTCGCACGATCGATCGCGTAGTTGACGGCGCGTGTGGACAGATTCCCGGGCGCGCCTGAAACATACCGATGCAGGTCACGCCACCCGTTTACGTCACCTGAACACTCTTACTGCGATGGCGCCTTGGTATCACCGGGGGCGATCGGTTGCGTCAGCGTGTCGGTTCGAAGCGCCAGCCCGGCACCGAGGCCAGGAATGGTCGCGATCGAGAACATCAACACCGATCCCTGGAACGCCACCACGCCTTCGATCTCGATGTCGCGCGGCGTGGGTACAGGATCCACCAGGTTTAGTGTAAAGTAGCACCGGCCATCATCTATGCGGGGTACCCGATAGGTGCCCCTGAGAATTCGCGGCAAGACCGAGCACTGGGCGCAGATTTCGTGCGTTGGGATGAGCGTCATCTCGGCGCTGCCGTCTGCCCGCAACTCCAGGCCGCCAAAGCCTTCAGCGAGCGTGAAGACATAGGTGCCCCTGGCCACACAGTCTGGCCGCTGTGCCGGCGCGTCCGTCGCACGAACGAGCATCATAATCAACATGGCGACGACGCTGACGACTCGGGCAATATCTCGTGACGAGCTGACGTATGTCACCCGTACCTCCTTTCTTGGCTCTCACCGCTTTCATCTGCGGCCTTCGCTCCGCGTCCTTAGATCAGGGGTTGGGGTAGACCAGGTTAGCATTGTCGATATCATACTGCGAGAGGTCCCGTGCACATGTCTCCCCGGAGAAGTAGAAGTTCATCGTATTCTTATTGGGATCCGCACACCCCGCGTATATATCTTCACGACACTGGTCATGGTACTGGTGCCGGAATCCCAGCATGTGCCCGAATTCGTGCGCCATGGCTGACTGCACGTCGTACTCGTTCGGTCCCGGGTTGAAGGACCACATGACGTTCGTGTTGATGATGATCGACTTCGTTCCGCATCCGGAAGGGCAGTACGGGAACACCTCATAGTCGGTCACCGCAATAGCCCCCCCTGAGCCTATTGCGGCGCACCCTCCCTGGGAAAAGTCCATCGCCCCGAGGCGAGTCGGCAAGCCCACCGGGCAATCGGGTGTGTTTTGAACGCCGTTCCAGTTCCCGATGCGGTTGCCCGCATTGGTCCCGAGCCACGCATCCCGGGCCGCACCGAGCACGGTCCACAGCTGCGGGTAGGCATTGAGGATGTTTAGGAGGTTCTGGCCGATGTACAGGGCCGTGCCGTGTTGAAGCTCCGTAAAGTTATTGAAGTGGCAACCACCGTGATTTCCCCACGCGACTCGTGCGCACCCGAGACACACCAGGACAGTGAATGCCAGGACCGTCGTTCGCTTCATGGCTTATCTCCATACCATTCCGGGAAGTTTCCGATGATGTAGTGGCCGCTGCCATCCGGGAAGGCCTTGAGGAAGAGCTTCCGCGGCACGCCCGCCTGCAGCGGCGTGACGAACGAGTTCCGCTTGTGTACGATGACCTTGGGCTGGACGCCTTTCTCGATCCGGACGATGTCGCCGTAAACGAACCGGTCGATCGGGGCCGGCAGGTGAAGCGGAAACGTCGCGTGCGGCTTCAGCACGATGATCACGTCCGCAGCCACCTCGATCGGCACGACCGGGAACTCGTGCGTGGGCAGGCGCAGCCGTTCCGCTTCTCGCTCCTGTTCTGTCTGGTACTGGGCTGTCGCCGTGCCCGATGACCAGGCCAGGGCGACCACACCGATGAGGACCAAGCTCGAGAACACGCGCATCGCGACACCTCTCACTTCTCCGCGAGCTCGCGCGGACCCGGTCGATGTTGCGGGGCCTAGAACACGTCGATAAGTGCGCCGCATCATACATCTCAGCAGATTCGTGTCAAAATGAATTTGGATGAATTTAAACCTAACATTCTGTGTATGATCTCGACACATTTAGTAGATTTAGGATCGCGCACATCCGCACGTCATGATTCGACAGTCGTTACAAAAGATACCCGAAACGTCATTGCCCCAGGTCACGCTTCGGGTGACCCGACGCCATCGCGGGAGGATACCCGGTTCCTGCTGCATCGGCGTCCCGTGGGAGTCCGAGTATCCCGCGTGCCGAGGTCGAAATGCGTGATACGGAAGTCGGTCAAGAGTTCCGTTCCTTGCCCCAGAGACGAAGCGAGGCTGCCGTCAAGGGCTCGCGGAGCGAGCCGCGTAGCGGCCGAAGGCCCTTGACGGTCAGGCCGAGCGAAGGCTACGTCTCCGCCACGTCGGAGTCCGATTCCTCGACGCTGTCCGCTACGGCCTTCCGGTAGTTCCGATAGCGTCGGTGGACGCCGGCGGCGGCGGTAGCTCGACGCTCTTTCAGGACCTCCGGGGTGTGGGCGAGGTACAGCTGGACCAGCCAGTCGATCATCGCCTCCAGGCGCCGCTGGCCCTTTCTCAGCTCATCTTCCCGCGTGGTCAGCATGACGGCGCGGCGACCTTCCATCCGCGCAACGAGCGAGTGTACCAAGCCGACGTGGGCGTCACCGGGCGCATCGGGGGATTTGATGAACGCTCACCATCTCCTGCCTCAGCGCGAAGTACTCTCGGATGATGTCGCCGATGCACCGTAACTTCCAGCGCAAGCAGCGTGGCAAGACCGAGGGAGGCGTCAGAGCCTACCGATGGAACCTGGAGCAGTTCTTGGTGTTCGTCCGCAATTGTAACGGCCGCCTGGCGAGGGTGACGGATTTGACCGCGGCGACGATCCAGGCGTGGATGGACGACATGGCCGCCGAGGACCTGGCGCTCAGCACCATGCGGGTCCGGCAGTCGACGGTGTCCAGCTTCTGCGCCTGGCTCGTGAAGCGGGAGATCCTCGCCGCAAACCCGGTGGCCAAGCTGGAGCGGCCGCCCCACCATCGCGAGCCCCCGAGGCAGGTCCCTGGGTCGTCGATGATGGACGCGCTGGTGGAAGCCGCGAAGCAGCGTCGCCGTCCGCGTGACGTGGCGATCTTCCTGATCCTGCGTTACACCGGCATGCGACGCGAATCCGTGGCGACCCTGCAAATCCGCCATCTCGACGGCGCCTGGGGCCTCCGAGGCGTTCGCGTGAAAGGCGGCAAGACGCGGGACGTTCCCTTGCCCGCGGCGGTGATGCAGTTCATGAGCGTGTACGTCGAGCACTTTCTGGTCCGGCACGTCACGACGATCGAGCCGGACACGCCGCTGTTCTGGTCGAGCTGGGGCCGGCGCGGTGTCGGGAAGATCAAGGCGCCGATGACCGGCAAGAACGTCTGGCGGCTCTGCAAGGTGTACGGCCGGATGATCGGCTACCCCGAGTTGAAGCCGCACGATCTCCGGCACGGCGTCGCGATGGAGGTTCTCGAACAGCACCACGATCTCGAGCAGGTCCGCGCGCTGCTCGGGCACGCGCGGATCGACACGACGCAGATCTACGCGAGCATCCGGCCGCCGCAGCTCAAGCGCGCGGTGTCGTTCTACGAGGAGCAGGCGACGCGGATGCTGAGCACGACTTCAATCGCGAACGGGAGGCGCGAAGACCGCTGACGGCAATCCATGTTTGAGGAACATCAGGAAGTTCCTCAAACACGACGCGGAAAACCTCAACGAAATCGAAATGGTGGCCCCAACGGGATTCGAACCCGTGTTTGAGTCGCGATGGAATACACCCCAGTCCTCAGTACAGGTGGCAGGCGACCTGGTGGCCGTCGTGAAGTTGCAGCTTCGGCTCGACTTCGGAACAGACGGGCATAGCGGCGGGGCAGCGGGTGTGGAAGCGGCAGCCTGACGGCAGATTGAGCGGGCTCGGGACCTCGCCGGCGATCGTGCGCTCCGGCTGCACGTCGTCCGGATGCGACGGGAGCGCGGCGGCGAACAAAGCCTTCGTGTACGGGTGCAACGGGCGGGCGCAGAGGCTGTCGCTGTCGGCGGTCTCGACGATCTTGCCGAGATACATCACCGCGATGCGGTGGCTGATGTGGGCCACCGTGGCCAGGTCGTGGCCGATGAAGAGATAGCTCACGCCGAGCGTCTTCTGCAGATGCTCGAGCTGGTTGATGATCTGGGCGCGGACGGACACGTCGAGTGCTGACACCGGCTCGTCGAGGACGATCAGGCGGGTGTCGGTGGCCAGCGCGCGGGCGATGGCGATGCGCTGGCGCTGGCCGCCGCTGAACTCGTGGGGGAACAGCGGCGCCACGTCGGGTGACAGGCCGACCAGGTCCAGCACCGCGGCCACGCGCTCGGCGATGGCCGCCCCCGAAAGATCCGTGTGGATCTCCAGCGGCTCGCCGATGATGTCCCCCACCCGCATGCGCGGGCTGAGCGAGCTGAACGGATCCTGAAAGACCACCTGCACCGCGCGGCGGTAGGCCATCAGCTCGGCGCCGCGGAAGGCGGCGATGTCACGTCCGTCGAAGGCGATCGAGCCCGCGGTCGGTTTCTCCTGCAGCAGGATGAGCTTCGACGTCGTCGTCTTGCCGCAGCCGGATTCGCCGATGAGCCCGAGCGTCTCGCCGGGATGCACGGCGAAATCGACGCCGTCCACCGCCTTCACCCACGTCTGTCCCTGACCGGGCAGGCGCCGGCCGACGGGAAAGTGCTTGGTCAGCCCGCGGACTTCAAGGACGGGTGAGGGCATCGTCCAGCAGCCAGCAGCGCGCGACGCTCCCGTCGCCGTCATGGAAATCGCGCGGCTCCTCGGTCATGCACCGGCTCACGGCCTCGGGACAGCGCGGATGGAACGAACACCCCGAGGGCAGGCTCGCCAGGTTGGGAGGCTGGCCCGGGATCGAGTAGAGCGGCTCCTTGTTGCCGAGCTTGGGGACCGAGCCGAGCAGCGCGCGCGTGTAGGGATGCTTGGGCCGATCGAACAGCTCGCGCACCGGCGCCTGCTCGACGATCTTGCCGGCGTACATCACGGCGACACGGTCGCACATCTTGGCCACGATGCCGAGGTTGTGGGTCACGAAGATGAGGGCCACCCCGGTCTCACGCTGGATGTCCTTGAGCAGGTCGAGATACTGCGCCTGAATGGTGACATCCAGGTTGGTCGTGGGCTCGTCGGCGATGACCAGCCGCGGCCCCCCGGCCAGCGCGATGGCCCCCACGATGCGCTGGCGCATGCCGCCGCTCATCTGGTGCGGGTAATCGCGCATGCGCCACTCCGGCGACGGGATGCGAACGGCCCGGAGCAGGTGCGTCACGCGTTCACGCAGCGTCCGGCCTCGCAGTTGCTGATGAAAGAATGCCGGCTCTGCCACTTGTCTGAAGATCGTGAACAGCGGGTTGAGCGAGGCCATCGGGTCCTGGAGGATTACCGCGATACGTCGCCCGCGGACGCGACGCAGCTCGCGCTGGCTCTTCTTCGTGAGATCCTCGCCCTCGAAGATCACGCTGCCGCCGACGATGCGCGCGTTCCTCGGCAGGAGCCCGACGATCGACAGACACGTGGTGGTCTTGCCGCTGCCGGACTCGCCGACGAGCCCCAGTGTCTCGCCCTCGCGCAGCGCGAAGCTGACGCCGTCCACCGCCTTGACGACGCGCGACCCGCCGAAGGAAAAGAAGTGCGTCTGGAGATCGGAAACTTCGAGGACGGAAGACACGCGCTACAAATTCCTCAGCTGCGGGTCGAGGCGGACGCGCAGCCAGTCGCCGAAGAGCTGGGTGGCCAGCACGATCAGCAGGATGCAGACGCCGGGGAACACGGTGAGCCACCACTGGCCGGCCATCAGCGTGGGGCGCGCTTCCGAGAGCATGAGGCCCCACGCGGGCTGGGGCGGCGGCACGCCCACGCCGAGGAAGCTCAGCGACGCCTCGGCGATGATCACCACCCCGACGGTGAGGCTCGCCAGCACCGTGGCCGTGTTCATCACGTTGGGCAGGATGTGCCGCTTGATCACGCGCAGGCGGCTGGCCCCCGCGATCTCGGCCAGCTTCACGAACTCTCGCTCGCGCAGGCTCAGCACTTCGCCCCGGATGACGCGGGCGTAGCGCGTCCAGTACACCGCGCCCAGGATCACGATGATGTTCCACATGCTGGGCCCGACCATGGCGGCCAGGAAGATCGCGAACACGATCGCGGGCAGGGCGAGCCAGGCGTCGGTCACGCGCATGATGATCTGGTCCACGAAGCCACCGACGTAGCCGGCGAGGATGCCCATGAACGTGCCGATGCTGCCGGCCACCAGCGTGCCCATGATGCCCACGATCAGAGACACCCGCGCGCCGTGGATCAAGCGGCTCAGCACGTCGCGGCCCTGGAAATCGGTGCCCAGCAGCGCCGCGCTCGTGCCGCCTTCCATCCAGAACGGCGGGGCGAACACGGGCGCCCCCGGGATGGGCAAGGTCGGCTCGTAGGGGGCGATGAAGTCGGCGAAGGCGGCGACCAGGAGCAAACCGCCGAGGATCACGACCGCGAGCAGCGGCGCTTCGCGCACCGCCTTGACGATCCCGCGGAACGCGCGCTCCCAGCGCCCCGAAGCCACCGCCGTCCGCGTCACGATCGTGGACATGTGTTACCTCGTGAGCCGGTCGTTTCGGCTCATCGCGTGAGCCGGATGCGCGGGTCGATGAACGCGTAGAGGATGTCCACGACCAGGTTGATCCCCACGATCATGAAGCCGGCCATCACCACCACGCCCTGCACGAGCGGGAAGTCGCGCTGGAAGATGCCCTCGTAGAGCAGCCGCCCGATGCCCGGCCAGGCGAAGATCACCTCGATGATGACGGCCGCGTTGACCATCACCACCAGGTTGACGCCGGCCAGCGTGAAGACCGGAATCAGCGCGTTCTTGAACGCGTGCATGGCGATGACCACCAGATCGGGCAGCCCCTTGAGGCGGGCGAGCTTGATGTACTCGCTGCCCAGGACTTCCAGCATGCTCGAGCGGGTCAGCCGCAGCATCGAGGCCGCGAAGTACCAGCCCAGCGCGAGCGCGGGCATGACCACGTTGCGCCAGTCGCCGGCCCCCGAGGTCGGCAGCCAGCGCAGCCACACCGAGAAGATCAGGATCAACACGAGCCCGAGCCAGAAGCCGGGGATCGAGAGCCCGAGCAACCCCACGCCCTTGGCGAGGTTGTCCCACCAGCTATTGACCTTCACCGCCGAGATGATGCCGGCGGGGATGCCGATGAGCAGCGAGATCAACGTGGCGGCCAGGCCGAGGGTCAGCGAGTTGGGCAGGCGCTGGAAGTACAGCTCGCTCACCGGCATCCGGTAGTTGAACGACTTGCCCAGCTCACCCTTGAACGCGTTCTGCATGAACGTCACGTACTGCACGGGCCACGAGCGGTCGAGCCCCCACTGGTGGCGGACGCGTTCGAGGTCCTCGGGGCGCGCGCTGGCCTCGGCCATCAGCAACACCGGATCGCCGGTGAGGCGGACGATCAAGAAGATCGTCCCGCTCAGGATCAGCAGCGTGATCGCGCTGTAGAGGACGCGCCGGACGATGAACTGCACCATCGGGCCGCGGCTAGTCCTTCACCTTGATGTCTTCCCAGGGATACGCGTATCCGGTCGTGATCGTCGGGAACACGTCCTGCCACTTCGTGAGCGTCACCCGCGGCCCGATGGCGTTCACGAAGGCGTGGCGGAACACCGGGACCAGGTAATAGTTCTCCAGAATCCCCCGCTGGATCTCCTCGGCGAGCTTCTTGCGCTCGGCGGGGTTGATCGAGCGCTCGTACTGGTCGAACTTGCCGTCGAGGTCCTTCACGCAGATGCGGTCGCGCGAGTTGAACCCGCCGCACTTGAAGTGGCCCTCGTACCAGAACGACCAGCTGCCGCCGATCCGGGCGCCGTGCAGGATGATCTGGGTCCCCGGGAACTCCTTGAGCCCGGCCTGCAGCCGCTGGAAGTAGATGCCGCGCTCCATGGTCTGAAGGCGCCCGCGGATGCCGACCTCGCGGAGCTGGGCG
>Ga0193725_1000067_pt1 | contig 36097 bp, 32 predicted proteins | sample H2a2metaG_FD_143058 | JGI IMG/M metagenome (GOLD analysis project Ga0193725, IMG submission 143058) | Soil microbial communities from a riparian zone of the East river system, Colorado, United States - H2a2 | ecosystem: Environmental > Terrestrial > Soil > Riparian zone | place: USA: East River... | reverse complement strand
GAACCTGACCGATACGGGCGTCCAGCGGCTTTCCTCCCTGCGAGATCTCCGCGTCCCCGCGTTCGCGCGCGCCTGACCGCGCTTCGCGACCTCCCGAGAACGGATCTCTACGCGACGGGCTCGACCAGGAGTCCGAGAGCGCCCGCGTGGTCGTGGGCCTCGAGGCGTGTTCGAAGAGCGGCGGCGAGGGCCCGGGCTTCGGTTTCGCCGTCGGGGCCTTTGAGGACGAGGCGGCGGTAGGTGGCGGCGAAGGCGGTGGAGACGGCGAAGCCGGCGGCCCGCGATGACTCGTCGCGCGCGGCGGTCAGCGTGGTCTCGAGCAGGTCGTCGAAGAGCGCGGCCATGCGGCGGCGCACGTCGCCATAGCCCTTGACGAGCTGCGCGGCGCCCGCGACCTCGCGCGCGAGGCCGCGGTCCCACTCCGCGCACCGGTGGACGGCGGCGAGCCAGCGCTCCATCCGCGCGTGCTCGAGGTGTGCGCGATACGAGACAGGTCGCAATCGGCGACAGCGGCCCAGGAGCCACACGCGAAGAAAGCCCAGGATCGTGGTCGTGCGGACGTGCTGGCCCAGGGTCGGCCGTCCGTGCGGCCACCGCCGCTCGGCCCAGCGCGCGAACGGCGCCACCAGACGGTGGGGAAGGATCCCGTAGATCTCGTCGAGATCGGGCTTCAGATAATCGGTGATCTCGATCACCGAAGGGCTCGGGCCGCCGGCTTCGCGACGGATGCGCTCGAGGCGGGCGCCGCGGGTCTTGAGGTCGGCCACGCGGATCGCGTCTTCGTACGTCATCCACACCGCGAGGTGACGGGCGACCAGGGTGGCGAGCGCGCCATCGCCGTTCACGAACGGCTGAAGACGCTCGAGATAGCGACGGGCGTAACGCTCGTCCTGGTAGTCGACCAACCGCGCCAGCGCCTCCCCGACGGTCGGCCGCAGGTCCTGCGGCAGCGCGGCCAGCGCCTCCGCGAAGCGAGCGGGCGCGCTTCGCAACGGACGCTCCGGCGCCGTGACGGCCGCAGCCGTCCCCCGCCGGGCGAGATCGAGACCGGCCTCGAAGCCCTCGAGGTTGGCCGCCACGCCCACGCCCTTGCCCGCGATCGCCGCGCGGTAGGCGGGAGCACCGATAGGTAGCGCTCCGCTTCCCGCCAGCGCTCCCAGCAGCACCGCGTTGACCTCGGTGCCGTGCTCGCGGGCCACGGCCAGCGCGTCGAAGGCCACCAGCGCGCGGGAGAACGCCCGCGCCGCCTCGGTGAGGCGCCCCGCGTCGTAGACGCCGCCCCCGGTCGCGATCTTCTCGTGGATCGAGTAGAGGCGATGGGTGCTGGCGATGATGGTCGTGCGCGAGGGCGAGGGAAAACCCAGCTCGATCATCCGCCCGACCTCGAGCAGCTCGGGCGCCAGCAGCACGTCGACGGCGCCGGGCACCGGATAGAGCGAGAACACGGGCGGCTCCGCTCCGGTGAACAGCTCCACGTAGTACGAGGTCGAGCCGGTCCGCTGGGCCACGCCGGGAATCGAGGTGCCGTGAACGAGATGGCCCTCGATGGTGGCGGCGTCCACGATCCACTCGGACAGCACGCCACCCCCCTGCCCGCCGACGGCGGGGATCAGCAGGCTGAGGAGCCTCGCCTCGCTCACGACGCGGCGACGGCGAGCCGGCCGATGACCGCGCGGCGGACGCGGTCGAGCAGGCGGCGCCACCGGCCCGGATTCGCGATGACCTTCACCTCGTAAAACGACGGGCACAAGACCGCGGCGTGAGCGACCTCGCCGCACACTCCGCAGCCCACGCAGGTCTGATCGACGTGGGCGATCGGGTCGTCGCGGAGCGGATCGGGATTGTCGCGCAGGGTGAGCGAGGGGCAGCCGTTGAGCCGCATGCACGAGTGATCGCCCGTGCACACGTCGGGGTCGACACCGAAGCGTGGCTGGACGACTTCGTCGCCCGCGGCCGCGCGCCGGCTAGCGAGCGGGCGCTCGCGCCGCTGGCGCTCGAGCTGGCACTCCCCCTTGGCGATGACGACCTTGAGCCCGCCCTCGCGCGTGGTCAGCGCCTCGCGCAGGGTCCCGATCATCTCGGGGATCCGATAGGAATGGACGGTCTTGATCCACGTGACGCCCAGGCCCTCGAGCGCCTGGGGAATCGTCATCCGCACGGGCTCGTTGCGCGCGTTCTTCCCCGTCGACGGCAGGTGGTGCTGGCCCGTGGCCGCGGCGTAGAAGTTGTCGAGGATCACCAGCACGGAGTCCTGGCGGTTGAACACCGCGTTGGCCACGCCGTTGGTCAACCCGTTGTGCCAGAACCCGCCGTCGCCCATCACCGAGATCGTGCGCTTGCCGAACAGCGGCGCCACCGCGCTGTCGGACGCCAGCCCCATGCCGTAGCCGAGCACCGAGTTGCCGACGTTGAACGGCGCCTGGGTGCTGAAGGTGCTGCAGCCGATGTCGTGGGCGACGTGGGTGTCGCCGATCGCCGGATCCTGGGACTTGAGGATCTTCATCGCGCTGAACACCGGACGCTCCGGGCAGCCCGTGCAGAACGACGGCGGGCGCTTGGCCACCGGCGCGGGGAGCGCGGCCCGGATCCCCGCCTGATGTCCGAACGTCGCCTGGTATTTCGCCTCGACGGCGCCAGGAACGATCGTGGTGGTCGCCGAGGCCGCCAGAAACTTCCTCAGTCCGCCGATCACGAGCTGAGGGACGTATTCCCCGTGCGGCGACAGCACGTCCTTGCCGGAGATCTCGACGTCGAGCCGCGCGTCGTGGGCGACGGCCTTGAGCGTCTGCTCGACATAGTTGGGCATCCCTTCCTCGATCACCAGCACGCGCCGCTTGTCGCGCAGGAAGGCGATCAGCTCCTCCGGCACGAGCGGGTGCAGGACGTTGAGCACGAGGTGGGGGATCGGCGTGCGCCCGTGAGCGTCGGCCAGACCCAGCACGGCGAGCCCGCGCAGGGTGGTGTTCCAGAGCCCGCCCTGCATCACGACGCCCACGGGGCCGCCGTCGCCGCGGTGATGCTCGTTGAGCCCGCGCTCGACGATGTAGCGCCGCGCGGCGGGCAGCCGCTGCTCGAACTTCTGTGCCTCCATGGCGTAGGTGAACGGCGGCAGGTTGATGCGCTCGATCGCGAAGCTCGGTGCGGTGAGCGGGTTGCGCATGCTGATGGCGGGCTGCACGTTGTCCTTGCAGCGGAGCGTGCCCCGCATGTGACAGGCCCGGATGCGGATGGAGAAGAACACGGGCTCGTGACAGGCCTCGGAGAGGCCGAAGCCCTCCTCGACGAACCGCGCGAACGATTCCAGATCGTTCCTGGGGTCGATGAGCGGCACGCTCGATTTGAGCGCGGCCGAGTGCGTACGTTCCTGCAGGATCGACGCGCCCTCGCCGTAGTCCTCGCCGATCACGATCAGCGCCCCGCCCATCACCCCGGCCGAGGCCACGTGCGAGAGCGCGTCGGAGGCCACGTTGGTCCCGACGACGGACTTCCAGGTGACGGCGCCGCGCATCGGATAGTTGATGGACGCGCCCAGCAGCGCCGCCGCCGCCGCCTCGCTGCCCGACTGCTCGAAGTAGATCCCCATCGGACGCAGGAGCGGCTCGTTGGCGTCCGCCATCACGTCGAGCAGATGGGACACCGGCGCGCCCGGATACCCGCCGACGTAGCTCACCCCGGACTGGAGCACGGCCTTGGTGATGGCCAGGATGCCCTCGCCGTGCAGGATCTGGCCGTCGCCGTAGCCCAGCTGCTTGACGTCTTCGGTGAAGGATCGTTCCACGCAGAACCTCCCCTTCGGACGCGCTCGGCGTCGTCGCAGCGGATTCTATCAAGCGGACGTCGCAAACGCCGCTGGTGCAACGCGGCGCGGGTATGCCAGACTCCGCTGTCATGAGTGGGTTTGCCGACTACGAGCAGTACGACGCGCTGGGGCTGGCCGATCTCGTGCGGCGGCGGAAGGTCTCTCCCGCGGAGCTCCTGGATGCGGCGATCGAGCGGGTGGAGGCGCGCAACGGAGTCGTGAACGCGGTCGTGTTGAAGCTTTACGACTTCGCGCGGCGGGCCATCGCCGACGGGTTGGCGGAAGGACCGTTCACGGGCGTGCCGTTCCTGCTCAAGGACCTGACCGCGTCGCTGGCCGGGGTGCCGATGACGCGCGGCTCGCGGTTCTTCGCCGACACGCCGCCGCCCGCCGCCGACAGCGAGCACGTGCGGCGGCTCAAGCGCGCCGGCCTCGTGATCTTCGGCCGCACGAACACCTGCGAGCTGGGACTGAGCCTGACCTGCGAGCCCGTGCTCCACGGACCCACGCGCAACCCGTGGGACCCGTCACGAATCTCCGGCGGATCGAGCGGCGGCGCCGCGGCGGCGGTGGGCGCGCGCATGCTGCCGCTCGCGCACGCCTCCGACGGCTTCGGCTCGATCCGCGCCCCCGCGGCCTGCTGCGGTCTCGTCGGTCTCAAGCCCACCCGCGGGCGCAACACGATGGCGCCCTACGCGGGCGAAGGACTCGGCGGGCTCTCCACCGAGCACGCGGTCAGCCTCACCGTGCGCGATACCGCGGCGCTGCTCGACGCCACCGCGGGCGCGGGCCCCGGCGATCCGTACGTGGCGCCGCCGCCGACGCGGCCGTTCCTCGATGAAGTCGGCGCGCCTCCCGGCACGCTGCGGATCGCGGTGACGTCGAAGGCGCCCAACGGGGTCGGCACCGACTCCGAGTGTCTGGCGCTGCTCGACTCGGCGGCGGGGCTCTGCGCCGATCTCGGCCATCGAGTCGAGCGCGTCGATCCCGAGATCGACGGCGCCGCGGTGGTGCCGACGTTCCTCACCCTCGCCTCCGCCAACACCGCGGTGAACCTCGCGAGCCATCCGACGGCCGGGCGCCCGCCGCGCGAGGGCGAGGTCGAGCGCGTCACGCTCGCCACCGCGCGTCTCGGCGAAGGCGTGACCGCCGCCGACTACGTCCGAGCGACCCAGACCGCTCACCGCTTGAGCCGCCAGATGGCCGCGTTTCACACGGGCTACGACGTCGTCCTCACCCCGGGCCTCGCCACGCTTCCGGTGCCGCTCGGCTGGATCGACATGATGATGGACGACGTCCACGAATACTGGCGCCGCGTCTTCGCGTTCTCTCCATTCACGGTCTGGTTCAACATCACCGGCCAGCCCGCGCTGATGCTGCCGCTCGGTCGGAGCGCGTCGGGCCTGCCCCTCGCCGTCCAGATCGCCGCCCGCTACGGCGACGAGGCCACGCTCCTCCGCCTCGCCGCCCAGCTCGAATCCGCCCGCCCCTGGTTCCCCCGCAAGCCCCCCCTCGCGTCGTAGCCGCTCCATCCCGCGCCCACACGTTTCTCGACTGTCTGAAAGATTGGACATTGACGGTCACCGAAGCGTTCCTAGCGTAGATCGATGGCGCCGAACCCCCGCAATCGACGAGCCGTACTCTCGGAAGCCGAGCTGCGAGATCTATACGTCGACCAGAAACTGACCATCGACCAAATCGCCACCCGCTTCAGTCTGGCTTCCACGACAATCTCGCGACGACTGACCGACCTCGGAGTTCCTGCGAGGCGACGCGGGCCACTACCAGGGAGACGTTGCTCGATCGATGATCAGCCGCGCCAGTGGACGGCCGAGCTCGCCTATGCCGTCGGACTGATCACAACCGACGGTTGTCTATCCAAGGATGGGCGGCATCTCACGATGACATCAAAGGATATCGACCTCCTCGAGACCGTTCGGCGATGCCTCGGCGTCACCGCCCGGATCACGTTGAGCACGAATCCGCGGCCGATCCATCGACTTCAGTGGGGCGATCTGCTCTTTCACCGGTGGCTGAACGAAGTGGGCCTCATGCCGGCTAAGAGCCTGAAGCTCGGCCCTCTCGGCGTGCCGGACGAATGGATGCGAGACTTTTTGCGCGGCTGCATCGATGGTGACGGATCGTCACGTACACCGACCGCTACAACACGTTCAAGAATTCCGCGTACGTCTACACGCGCGTACGTCTACACGCGCGTGTACCTTTCCCTCGTGTCCGCCAGTCCTCGGTTCGTGGAGTGGCTACGCGAGACCCTTCGACGAGTGGCCGGCGTGTCGGGCGAGGTCAGCGTTCGACAGCTGGCGGGGCGGAACGATATCTGGCGTCTACGCTACGCCAAGCGCGAAGCGCTTCGACTGCTTCGCTGGATGTATTACGCTCCCGACCTGCCTTGTCTTCGTCGCAAGCGTGACATTGCAGAGGTGTTTCTTGAGCCGCGCGGCCGGCCCGCGCGCCGCGGACCGGGCCGGCCGATGGTAGTATGAGCCGAGCATCGTCGATGGCGGAATTGCCGGGGTGGTGTAAGGGCAGCCACGCGGCGCTCAAAACGCCGTGCCCGCAAGGGCGTGCGGGTTCGAATCCCGCCCCCGGTACCATCCAAATTCATTCGGCCACCATTCCTTGACAACATCGCGACCGTCCCTGTACCGTGACCCTTCGCGTGGGGCTGTAGCTCAGTTGGGAGAGCACAAGGCTGGCAGTCTTGGGGTCAGGGGTTCGAGCCCCCTCAGCTCCACCACTTCTTCTCGCAACGCGTGACCGGAAGCTGACCCCCGTCGCCCGTCCCGGATGTAGGTTCCCGCCGGCTTGAGAGAGTAGACTCGCTCGCGGGAGTATGAGCTGAGCGTTCGGGTCGATCCTTTGCGGCAGATCGCGGAGCTCGCCCGCTCGGTGCAGAGCGCGCTCGAGCTGGACGCCGTGCTCAACCACGTCACCGCCGCGGTCCGGGCCCTCCGGCCCGACCTGCGGTGCAACATCCGCCTCCTCGATCGCCGGGCCGGCGGATTTCGCCTGGTTCGCGAGGACGGGATTTCGACGGAACGGGCGGCCGTGCTGCTCTTCGGCGAAGGCCTCACCCACGTGCTCGCGGAGACCCGTCGTCCCCTGCTCGTGGAGGACGTGCCGTCGGACCCGCGGACGCTGCGGCCGGAGTGGTGGGTCCATCACGGCCTCAGCATCTTCTACGGCGTGCCCATCGAAGCCGGCGACGAGCTGCTCGGCGTGCTGAACATGGGCTTCCCCGCCGGCCAGGCGCCCACCGACGACGAGCGCCAGCTCATCGAGCTGCTGGCCAGCCACGCCGCCGTGGCCATCCGCAACGCGCGCGTGCTCGCGCAGAGCGAGTCGCGGCGGCGCGCCGCCGAGGCCCTGCTCGACCTCAGCCGCGCGATGTCCCAGACGCTCGAGCCCGAGCTGGTGGCGCAGCGGGTGACCGAGAGCGTGCGGACCCTGCTCGGCGTGCAAGCCGCCACCCTCTTCCGGCTCGACCCCGAGTCCGGCGCGCTCGTCTCCCTCAACGTCGCCGGCGCCACCGACGCCCTGGGCGACCAGATCGTGTTCCCGCCGGGCACGGGCCTGGTGGGCATGGCCGTCACCGATCGGTGCCCGATGGTGACGGCCGACGCGCTGGTCGACCCTCGCGTGGTGCTGGAACCGGAGCGGCGAGCGCGCGTGGAGCGCTCGCGTCTGCGCGCGGTGCTGGCGGTGCCCCTGATCCTCGGCGGGCGCGTGCTCGGCGCGCTCAGCCTGGGCGACGAAGTGGGCCACGAATTCGACGAGGATTCGATTCGCCTGGCCCAGGCCTTCGCCGACCAGGCCGCGGTCGCCCTCGACAACGCCCGGCTCTTCGAGGCCGCGAGTCGAGAGCGGCGGCGGCTGGCCGTGCTCTACGAGGTGGGCGCCCGCGTGGCGTCCGTCCACGACGCCGGCGAGGTGCTGGACCGCATCGTCAACGAGGCGGTGCGGATGCTCGGCGCCGACGCCGGCGGCCTCCGCTTGCTCGAGGGCGACGATCTCGTCCTGCGCGCGCTCACCGCGTCGGCCGCCGGGCTCATCACCCGCGCGCGCTTCAAGATCGGCGAGAGCCTCAGCGGACTGCCGGTGGCCACCGGCGAGGCGATCGCGGTGGACGACGTGCGCGAGGACGCGCGCTACGACCCGGTCCACCGGCAGGCCGCGCGCGAGCTGGGCTTTCAGAGCTTCCTCGGCGTGCCCCTGCGCGCCCACGGCCGCGTGCTCGGCAGCCTCTACGTCTACACGCTCACGCGGCGGCGCTTCGAGGCGGACGAGATCTCGCTGCTCTCCGCGTTCGCCGACCAGGCCTCGCTGGTCATCGACAAGGACCGGCTGATCCAGGAGGCGCGCGCGCGCGCCGCGCGCCTGCGCACCCTGGCCCGCCTCCACCAGCTCGTCTCCTCTTCCCTCGACACGGACGAGGTCCTGCGCGCGATCACGCGGGCCGCCGCCGAGCTGATGGACGCCCCGCTCGTCGCGATCTCGCTGGCCGACGAATCCGCGGAGACCCTGGAACGGCGCGCGTTTTCCGACGACACCCTCGGCGAGGATCACCCGGGCTTGCGGCGGCGCTTCGGCGAGGCCGCCATGGGCTGGGTCGCCGTCAATCGCCGACCCCTCAACATCCCGGACGTGTTCGCCGACGAACGGGTGCTGGCCCAGGCGTGGTGTCGCCGTCACGGCTTCACCAGCTCGCTGCTGGTGCCGATCCTGTTCCAGGAGTCACTCTTGGGTGTGCTCGTGCTCTTCGGCCGGCAGCCCTTCGTCATGGACGCGGCCGACCAGGACCTCCTGGAGAGCTTCCTGGCCCAGGCCGCGCTGGCCATCCACAACGCGGCCGTGCACGAGCAGCTCCAGGCCGCCCACGAGGATCTCGAGCGCAGCCAGGAGCAGCTCATCCACAGCGAGAAGCTCTCGGCCCTCGGCCAGCTGGTGGCCGGCGTAGCCCACGAGCTGAACAACCCGCTGTCGGCGGTGCTGGGCAACGCGTATCTGGCCGAGTCGAAGACGGCCGGCTTGCCCGTGCAGCGACACATCAAGGGCATCCGCGACGGCGCCGAGCGGGCCGCCGAGATCGTCCGCAACCTGCTCCAGTTCGCGCGCAAGCTCGCCTCCAGCCGCGAGGACATCGAGATCAGCCAGCTCGTCGAGCGCGTGCTCACGCTCGTCGCCAACGCCGGCGTCACCCAGAACATCGAGATCGTGCGCGATCTCGCGCCCGGGCTGCCCTCCACCGCCGGGGACCCGGGCCAGATCCAGCAGGTCTTCCTGAACCTGGTCACCAACGCCTTCCAGGCGATGGAGGAGTCCGGGGGCACGTTGACGGTGCGCTCGCGCCTGTCCGCCGGCCGCCTGCGCGTCGAGGTCGAGGACTCGGGCCCGGGCGTGCCGGCCGAGATCCGCACCCGGATCTTCGACCCGTTCTTCACCACCAAGCCCGTCGGCAAGGGCACGGGGCTGGGCCTGAGCGTCGCCCACGGAATCATCTCCGCCCACGAAGGCCGGATCTGGGTGGAGGAGAGCCCGGCCGGCGGGGCGCGGTTCGTGATCGAGCTGCCGGTGCGGTTGGCGACCCCGCAGATCGGCGAGCGCGAGGCCCCGTCCGTTCCCCCCGACGCGCGCGTCCTCGTCATCGACGACGAGGAACCGGTGGCGCGGGTGCTCGGCGATCTCCTCCAGGAGCTCGGCCTGCACGTCGAGATCGCGCATTCGGCGAGCGCGGCGCGCGCGCTGCTCGCCCGCGACCGCTTCGACCTCATCACCGTGGACGTGATCATGCCCGGCGAGAACGGCGTCGAGGTGTGGAACCGGCTCCACGCCGAGGATCCCACGGCCGCCGCCCGCGTGGTGTTCGTCACCGGCAACGTCGATCCGTCGATCCAGGCCGCCGTCGACTCCACCGGGCGCCCCATCCTCCCCAAGCCCTACACCTTCAAGGCCCTGCGTAGCTTGGTCGCCAATGCGCTCGGTGCGGCCCGTGTCGGCTGAACACCTGTAGGGCGTCGCGGGGCGCCTGAGAGACCAATGAGTCGTAAGAAGAGGTCTCGCAAGTTGGCCGCACTCTCTCAGGCGCGAAGCTCGACGCCCGCGACGGCCCCGCGCACGCCAGGATCGGCCCGACAACCCGCCGACCCCCCGGTCGAGCAATGGGTTCACCGGCTGATGCCGTGGCTCATTGTGGTCTTCACCGTCGCCGCGTTCCTGCCGACGCTCGAGAACCAGTTCGTGGGATGGGACGACACTGCGAATCTCGTCGACAACCCTCACTATCGCGGGCTTGGCTGGCCACAGGTCCGCTGGATGTGGACCACATTCCATATGGGTCACTACATTCCACTGACCTGGATGACCTTCGGCGTGGATTACCTGCTGTGGGGAATGACGCCCTTGGGCTATCACCTGACCAGCCTGCTCTTGCATGCCGCGAATGGTGTGGTCTTTTACTTCCTCGCCCTCCGGCTCCTGACCGCGGCGCGACCCAGGGCCGTTGAAAGCGGTGGCGCAGGTTTGGCCATTTCCTCCGGCTTCGCGGCCTTACTCTTCGCTCTCCACCCTCTGCGCGTGGAATCTGTCGCCTGGGCTACCGAGCGCCGGGATGTCCTTTCCGGGTGCTTCTACTTGTTGACGATCCTGGTCTACCTCCGGGCCATTGCGTCAGAGAAGCACGGCCGACAATGGTACTGGCTGTCCGTAGCCTTGTTCGCCTGCGCGGGACTCTCGAAGTCGATCGTCGTGAATCTTCCCCTCGTCCTGTTGATTCTCGACATCTATCCTCTGCGACGTGTCGGCGGTTCCGCTGGCTGGTGGGGAGAGCGTGCGCGTCGCGTTTACTTGGAGAAAGTCCCGTTCGTCCTGTTGGCCGTTCTCACCTCCGTCGCCGCCTTCGCCGCACTCGTTCGGCTCCAAAACATGATGGCGTTGGCGCAACTGAGCATGCTCGAACGTGTGGCCGTCTCTGCCTATGGCTTGAGTTTCTATCTCTGGAAGACGGTGGCACCCTTCAGCCTCACGCCGCTCTACGAGCTACCCGCAACGCTGAATCTCTGGGCGCCGCTGTTTCTCCTGAGCTACCTCATGGTCGTCGCTCTCACCGCCGGCTTTTGGGTTCTACGGCATCGTTGGCCGGCTCTTCTGGCCGTGTGGCTGACGTACGTGCTGATCCTGCTGCCGGTGCTCGGGCCCTTTCAGAATGGGCCCCAGGTCGGTGCAGACCGCTACACCTACCTCGCCGGTCTGGGCCTCGCGCTCTTAGCCGGCGGCTGTCTCAGCTTCGTCTGGCGCCTGAGACCGTTCCTGGCCATCGGGCTTGTCGGAGGCATCCTCCCCGGATTGGCCATCCTCACCTGGCACCAGGTCCACATCTGGCGCACTTCGGAGACCCTGTGGGCGCATGCCGTGACCATCGATCCCCGATCTTCCATCGCTCACATCAATTTGGGCACCGCGTTGCTCGATCGGGGCAAGCCCGCGGCGGCCATTGAGCACTTCCAACAGGCCGTCAACATCAGGCCCGATTATGCCGAGGCCCACTACAATTGGGGCACTGCCCTCACTCACCAAGGCAAGCTGGCCGAAGCCATCGACCACTTCCAGCAGGCCGTGCGTATCAGGCCTGATTACGCGGAGGTCCACAACAATTGGGGCACTGCGCTTCTCGACCAGCGCAAGCTGGGGGAAGCCATCGACCACTTTCAGCAGGCCATACAGATCAGACCCGACTATGCCGAGGCTCACAGCAACTTGGGCTTTGCCCTCGCTCTGCAGGGCAAGCCGGCTGAAGCCATCGAGCGTTACCAGCAGGCCCTCCGCATTCAGCCTGACTACGCGGGAGCCCACTTCAACTGGGGCGCCGCGCTCGCCCAGCAAGGCAAGACGGCCGAAGCGATCGGCCACTACGAGAAAGCCCTTCGTGCCAAGCCGGACTTCCCGGAAGCCCATAGCAATTGGGGTACTGCGCTCGCTCAGCAGGGCAATCTCGCCGCGGCGATCGAGCACTTCAAGCAAGCTGTTCAGATAAGGCCAGATTATGCCGAGGCCCACAACAACCTAGGCTTTGCTCTGGCCTCGCAGGGCGAGCTCGCCGAGGCCGTCGAACATTACCGGCAGGCTCTTCGCATTCAGACCGACTATGTCACCGCCCAGGTCAACCTCGCCAATGCTCTCCAGAGGATCACTCAGGGGCAAACGAGCAACCTCGCATCCTCTCGGCCGCGACCTCATTGAGGGGACGACCCGAACGAACCTATGGAACAATTCGAACGGAATCAGTGCCCCTGATCGTCCTCCCCGTGAACGTCTGTCCCTCGAGAACCGCGGTGCTGTCTGTCTCACCCATTTGGAGCGCCTCGGTCTCGACGTGAACCACCAGGTCCAGGCGACCATCCCCATTGACGTCCTCAAACGACGCCATCGGCGTGCCCTTTCCCTTGAGCTTCACGGGGGCACTGGCCAATGTCACGGTCAGGGGGTTCACCGTCCTGGCGTCGAATGTGGCCGTGCTCAGGATGGCCACGGGCACGGTACCGTTCGACCCCAGGTTGATGCTGTTCGGGAAGCTGTGAGGCTTGATGTCGATCCCCACGCGAAGAACAGCGCTCTCGGTGATCACGAAGGGGGAAAAGCTGCTGACCTGCCCGCAGATGACGTTGTTCACCGTGTCGGTGGATGTCGTGACGTCGACCCAGACGCTGCCTTCGAAGTGGAGCAGATGGAGCATGCTCGGATCCACGAACTGCGCTGGATCGTATCTGACGCAGAACGTGACGAGCCCGGCGAAGCTGGCGGTGGTCGTGAGGTCGTAATAGGTTGGCGGACTGCCGAGGCTGAAGCCGGACGGAGGAGTCGGACCGGTGCTGCTGGTGGTCGCAGCGGAATTCCCTTGGGAAGAGATGCTGGGGAAGCTCACGGATGCTCCGCTGCCCAGGGGGACGGTCACCTGACTGCCCGACGGCGTGTTGACTGACGGACCGAAAGGATTCACCCTCGCCACGAAGGCGTCGACGGAGCCGCCCAAGACCGGCTGCGACGGGTTGACGGTGGGGAAATCGGCCGAACTGGCGGTGCCCGCGACGTAGACGTTGCCGGTGGCGTCCAAGGCAATGCCGTTGCCGCCGTCCACGAGACTGCCCCCGAGATAGGTCGAGTAGACCAGCGCAGTGCCGGCGGCGTTGAACGTCGACACAAAGACGGTGGAACCGCCGATCAGCGTGGCCTGGATGGGATTCACGGTCGGGAAGTCGGCCGAATCCGTTTCCCCCGTGACGTAAACGTTACCGGCACTATCCACCGCGATGCCGCGACCAGCCTCCACGCCGCTGCCACCGAGGTAGGTGGAGTAGACGAGCGCCGAGCCGGTGGCATTGAGCTTCGTCACGAAGGCATCGCCGTCCCCACCCCGAAAGGTTGACCGGAATGCTGTCGCGGTCGTCGGGAAATCGGTCGACGCAGTGAAGCCTGTCACGTAGGCGCTGCCGGAGGTGTCCACAGCGATGGCCGAGCCCCCTTCGAAGTCGCTGCCGCCGAGGTAGGTGGAGTAGACGAGCGCCGAGCCCGAGGCGTTGAGCTTGGCCACGAAGGCGTCAAACGGCTCCACGAGGGGATTCCCGTTCCACGTCGGATCGAATGCCCCGGACGACGTCGGAAAGTCGGCTGAAGCGGTGGCCCCCGTCACATAGGCGTTGCCGGCGGAGTCAACGGCGATGCCGCTGCCGCCGTCGTTGTCGCTGCCGCCGAGAAAGGTGGAGTAGACGAGTGCCGAGCCCGAGGCGTTGAGCTTCGTCACGAAGACGTCACTGACGCCGTTGTGGGTCGTATCCAACGCCCCCGGGGTCGTTGGAAAATCGGCCGATCCGGTCGCGCCAGTCACGTAGGCATTGCCGGTCGCATCCACCGCGATGCCGAACCCGACTTCGCCGCCGCTGCCGCTGAGGAAGGTGGAGTAGACGAGTGCGGAGCCGGTGGCGTCGAGTTTCGCCACAAAGGCCCCGACCTCGCCTTTGAGCGTGGCCGGGAGCGCCCCGGGCGTGGTAGGAAAGTCGGCTGACCCGGTCAGTCCCGTGACGTAGGCGCTCCCGGTCGCGTCTACACCGATGCCGTTTCCGCTCTCGTCGCCGCTGCCGCCGAGAAATGTCGAGTACACGAGCGAGCCCGCGGCGTTGAGCTTTGTCACGAAGGCGTCATTCTCGCCGGACAGCGCCGCATTCAGCGCCCCTGGCGCCGTCGGAAAGTTGAGCGAGGCGCTACGGCCCGTCACGTAGGCGTTGCCCGCAGCATCCACGGTGAGGCTGCCGCCGGCGTCGAAGTCGACGCCGCCGAGAAATGTCGAGTAGACCAGCACCGGATCAATCACCAGAGGCTCGGTCGGGTCATAGGCGGCGACCTTGAACCCAACCCGGTCCTCGTCTTGGATCACGTAGCCGCCAGAGATTTCCGTCCGCCGGCCATTGATATCCTGATAGACGAGCGGCTTCTGAAGGCGAAACTCACCGCCGCGGGTCTGGAGGATGAGATCGCCGTTGGCGTCGACTTCGAGGCTCTCGGCCCCTCGAAAGGCGAGCCGGATCACACTCGGGTCGGCCCCTGGCGCCACGACGAAGTCGTACTCGAGCTGGTGCTGTGGGTTCCCGTAATACACGAGATTGACGCCGGGATAGACGTCGCGGTACTCAACTTTCGCGAAGAGGGGCACGTTCGTGCGCCACTTGGCCGGGTCATTCCCGATGAAGTAGTTGATCTTTCCGGGGAGCTCATCCCGTCCCATCGCTTGCGGTTCGGGCTTGGCGCCCACCAATTCCATGCGCAATACCGTGCGCGTCACCTTTTCCCGCCGCGCCGGTTCAGGTTTGACCAAGGGAACCCTGTCTCTCTTCGCCCGCGCCTCGCGCTTGCTCAACACGAACACGGCTTCCGTCGAGGTCAAAAAGAGCGTGTAGCCGCTGCCGCGGGAGAGGAATCTCACCTGGCCATCGGTCTGACCTCGGTTCATTTCGAAAGCTCGGGACAGTCTTCCATACGCGTGGCTCGGCGTGTTGGGCGACGACGTTCGGGGCTCCGCTCCACTGAAAGGCGACACCCGCCCGTCGGTCGGGAATTGCGGACGAATCAGCGCTGGAATACGCCCGAGAGGCTCATTGTGGATTGGCGCCGCGGTCGTGCTGACTACCGAAAGAATTGAGATCAGCGTTGCCCCGATTCCCAGTAACCCTTCGCGGCGCTTCGTCATGTCTTCCTCCGCTCTGTCCGGGCTCAGACGCTGGGATTCGACGTCGCTGTCGATCTCCAAACATATGAGGGTAATAATATACTTGACACACAAGGCTAGATCGGCTATTCTCGGGACATGGACAAGAACCCCGCCGCTCCCGAGACGCTGATTGAGGCCCTCCGCTACTTCAACAACCCGGACGTGTGCCTCTCGTTCATGGTTCAACTGCGGTGGCCTGACGGCGTGGTGCGCTGCCCGACCTGCGGCAGTAACTTCGTGTCGTTCATCTCGACCCGTCGCGTGTGGACCTGCCGCGAGAACCACGAGCGCAAGCAGTTCTCGATCAAGGTCGGAACGATCTTTGAAGACAGCCCGATCGGCCTGGACAAGTGGCTGGCCGCGATGTGGCTGATCGCCAACGCGAAGAACGGGATTTCGTCTTACGAGATCCACCGCGCGCTCGGTGTGACTCAGAAGACCGCGTGGTTCATGCTCCATCGGATTCGGCTGGCGATGCAGGATGGTTCCGTCGAGGCCCTGCGCGGCACCATCGAAGCCGACGAGACCTTCATCGGCGGCAAGACTCGCAACATGCACAAGTGGAAACAGGCGCGCGTACGTGCGGCGGGTCGCGGCGAGACGCACAGCAAGACCATCGTCATGGGCCTGCTGGAACGCGGGTCCGCCACCAAGGACTCGAAGGTTCGCGCGATCGTCGTCCGCGACATCAGCGCCGACGCACTCCAGGGGACCGTTCGGGCCAACGTGGAATCCGGCGCCGCGCTCATGACTGACTCGTGGAAATCGTACCGGGGCCTCAGCGCGGACTTCGTGCATCGCTTCGTGGACCACGCGACCGAATACGTCAAGGGCAACATTCACACGAACGGCCTGGAAAACTTCTGGTCGCTGCTCAAGCGCGCGCTCCACGGGACCTACATCAGCGTCGAGCCGTTCCATCTGCACCGCTACGTTGATGAGCAGGCGTTCCGGTACAACGAGCGCTTTGGGAAGGATGGCGACCGCTTCTTGACCGTGCTGCGCGGCATCGTCGGCCGGCGCCTGACCTACAAGGCGCTCACCGGCAAGCCGATTCTCGCCGTGGCTACGACGTGAGAGACAGGGGCGAGGCCCCAGGAAACGGAGACGGCTATGAGACCACCGGATGAGCTTATCTTCAGGCGAGACGAATTCCGTTGCGCCTACTGCGACCTGGACGGGAAGCTGTTCGAGAATTGGGTATTTCTCTGCGTCGACCACTTCAAACCGCAATCCCGAGGCGGCGACGACAAGATGGAAAACCTGAAAACCTCTTGCGTTAGCTGCAACCACATGAAGGGAGCCCAACAGTTTCCTGATCTTGCGAGTGCGCGAGCTGAGATCCAGAAATATCGAACAGACATGCGCCGTATCTGGGGCGACCATCTCAACACACCGACCGCGCCAGAGGTTCAGCGATGAGCGAGCCGACGCCACCGACGGAAAAGGGTTCGACGCCCTGGGAACGCTTCGTCTCCCTGGCCCGCAAGGTGACGCAGACGCCGAAGGCAGAGGTAGACAAGCGGGAGCGCGAGTGGCGTAATGGGCGAAAGGAAAAGCGTCAGCAATAGAGACCATCACAGCTAGCTTTTTCTCTTGCGGCGGGCCTTCAGCCCGCCGACGAGATGCCGCATGAAGCCCTTCACCGCATCGTGGATTTCCTTAGCCCGCTCCTGCGTGTACGTTTTCTCGATGTGCATGGTCTGGTTACGCCACGCTGTTTGCACTGAGCGCCAGTTGACATTGACTTCACGAAAGAATCCCCAGCGTTTTCGCGGCAGAGTACCCTGTTGCTGCGCGAGCCCCTCAAGTGCCGTGTCGACCTTCTTTAGCTTGGCGTCCCAAGACGGCAGGTAAATGGGAACACCGAGCTCAACGCATACCGCGTTTAGGCCGATCTCCATGACGCGCATCGCATGATAGACGCAGGCCGTGTATCGTCCGACCGCGAGGCACTTGGTCGATTCATCAATGTCCGCAGCGGCCTCAGGGAGCCTTCCGATTATCTCGGCGCCGAACGGCGCTGGATTTGTGTATAGCGACGACTCATCTGCGCTCAGCGCCAGGCAGTAGACGGACGAGAATTCGTCGGTGAAGCGCTCGACTAGGGAGCGATGATACTCCGCTACCTGCTGGTATGAACAGTCTTCCCCCTTGACGATACGCACCACGCGGTTGACGTGAAGCACGACCTTCTCAAGGGGCAGCCCGGCGCATTGCTCCCTGATGAATTCAAGGTCCTTCAGGATGTACTCGCGATCGTCTGGCGTGAGAGCGTCTCCGGCTCGCGCCTCATCGTGGACGGAAGTGGCTGCAACGTGCGCGAGATGGGCGCTGATTCCGACGAAACGCTCGGCGGCGAATTTAAGCATCGCGTCCAGGCTCCATAGTCGGTAAGGCTCAGCCTCCCATGGCCAGATCTGGGGCGTTTCTGCTGGGCGCAGCTGGCGGGTAATCATAGCTCAGCGCCCGCCTGTGTGAGTCAGATATGTTATTACCCATATGAGTTTTCTGGAACGTGTCGCCGGGATAGTCCACTAAAGATGATGACGGTGTCAAGCTGATCTATCGCTGAGCAGGCTTCAGACGGGTTGGCCGCCGCCTGGTCCGTCCGTGACGCGGGCGTGGGAGGAGCTACCGGAACGCGGGGTCGGTGGCGCGGAGCTGCCGGACGTGGCGCTCGATGGCGTCCTGCCAGGGCGGGAGCGGGGCCAGGCCGAGAAATCTGGTGTTGAGGTTCTCGAGCATCTCGCAGGCGGGGACCGGGGCCGAGCGGGGATGGTGGGAAGAATCGACCTTCTCCACCGGGTTGGGCAACCCGAAGGTGTCGACGATGTGGCGCACGTAGTCGTAGCGGGAGCCGCCGCCGGCGTTGGTGACGTGGTAGAGCCCGTAGGCGTCGGTGTCGAGCAGGTCGAGGATGCGCGCGGCCAGGTCCTCGGTGAACGTGGGGCTGCCGAACTTGTCGCCGGCGCTCCGCAGCACGGGGACGCGATGGGCTTCGTCCCAGCGCCGGGCCACGAAGTTGCGCGGGTGAGCCGACGTCCCACCGAAGAGCCAGCCCGGACGCACCACGTAGGCGCGACGACACGAGGCCAGGGCCGCGCGCTCACCTTCGTGCTTGGAGCGCGCGTACTGCGTCTTGAGAACCGGCGCGTCGTACTCGTCGTAGAAGCGGACGTCGTCGCCGAAGAGCCCGCAGCTGCTCAGGGAAACGAAGGCCGCGCCCCTCCGCTCGCACTCGCGGGCCACGCACGCCGTGCCCCAGGCGTGGACGCGCAGGGCCTCCTCGGGCTGCTCCTCGCAGAAGTCCACGGCGAGCCCGACCGCCTGCACCACCGCGTCCGGCGCGAACGCCTCGAAGGCGGCGCGCACGTCACCCGGCACCGTCACGTCCAGCGCGTCACGGGTCGGCGCGGTGACGGCGTGGCCCCGGGCCTCGGCCACGCAGTGCAGGTCGGTGGCGAGCATGCCGCCCCCGCCGGTGATGAGCAGGCGGCGCGCGCGGTTCACGGGGGACGTCGTCTCAGGAGCTTGGCGTCGATCCACTCGCCGATGCGCTGGCGCACCGGCCGCACGTCGCACGGCAGCCGATGACGATACTTGGCCACGAAGCGCTGGAGCACGGCCCGGCGCAAGTCCAGGTCGCCGCGCTCGTGGTCGGGTCGCGCCCGGAACTCGCGCGTGCGGGTGGCGCCGCCGCGATGCACGAACGCCGCGCGCACGGTCAGGCAGCGGCGGCCGCGCTCGCGCACCGCGAAGCTGAGGTCGCGGTCGAGGCCGTGATAGAACCCGTAGCCCTCGTCGAAGCCGCCCACCTCTTCCATCAAGCGGCGCGGCAGGCACATCACCACCGAATCGATGACCGCCACCTCCTCGCCTTCGGGGCGCACCGTGGGGCCCTCGGCGAGGCTGTGCACGATCGTGCGTCCCACGAAGCGGCCGTCGCGGCGCAGGCGCTTGATTCCGTAGAGACCGGTGATGCCGACCGTCGGGTCGGCGAGCGGCGCGAGCAGGCGCGCGAGCCACGTGGGCTCGACCATCTCGGTGTCGTTGTGCAGGATGCAGATAAACTCGGTCTCGGCCAGCTTCCACGCCCGGTTCAGCGCCTGGATGACGGGCTGGTTGGTGTCGTTGCGCGCCCAGCGCAGCGGATACGGGTACGGGAAGCGCTCGAAGAACTGGCGGGTGTCGTCCGTCGAGCCGTTGTCGACGACGGCCAGCCGGAACGGCTCGGTGGTCGCGCGCAGGCTCTCCATGCAAGCACGCGTCAGCTCGAGCCGGCCGAACACCGACATGACCAGCGTGACCCTTGGAATGGGGGGCCCCTGCGGCTCCCCCCATGCCCCCCCAGCGCGTGGAGCCCGTTCTCCGTGATTCACGTCAGCCGTGTCGGACGTCCCAGCGATACGGGATGCGCTCGCTCTCCGGGTCGAGGCGCTCGATCTCGGTGGGGTCGTGGGGGATCGTGGCGCAGTTGGCCACGATGGCGGGCGTCGTCCCCACGCCCTTGAAGCCGTTCCACACGAACGGCGGCACCGTCACCAGCACGTAGTTCTGCTCGCCCACGAACAGCTCCATCAGCTCCGAGCGGGTCGGCGAGTCCTCGCGGTCGTCGTAGAGCACGAGCTTGATCATCCCCGACACCACCGCGTAGTTGAGGGTCATTCGCCGGTGCCGATGCCAGCCCTTGACCACGTTCGGATAGATCGTCGAGAAGTAGATCTCGCCGAAGCCCTCGAAGTGCGGGGCGTCGGCGCGCAGCATGTGCATCACCATCCCCCGCTCGTCGGGGATGCGCCGGAGCGGATGGACGGCGACGCCCTTGATCATCGATCGGCGGCGAGCAGGTTCCGGTACCAGGCGATCGTGCGCGTGAGCCCCTCGTCGAGGGCCACGCGCGGCGACCAGCCGAGCAGCTTGCGCGCCCGCGTGGCGTCGAGGTACTGGTCGACGATCTCGTTGGACGCCTCGTCGAGGATCGTGGGCGCGAGGTCCGAGCGCCCCATGCGGCCGAGGATGCGCGTGACCAGATCGATCACGCTCTGGGGCTCGCCGTACGAGATGTTGACGGCCTGCCCCGCCACCCCGTCGTTCTCGACCAGCGCCTCCGCCACCGCGAGGTAGGCGTCGACCGCGTCCTCGACGTAGACGTAGTCGCGGATCAAGCGGCCGTTCGAGCGGATGACGGGCGCGCTGCCGCGCAGCACCGAGCGAATCGTGCCCGGCACCAGGCGGTTCCAGTTGAGGTCGCCGCCGCCGAAGAGGTTGCCGCAGCGGGTGATGGCCACCCGCAGTCCGAAGCTCGTCCAGTACGCCTGCGCGATCAGGTCGGCGGCGCTCTTGGAGACGTCGTAGGGATGACGGCCCTGGAGGGGGGCCGACTCCTCGTAGGGCAGCCGCTCCTGGTCGCCGTAGGCCTTGTCGCTGGACGCCACGACCATCGACCGCACGGTCGGCTGGCGCCGGCTCGCCTCCAGCACGTTCCACGTCCCGCGCACGTTGGTCTCGAACGTCGACAGCGGCCAGCGGTTGCCGATGCCCACGATGGTCTGGGCGGCCAGGTGGAACACGCGCTCGACCTCGTACTCGGCCAGCGCGCGCTCGACGCAGTAGTAGTCGGTCACGTCGCCCCACACCACGTCGATGCGGTCGATGAGGCCCTCGGAGACGAGCCGGCTGCGGGGGACGCTGTCGCGCACCAGCCCGATCACGCGGGCACCGCGCGCGAGCAGGGCCTGGACCAGCCAGCCTCCGAGCAGTCCTGTCGCGCCGGTGACGAACACCGGGCGATCGCGCCAGGAGAACTCAGCGGCCATCGCGCCACACTTTCCACGGGGGCGCCGGGCGCTCCCACGCCTCCGTCAGCGCCTGGAGATCGCGCGGGGTGTCCATGCACTGCCAGTAGCCGTCGTGCGGGTACATCGCGAGCTGGCCGTCCTTGGCCAGCCGCTCGAGCGGCTCGCGCTCGAGCACGCAGCCGTCGTCGTCGGTGAGATAGTCGAAGAACGCGCGCTCGAAGACGAAGAACCCGCCGTTGATGTAGCCGCCCTGGCTGGTCGTGGGCTTCTCGCTGAACTCGATCACCTCGGTCCCGGTGGTCAGCAGCTCGCCGAAGCGCGACGCGGGCCGCACGCCGGTCACCGTTCCGATACGCCCGTGGCGTCGATGGAACGCCAGCAGCGCGCCCAGGTCCAGGTCGGCGACGCCGTCACCGTAGGTCAGCATGAAGGTCGCGTCGTCGACGTAGCGCTCGACGCGCTTGACGCGGGCCCCCGTCATCGCGGAGACGCCGGTGTCGGCCAGGGTCACCGTCCAGGATTCGACGTCGTCGCCGTGCAGGGTCACGCGGGGCACGTGGCCGAGCGTCACGGTCACGTCGCGCGTCATCGCCTCGTAGTCGAGGAAGTACTGGCGGATCTGCTCGCCCCGGTACCCCAGGCACAGCACGAACTCCTCGAACCCGTGGTGGGCGTAGAGCTTCATGATGTGCCAGAGCAAGGGCCGCCCGCCCACCTCGACCATCGGCTTGGGGCGAAACTCCGTCTCCCCGCGGAGCCGGCTCCCCGACCCCCCGCACAGGATCACCACCTTCATCCCGCGCACGATATCACGCCCATTGGCCTCAGCCGCCCAGGTAAAGCCGCTTGACCTCGGGGTCGACGAGGAGATCGCGGCCGGGGCCTTCGAAGCGGTTCTTGCCCAGCTCGAGGACGTAGGCGCGGTCGGCGATGGCCAGCGCGCGGGTGGCGTTCTGCTCGACCAGCATCAGCGTGTAGCCGGTGGATTTCATCTGCACGAGCTTGTCGAAGATCAAGGTCACGAACTTCGGAGAGAGGCCGAGCGAGGGCTCGTCGAGGAGGATCAGCTTGGGCTCCGTCATGAGGGCCCGGCCCATCGCCACCATCTGCTGCTCGCCGCCGGACATGGTGCCGGCCTTCTGGCGGCGGCGCTCGTGGAGCACGGGGAAGAGCGTGAATACCCGCTCCAGCGCCGCGGCCAGCCGCGCGCCATCGCGCTCGATGAAGCCGCCCATCTCCAGATTTTCGCGCACGGTCATCTGCGGGAACACGATGCGGCCCTGCGGCACGTAGGCGAGCCCGCGCCGCAGCACGAGGTCCGTGCGCAGCCCGGTGATGTCCTCGCCGTTGAAGACGACGCGCCCGGTGCGCGGGCGCAGGAATCCCACGATGGTCTTGAACGTCGTCGATTTCCCGGCGCCGTTGGGACCGATCACGCTCACGATCTCTCCCGGTCGAACGGCGAGGCCGACGTCGTGCAGGATGTCGATCCGGCCGTAGCCCGCCGTGATGTGCTCGGCCAGCAGCAGCGGTCCGGCGGCGCTCACGGACGGGCCTCGGCGACGTAGAGCACGTGGGGATAGGGCAACAGGTCGACCATCAGGTGACGGCGCACCCGAAAGCCGGTGGCCTCCAGCGTCGCCTGAAGCTCCTCGGCGCTCCAGTAGTGAACGGGCGTCCGCGGCGCCATCGCCTTGTCGAGCGCCCACGTGAACCATCGCTTGGCCGCGGGCCGGGTGTCGACGTCCTTCACCAGCAGCGGCGCGCCGGGAACGAGAGCGCGGCGCAGCTGGCGGAGCAGCGGCGCCACCGCGTCGCGCGGAATGTGGTGGACGATGTCGAGCATGTAGGCGCCGGCCGCCTCGCCGTCGCCCTTGAAGTCACGGGCGTCGCCCTCGGTGTAGGCGACGTTGTCCAGTCCCAACCGCCGAGCGGCACGTCGGGCCATCGCGATGCGGCGGGGGGAGCGATCGAGCCCGCGCACGAAGCGCCGCGGTCCCGCGGCCGCGTAGTAGAGCGAGAACAGCCCGAAGCCGCAGCCGATGTCGAGCACCGGTCCCTCGTCGGGCAGGTACTGGCCGATCTCGTCGAGGAAGCGCTGGCGCAGGATCCCGAAGCGCACCCAGCAGTAGGCGCGCACCAGCGGGTCGTCGTAGGCGCGGATGACGCTACGAACCGTCTCGCTTGACATACAGGATGTAATCCGGCCGCCCGACCGCGATCGCGTAGCGGTCGGCCAGGAGTCGGACCAGCTCGGGAAAGCCCTTGATTCGCGCCTCACGGCCGCTCGGCCAGCCGCGCCGAAAGAGGACGATGAAGCGCGGCGGCGCGAGGTCGAGCCCGGCGATGAACTCGGCGCGGAGGGCGCGGATGACGGGCCGATCGGTGTCGTGAAAGAAGTGGAAGTCGTAGAGGAAGCGCGTCGGCTCCACGAGGCCGAGCCTGAGCAAGGCATGCACGCCGCCGTCCGAGGTGTCGAGCACCTGGACGAGATCTCCGGGCCGTAGCCCGCCTTCGAGATCGAAGGAGAGCACGCGGACCAGCCGCTCCTTGTCCCAGATCCAGTGCGCGTCGGCGGTGACGGCGCCGGTGCGCCCGAGCAGCACGGTCAGGATCGCGAGGGCGGCGACCAGCGGCGCGCCGAGGACGGCCGGGCGCGCGCGGAGCACGGCCGCGACCTCGGAGCAGAGCAGCACCGCCGCGAACGCGGCGAGCGGATAGAGGTGGTATTCCCATCCCTTGCCCTGGCCGACGTGGTGCAGCACGCCGTAGCCGAGCCCGACCAGGACGACCACGTGGCGGAACGTCAGGCGACGCGCGGCCAGGGTGTGACCGATCGAGATCGCCAGCGCGACGGCGATGAACGGCCACAGCGACCATCGGTAGACCGTCCACGAATCCGGACGCCCGAGGCGCGAATAGAGCGGAAGGAGATAGTCGAAGACGATCTCCCGCCAGGCGCCGAGTCCGCCGACCGTCGCGAGCCACGCGACGATCGCGAGGGGAAGGGCCAGCAGCCCGCCCGCGAACGTCGCCACCGCCCGGCGCCGGGAGGCGCCCGACGCGGGCATCGCCAAGAGCAGCAGCAGCGCGAGCGCGAACACGGCCGCGTGGGGCTTGATGGTGACCCCGGCTCCGAGCGCCAGTCCCCCCACCAGCAGCGCGCCGCCCTCCCCCCGCTCGTTCCAGCGCGCGACGCCGAGCGCGCCGGCCAGCAGAAACGGGCACAGCAGGAAATCGCGCTGACCGGCCTGCCAGGCCCCGCCGCCGAGGTGATACGCCGCGAAGAACAGCGCGCCGCCGATCGCGGCGAGCCGGCCCCACGGTCGCGCCAGCGCCGCCACGAGCCATGACGTCAGCGCCAGCCAGAGGAGATCGAAGAGTCGCCAGGCCGTGTCCCCGCCCCCGAGCGTCTTCAGGACGACGAGGTGGAGCAGGTAGGCCCCGGGGAAGTTCATGTCGAACAGATCGCGATACGGTACCGCCCCCTGACTGATACGCCACGCGACGTAGTGCAGGATCGGCGCGTCGTGAATCAGCGGCCACGGCAACGACAGCCATCCCACGTAGAGCACGACGCCCGCCAGCCCGACGACGGGCAGCCACCCAACCAGCTGCACCCCTCTGAGATCGGTCATCGCCCGAAATACGCCTCGACGACCCGCTCGTCGCTCTGGATCGCGCCGGGAGGACCCTCGGCGATCTTCTCGCCGTGATCGAGGACGAACACGGTCTCGCAGAGTCCCATCACGACCTTCATGTCGTGCTCGACCAGCAGCACGGTCTTGCCCGCATCGCGGAGGCGACGGACGGCGTCGAGCAGATCGTTGAGCAGCGTGCGGTTCACGCCGGCCGCGGGCTCGTCGAGCAGGATCAGCAGGGGATCGCGCATGAGCATCCGCACGAACTCCACGAGCTTCTGCTGGCCGTACGAGAGATTGCCCGCGTACTCGTCGGCGAGGCCCTCGAGCTTGACGAAAGAGAGCAGCTCGAGGGCCTGCGCGCGCGCGGTCTCGTGCGGCCCCGTCGTGACCACGAGCAGATTCTCCAGCGCGGTCAGCTCGGGGAACACGCGGATGACCTGGAACGTGCGCCCGACCCCGCGCCGGGCGATCTGCCAGGGCTTGAGGCCCTCGATCCGCTCGCCCTCGAGCATCACGTGCCCCGCATCCAGCCGCTCCAGGCCCGTGATGCAGTTGAACAGCGTGGTCTTGCCCGAGCCGTTGGGGCCGATGAGACCGTGGATCCGCCCGCGCTCGAGCGCGAACGACACGCCGTTGACCGCGTGGACGCCCCCGAAGTGCTTGTGGACGTCCACGACTTCGAGCGCGGCGCCGGCGCTCAGATCGTCCTCGGCAGCCGGTACTTCGTCTGCAAGAGTCCGAGCACCCCGCGCGGCATGGCCAGCACCACCGCCACGATGATGGCGCCGAAGAGGAGCGGATGGACGTACGGATAGCGCGCCCACACCAGCTCCTGGGCCACGAAGAGCACGGCCGCGCCGAGCACCGGTCCCCACACCGTGCCCTTGCCGCCGAACAGCGTCATCACGATCATCGTGATCGTGGTGGCGAGCGGAAACACGCTGAGCGGCTCGATGTAGCCCTGGTCGCGCGCGGTCAGCGCTCCCGCGATCCCCGGGCCAATGGCCGACAGCAGGAACGCCAGGAGCTTGTGACGGAAGGTCGGGATGCCCATCGCCTCCGCCGCGACTTCGTCCTCGCGGATCGTCATGAGCCGGAGCCCGAAGCGCGAGCTGATGATCAGCCGCGCGGCCACCGTGACGCCCACCGCCGTCAGCCCCATCGCGTAGTACACGGGGACGGTGGCGTCGAGAGTGGGCAGCGAGAGCCCGTTGCCGCCGCCGGTCAGACCCTCGAAGTACGAGACCAGCGCGCGCAGCACCTCGTTGAGCCCGAGCATCGCGATCGCGAAGTACGGACCCTTCAGTCGAAGACACGGCACGCCGATGCCGAGGGCGAGCAGCCCCGCCGCGAGGCCGCCGGCGAGTGCGGCCAGCGGCCACGACCAGCCGCTCCCGGCGATGAGGATCCCCGCGGTGTAGGCGCCGGCGCCGAAGAACGCGACGTGGCCGAACGACACGTATCCCGTCAGTCCCGAAATCAGGTTCCAGGAGCCCGCGAGCGCGATCCACATGAAGACCTGGAGCACCGACCGGGTGCCGTAGCCGGAGCCGACCATCGGATACACCGCGAGGGCCAGGACCACCACCACGGCGACGGCGAGGGGGCCGAGACGCTTCACGTCTGGCGCCCGCCGAGGAGCCCGGTCGGACGGACGAGCAGCACCAGCACCAGCAGCACGTAGGCCACGACCTCGGAGAGCTGCGTGGTGAGGAACAGCGAGGCCAGCTGCTCGACGAGCCCCAGCAGCATGCCGCCCAGCAGCGCCCCCGGATAGTTGCCGGCGCCGCCCAGCACGATGACCAGGAACGACTTGAACGTCCAGATCTGGCCCATCTCCGGCTGGATGGCCACGATCACCGCGATGAGCGCGCCGCCGGCCGCGGCCAGCGCGCTGGCCAACCCGAAGGTGAGTCGATGGATGGCCCCCACGTCGATGCCGCACACCATCGCGACCTCGCGGCTCTGCGAGGTGGCGCGGATCGCCTTGCCGAGCCGTGTGTACTGCAGGAACAGGAACGCCGCCGCGGTCAGCCCCGCCGCGAAGACGAAGGCGATCACCCGCGGCTTGGAGAACGCGAACGCGCCGACGACCCACGAGCCCGTGAGGTACTCGACGGAACGGAGGTCCGAGGTGAAGGCGAGCTGGGCCGCGTTGACGAGCGCGATGGAGATCCCGAAGGTCAGCAGCAGCGACGACAGCTCGGGCGCGTCGATCACCCGGAACACCAGCGTGCGCTCCAGGAGCACGCCGACCCCGAACAGCACGAGCATGCTGATCGGGACTGAGAGATACGGATTGATCCCGAGCTGCTGGTGCAGGAAGAAAGTGGTGTACGCGCCCAGCATCAGCAGCGGCCCGTGGGCGACGTTGATGATCCGCATCACCCCGAAGATCAACGCCAGCCCCAGCGCCACCATCGAATAGAGCACGCCCGAGAGCAGCCCGGAGATGATCACCTGCCCCACCATCGCCGGGGTGATGACGACGTTCATGGGCGGCGACCGTGCGCGAGGGGGGCCAGGCCCCCCTCGGCGCTTATCGCTGAGTCCAGGGCGGAGTCGGGAAGAGAATCTTGCCCTGCGCCAGGTCGTCCGGCCACACGACGACCTTCTTCTCCTTCTGCCACTGGAACGTGACCATCTTGTGGGCGAGCTGGAACCCGTCCCCGTCGACCTTGTAGTCGCCGAACATCGTGCGCAGCTCGAGCTTGAGCAGCTGCTCGCGCACCTTGTCGGCGTCGAGGCTGCCCGCGCGCTTGACGCCCTCGGCGTAGATCAGACAGCCCGCGTAGCCGGCGGCGGAATGGTAGGACGGCTCGTGCTTGAACTCCGCCTTGTAGCTCTCGAACCACTCCTTGTTGCCGGGATAGTTGAGGACGGGCTCCCACTGGGTGGCGCCGTAGATGTGCTCGGCGCTGCCCTTGAGGGTGTCGTAGAACTCGGGCAGGTCGCCCCCGACGGTGACCCCGTACATCTTGGGATTGACGTTCAGCTCCTTCATCTGCCGGGTCAGGGCGACGGCGTCGTCGAAGTAGGTGGCGGCGGCGAGGACGTCGGGATTGGTCGCCTTGATCTTGGTCAGGAGCGCGGAGAAATCGGTGTTGCCCTTCGGATACGCCTCGGTGAAGACGACCTGCATGCCCTTCTTCTTGGCCAGCTCGACCGCGCCGGACGCAGCGGCCTTGGAGAACAGCGTGTCCTCGTTGACCACGGCCACGGTCTTGAGCCCGCGCTTGGCCGCCATGTCGACCAGGCCTTCGAGGTAGACCTCGGCCGGCGACAGGATCATGAAGATGTACTTGCGCCGGGGCTCCTTCCGGAAGATCGAGGTGGTGGCGGCCAGCGGGGTGACCATGATCTTTTTGTACTTTTCGGTGACGTTGACGGCGGCCTCGGTGATGGGCGACGAGTACGGCCCCATCACCGCGTCGACCTTGTCCTCGGTGATGAGCTTCTCGTAGAGCCGCACGCCGGTGGGCGGCATCGACTGGTCGTCGTACACCACGAACTGGATCTTGCGGCCGAGCACGCCGCCCTTGGCGTTGAGGTCCTTCTCGCAGAGCTGATAGCCCTCGTGCTGGTTCTTGCCGAGCTTGGCGTAGGTGCCGGTCAGCGACAGAGACGCGCCGATCCGGATCGGCCCCTGGGCCTCGGTGGCCACTCCCGCCACGAGCACGATGGCGCCCGCAGCGAGAGCGCCGAGCATTTTTCGCATCATGGGGAGACCTCCTGCGAACGATAACTGCGCTTCACAGATAGCATCCGCCCGTTTCGAGTGTCAAGGAGACGGAGGGGGCGGGAGCCCCGCCCGAGTCAATGTTCTCTGAATTCCTGGTCGAGGATCTCGCGGATGAAGCGGTCGACGGAGACGGGATAGAAGCGGGGGTCGGGGGAGACGATCACCCCGGTGTCGATGATCTCGCGCTGGGACAGCTCCTCCAGCACGCGCTCGACGTGGCTGCCGGCGTCGCGCTGGTGGCGCAGGATCTTGAGGTCGTCGCTCTCCAGGCTCACCCGCCCGGCGTACTTGAAGCTGAAGATCCGGGCGATGATGCGCTGGTCCATCAGCTCGTGCTCGCCGAACAGCTCGCCGTAGGTGGGTCCGTCGCGCCCCGGCGTGATGACCAGGCGCGGCGAGACCTTGATCCGCCCGCGCACCTCCACCGAGTGACCGGGCCGGTCGTGCTCGGCGCCGACCAGGATGTAGGGCAGCACGTGATAGCCGGTGATGATCCCACGCAACGGCTTGCGCAGCACGTTAGTCTCGTCGAACACGTGCTGGAGGAATTCGGCGTCGTCCCACTCGGAAGCCATCTCACGCCAGTCTAGCAATAGTGAGGGGCAAGCCTCGACTTCGGCGCGAGCACCACACGGAGGCCCGCTCGACTACGGGTCGCTGCAATCTCTGGAGTATCCACAGTTCCTGCAGGCGATCTTGCACTTCTGCTCTTCCATGCGGGCGCCGCAGCGCTCGCAGTGGTGGACCCATTCGATGACGCCGCCGCCCCGGTCGATCGCGCGATCGTCCATGACGGCAGCGTGGCACCGCGGCGCGGGCCAAGTCAACGGATACGTGCGGGACGGGTACACTGGCGGCGTGGCAATGGGCCGAAAAGCACGAGCGCCGACCGACTCGGTGGCGCCCCAGCGCGTCTTCTTGCTCTCGCCCGCCCGCGTCGACGGCGAGCGCGCGGAGATGATGCTCTCGCCGCGCGCGACGTTTCCGCTGGCCCGGCGCCTGCGCGAGCCCGGCGGGGCCCCGCTCGGCGAGGTGATGAGCTTCCTGTCCGGGCTCTACTTCCGCGGCAAGCTCGCCTACGCGGAAGCGTTCGCGCGTCCCGCCTCCAGTGTCCTCGTGATCACGCAGGACGCCGGGCTGCAGTCGCCGTCGCTGCCGCTCACGGCCGCGGCGCTGCGAGAGGCCGCGCGGGTCGACATCAACGCGGCCAACCCGCGCTATCGCAAGCCGCTGGAGGCCAGCGCCGGCGCGCTCGTCGGGCTGCTTCGTCCGGCCGACGAAGTGGTGCTCCTCGGCAGCATCGCGTCTTCCAAGTACGTGGACGTCCTGACCGCGATCTTCGGCGAGCGCCTGCTCTTTCCGCTCGAGTTCGTGGGACGCGGGGACATGAGCCGCGGCGGGCTGCTCCTCCGCTGCGTGAGGGCCGGCGTCCAGCTCACGTACGTTCCCGTGCTCGGCGCCACGCGCACGGGCGCGCGCCCGCCCAAGCTCGCACCCCTCGCGAGTCTCCCGTCGCCGATTCCGCTCGGGCGGCGCTGATGCCCCGAGCCCGGCGCGCGACGGCGAAACCCGACGAGCCGCGGGCGACCCAACGCGCGACGAAGCTCGAACCCCGAGCCACCCGCGATCGTCACCCCGCCGTGACGTCGCGCACAGCGCCGTCACCGAAGCTCGCGGCGGGGGCTCGCCTGGAGATCCCGCGCGACCTCGACGACGTGACGATCGCGATCGGCGAGCGCGAGGTCAAGCTGACCAATCTGGGGAAGGTCTTCTGGCCGGAGCTGGGACTGACCAAGCGCGACCTGCTCCAGTACTACGCCGACGTCTCCGGCGCGTTGCTGCCGCATCTTCACGACCGCGCGATGGTGATGAAGCGCTATCCCAACGGCGCGGCCGGCGACTTCTTCTTCATGAAGCGGGCGCCCAAGGCGCGGCCGGCGTGGATCGAGACCTGCGCGATCGAGCACGCCTCCGGCAGCGTCATCGACTTTCCGATGGTCCAGGACCTGGCCACCCTGCTGTGGACGGTGAACCTCGGCTGCATCGACCTGAACCAGTGGTACGCGCGCTGCGACGACGTGGACCGTCCCGACTACCTGCACTTCGACCTCGACCCGGTCGTCGGCGCCACCTTCGAGCGGATCCTCGAAGCCGCGCTGATCCTGCACGAGACCCTCGACGCCCTCGGCATGCCGAACCACGCCAAGACCACGGGCTCGCGCGGAATCCACGTCTACGTCCCCATCGTGCGCGGCCCCACGCAGAAGCAGGTGTGGTCGTTCACCAAGACGCTGTCCATCGAGCTGGCGCGCCGTCACCCCCGGCTGATCACCGCCGTGTACAAGAAGGCGCTCCGCCCCACCGGTCACGTGCTGGTGGACTACAACCAGAACGCCTGGGGCCGAACGCTCGCGTCGATCTACTCGGTGCGCCCGACCCCGCGCGCGAGCGTGTCGACGCCGGTCACCTGGGACGAAGTCGCCCGCGGAATCTCGATCGACGACTTCCGCCTCGACAACGTCCCCGCCCGCCTCGCCAAGCTCGGCGACCTCTGGGCCCCGCTCCTCGCCCCCCGCCCCCGCGTCGACCTCACGAAAATCTCTGCGTAGCGGCTACCGCGCGACGCCGAACGCGGCGGCTTTCCAGCGCGGATCGTCCGCCGCGTCGAGGCGATCCTTGACGCGGCGGAGGAGCTGGCCGGACGCGGTCTCGCCCCAGAACCAGCGGGCGATCTCGTCGCCGGCGGACGTCGGTTTCATCGCCATGCGGCCCTCGTAGTAGAGCGACTTCACGTCGTCGGCGCAGTAGCGGATGAAGCTGGCCAGGGGCAGCTCGGCCGGGCGCTCCGGCATGTCGGCGTCCTCGCCGGCGGCGAACGACTGGAGGAAGCGGATCACGCCGCGGAAGCGCGTGGCCGGGATGCCCGAGAGACCGAAGGCCGTGCGCCCGCAACTCGTCGCTAGCCATTGCTCGTGATACTGGCGCATCTGCGTGGTCTCCATCGCCGGATCGTCGGGCGTGCTCGCCGCCACGGGAACAGCGGAGGCCTGCGTGGGCGCCGGCGGCTCGACGTCCGCCTCGGCCCCGTCGGGAAAATCGCTCAGCACCGGTCCCGCCGGCGCGGCGAGCAGATCGAGCGCCGCCTTCAACACGCGATGCTGAAGCTCGGGATCGTTCGGCCGGCCGAGGGCGTGACCGTAGGGAAACGGGACGAAGAGCGCGCGCGGCGGCTTCACCTTCTCGGTGTGCTCGCGCACCATGCTGATCGACGTGGTGGCGACACCTTCGACTTCGAGAGCGCGGGCCAGCACACCACCGGTGTGCGTGCAAAGCGGTCAGGTCGGCGTGATCAGCGCGACGTCGACACCTTCGTCCCGCAGGCGCCGGCCGACCTCCGGTCCCGTCTCGGTTTCGAGGCGCGGCACGTCGCGCAGCGCGCCCATGAACGAATAGTTGTTCGGCCCGAGCCCGCCGACCACGCCGCGCGCCGCCAGCTCGCGCAGCCGGTCGATCGGAAACGAGACGTTCAGATCGCGCATGATCGCCGTGCGATCGAAGCCGAGGCTCGTGTGGCTCTGCACGATCTCGGCGGCCGGCGTGTCGGCGGCGATCACCCGATACGTCTGCTCGCCCGGACCGAACGCGCGGTCGTCGCGCCGGTGCAACCCCGCGGTCGTGACGATCACCACCCGGCACGCCGACAGCGGCTTGGCCGGACGCACGAACGGTGCGCCGTCGTTGACCCGCGCGGGGAACGTCAGCAGGGTGTTCCGGGCCATCGGTGACAGCTGATCGAGTCGCGGCATCAGGAATCTCCCGTCATCGCGCGTTCCTTGGCGGCCATCTTCGCCTTCAGCTCCTCGGGAGTGAGGCGGACGATGTCCTCGTTCTGGTGCGCGTAGAGCTTGAAGGTGTCGGCGTTGTCGGCGGTGAGCTCGACCCGGCCGGCCAGCACGTCGGCCTTCCAGCGCGCGTGCTCGGGCTCGCGGGCGTGGAACTCGGGCATGACCTCGCGCGCGAACAGCTCGAGGCTCCGGCAGATGTCCGCGTGCGGGGTGCGCCCGGCCTGGGCGAGGAGAATCACCTGGTCCACGCCCGTGTCCTCGAACTCGCGCAGCCGACGGTAAATCGTCTCCGGCGAGCCGATCAATCCGCTGCGCAGCGTCTCCTGCGCCTTATCGGTGTGACGCCAGTCCTGGTAGGCCCCCCACATGTCGCCTTCACCGGGGTCGGGAATGCCGTGACGGCCATAGTGGCTCAGGCAGAAGACGAAGAACGTCCAGCCCGAGGCGCGCTCCAGCGCTTCCTCGTCGGTCTCCGCGCACATGAATCCGTTGACCATCGCGATGTTCGGGTTGGCCGGGTAATCGGCGAGCTTGGCCAGGTTCTGCGTCAGCTCGAGATAGTAGCGATGCACCCAGGCGCGCGCCGCTTCCGGCGAGACGAACTGAAAGCCGAGCGCGCCCATTCCCCACCGGCCCGCGCTCGCGATCGTGGTGATGTTCGAGCACGCGACCCACAGCGGCGGGTGCGGCTTCTGATACGGCTTGGGGATCACGTTGCGCGCGGGGAAGTCGAAATACTGGCCGTGCCATTCCCAGTTGTGACGGGTGAAGGCGGGGATCAGCGCCTGCACCGCTTCCTCCCACACCTCGCGCTTGTCGCGCACGCGGCGACCGAACGGGTGCAATTCCACCGGTCCCTGGCCCTCGCCGAGTCCCAGCTCGACGCGACCGCCCGAGAGCAGGTCGAGCGTGGCCACGCGCTCGGCCACCCGGATCGGATGATTGGTCGGAAGCTGGACGATCCCGTGACCGAGGCGGATGCGCCGCGTGCGCTGGGTGGCGGCCCCGAGAAATACTTCCGGGGCCGAGCAATGCGAGTACTCCTCGAGGAAGTGATGCTCGACCATCCACGCGTGGTCATAGCCGAGCCGATCGGCCAGCTCGATCTGGTCCAGCGCGTCCTGCAGGAGCTGATACTCGCTCCGCTCGTTCCACGGACGCGGAAGTTGGTGCTCATAAAAGATACCGAATTTCATGGCCGCTCCTGGCGACGGGCAATCGAACATCCCGTCGCGTCAGCCAGCGTACGAAAGCCCGGCCCGGAGGACAAGCGCAACTCGCCGGCACGGATGCTGCAGCCTGAGCAACCATGAACTCGTCCACCGTTCGCGGCATGCCCGACTGTGCGCTGTATGGTCAAGCCCTGGCCCGACTCGTCGAATCCGAGATCCCGTTTCTGATCGGCGGCGCGTTCGCGCTCGAGCGCTACACCGGAATCGCGCGCAACACGAAAGACCTCGACATCTTCCTCCGTCCGGGCGATCTCGACGCCGTCCTCACGGAGCTGGCGGGTCTCGGGTGCCGGACGGAGGTGCCGTTTCCTCACTGGCTGGCCAAGGCCTGCACCGCTGACGGCGTGATCGATTTCATCTACAGCTCCGGCAACGGCGTGGCCCGCGTGGACGACGAGTGGTTCGAGCACGCGGTCGACACCGAGATCCTCGGCTTCCCCGTCAAGCTGTGCCCGGTGGAAGAGACGATCTGGTCGAAGGCCCTGATCATGGAGCGCGAGCGCTACGACGGGGCCGACGTCGCGCACCTGATCCGGGCCCTCGGTCCCCAGCTCGACTGGTCACGCCTGCTGCGCCGCTTCGGTGAGCACTGGCGCGTGCTGCTGAGCCACCTCGTGCTGTTCGGCTTCATCTACCCCGGCGAGCGCTGGCGAATTCCCGCCGACGTGATGCGCGAGCTGATGGCGCGGCTCTCGACCGAGGTCCACGCGAGCGATCCCGACGAGCGTCTCTGCTGCGGCACCCTGCTCTCCCGCGCGCAGTACCTGCACGACGTGAGCGCCTGGGCGTATCGTGACGCGCGGCTGGCCCCGACGGGCGCCATGACCAGCGACGACGTCGCGCTCTGGACCGCGGGCATCGACAAGCCGGAGTCGCCTCCGATCGCGGCATGACCACCAACGGAACCGTCCGCATCGCCGCCGTCGGCGATCTGCACTTCCCGCGCTTCCCGACCGCGATCGTGCAGCCCGTGTTCGCCCACGTGGGGTCGCGCGCCGACATCCTGTTGCTCTGCGGCGATCTCACCGATCACGGTACCGAGGACGAGGCCAAGCTCCTCGTCAGGGAGCTCGCCACGGTGAAGATCCCCATCGTGGCCGTGCTCGGCAACCACGACTACGAGTCCGGCAAACCCGAGGTGGTGACCGCGATCTTCAGGGAAGCCGGCGTGCACGTGCTCGACGGCGACAGCATCGAGATCGACGGCGTCGGGTTCGCGGGCGTGAAGGGCTTCGCCGGAGGCTTCGGTGAACGCGCGCTCCAGGCGTGGGGCGAGCCGAGCATCAAGGCCTTCGTCCACGAGGCGGTCGGCGAAGCGTTGAAGCTCGAGGGAGCCCTGGCCAAGCTCCGCACGGCGCTGCGCGTGGCGGTGTTGCACTACTCGCCCATCCACGTCACGCTCGAGGGCGAGCCGCCCGAAATCTATCCGTTCCTTGGCTCGAGCCGTCTCGAGGAGCCCCTCAACCGCTATCCGATCGCCGCCGCCTTCCACGGTCACGCTCATCGCGGCCGTCTCCAGGGCCGCACGCGCGACGGCGCCCCCGTCTACAACGTCGCACTCCCCCTTCTCCAGACCATGACCCCCGAACAACCCCCGGTCAGCATCGTCGAACTACAGATTCCCGTCGCCGAAGCGGCCGCGTGACAACGGCTTGTTCGCGCGCCGGCTTCGCCGGCGCAAAGCCCCCCTCCGAGTTCTAGGCGGCGCGCTGTCGACTCTCGTCGCGAGAGCGGACGTACGTGCGGCCGCGAGCGAATCCCTGACGGAACGACTCGTGTTGGTAGACCTCGGGGCAGCGCGTGCGCAGCTCGCCGACGACCTCCGCATACGTGCGGCCGTCGCGACCGAGGCCGCAGGCGGCCTCGAATCCCCGGCGGTAGATGGCCTCGTCGCGGACGAAATCGCCGCCGGCCTTCGTGTACTCGGCCTGCTCGGCATCGCGCAGCCCGAGCCACCACTGCTCGCGTGCGGCGTCGATCGATTCCGCGCCCGCCGCGGCGAACAGCGAGCGCGCGCGCTCGGCCTCCGCTTCGGTTTCGGGAAGCGCGATGACCACGGTCTTGCCGCGGCGGAGCGCGTCCTCGTAGACGTACAGCTCGTCGCGTGGCAGCCCCTCGCGCGAGTTGCGGTCCACGGCCGCGCCCATCGCCGCGCCGCCGATGCCGAGCAGCAGCGCGCCGAGGGCGCCCAGCGCGAGCACGGGTCCGACGCCGGGGACGATGAGGCTCACCAGCGCGCCGGCCTGCATGCCGCCGCCCGCTCCGGCCGCCGCACCCGCGACCGCGCCGATCGCCCGGCCGATTCCCGGAGGCTCGGCCTCGGTCGTCGGCACGGAGTGGATCTCAGCCTCGGACGCACGGGGCGTCAACAGCGTGATTCGATCGGACCTGAACCCACTGGCCGCGAGCTGACGTACAGCGCGCTCACCATCCTCGCGCAACGCGAACACTCCCACGACGGATTCCATCCGCGCCTCCTTCAGAAGGTGACGATCAGAAACGTGACAATCAGTGAGCTGAGAATGCGGATGTCGTGCCACTGACTTCGCATAGAATGACGCGGTTCGGCGCACAATCCCGTGTCCGGGGGAGGCCGTGAGCGGCGATCTTCTGAGCGTTCGAGACGTGACGATGCGATTCGGTGGCATCGTCGCTCTCGATACCGTCTCGTTCTCGATGACGGAGGGCGAGATCGTGGGGCTCATCGGCCCCAACGGGGCCGGCAAGACCACGCTGTTCAACTGCTTGAGCCGGCTCTA
>Ga0193725_1000066_pt1 | contig 36144 bp, 34 predicted proteins | sample H2a2metaG_FD_143058 | JGI IMG/M metagenome (GOLD analysis project Ga0193725, IMG submission 143058) | Soil microbial communities from a riparian zone of the East river system, Colorado, United States - H2a2 | ecosystem: Environmental > Terrestrial > Soil > Riparian zone | place: USA: East River... | reverse complement strand
TGCAACCTCGTCCCCTCCCGCGACACCGAGAAGGACTGGAAGTACGAAGACGCGATGGCCGCGGGAGCGCTCGGCGCGGTGGCGGCCATCCCCGCTTCGGTGGATCTCCGTCAGGCGTGGTGGGAGATCGGCGACCAGGGGCACACCGGCTCCTGCGTCGGCTGGGCGTCGGCCGACGGCGTCATGCGCTATCACATGGTCAAGGCCAACAAGCTGGTCAAGACCGAGATGCTGTCGCCACGCTTCGTCTGGATGGCGTCCAAGGAGACCGACGAGTTCGCGCAGCGGCCGGAGACCTTCATCGAAGAGGCCGGCACGTCGCTGAAGGCGGCCATGGACATCTGCAAGCGGTACGGCACCGTCACCATCGGGCTGCTTCCGTTCACCCTCAGCACCATGATGTTCACGGGCAGCGAGAACAGCTTCTACGCCGCCGCCGCCCAGCGACGCTCTACCGCCTACTTCAACATGAACAAGAACTTCAACCAGTGGAAGTCGTGGCTGGCCAGCACGGGGCCGATCCTGGTCGGACTGTCGGTGGACCAGACGTGGGACAACGCCACCGCCACCCACGGCAACCTCGACACGTTCATGCCGAACACCGTGCGTGGCGGCCACGCGGTCGCGCTCGTCGGCTACACGGCGACCGGGCGGTTCATCATCCGCAACAGCTGGGGCACGGCGTGGGGCGACAAGGGCTTCGCGTACGCCTCGACGGCCTACATCAGCGGGGCGTTCTTCAACGAGTCGTACGGAGTGACGGTCTGAGGTCGCGTCGGATCCGCGCGCGCCGTCTCGACGTCGTGTCGACCCGGCGCGCGCGGGACGGCGCCCAAGCCGTGATCGCATGACGCTCACTGCCACCGAGGCCCAGAACGGCTCCACCGTCGCGATGGCGGTGGGCGACGTGCTGGAGATCCATCTTCCCGAGAATCCGACGTCGGGTTACCGATGGGCGCTCGACGAGGTCGACGAAACCCGGGTCGCGGCCGGGTCGCCAAGCTATCGGGGCGAGGACGACCGGCCGGGCAGCGGCGGCATGGCGACGTGGACCCTGCGGGCCAAGGCGCCCGGCACGACCCGCGTCACCCTCAAGCACTGGCGCCACTGGGAAGGCGACCGATCAGTCGTTCAGCGCTTCGCCGTCACCCTCCACGTCAAGCCCGCCTGATCTGAACGCCCCCGCTACACGAGCTTGACGTGCTTGAGCGGCAGGCTGCGCACGGGCTTGCCGGTCGCCGCGAAGATGGCGTTCAGCACCGCCGGCGTCACCACGCAGATCGTCGGCTCGCCCACACCGCCCCAGAAGTCACCGGACGGAACGATCACGGTCTCCACGACCGGCATCTCGGCCAGCCGCAAGATCTGGTACCGATCGAAGTTCAGATCCGTCATGCGCCCCTTGTCGACCGGGCACTCGCCGTAGAACGCCGCGGTGAGCCCGTACGCGACGGAGCCTTCGACCTGGGCGGCGATCTGACCCGGGTTGACCGCGTGGCCGCAGTCGAGGGCCAGCACCATCCGGTGCACCTTGACCTTACCTTCGCCGCTCACCGAAACCTCGGCCACCGCGGCCGAATAGCTGCCGTAGCCCATGAACTGCGCGAGACCGCGGTGGACGCCCGCGGGCAGCGGCTTGCCCCAGTTGCCCTTCTCGGCCGCCGCGTTGAGGACGGCCAGGTGCTTGGGGTGCTTGCCCATCAACGCGCGGCGGAACTCCAGCGAGTCGGCGCCGGCCGCGCGCGCGACTTCTTCCAGGAAGCATTCCATGTAGACGGCGTTCTGGTTGGTGTTGACGCCGCGCCAGGGACCGACCGGCACGTGCGTGTTGCGCATCGCGTACTCGATCAGAAGAGTCGGCACGGTGTAGCCGAGCTGAGCGTCGCCGGGCTTGTCGGTGTAGCCCTGAAGCTGTCGCTCGTCCTTGTTGCCGGTGATCCGCTCGGGGTTCGAGAACGCGTTGATCGACTGCCCGGAGATGCGCACGTGCAGCCCGGTCAAGGCCCCCCGGTCGTCGAGGCCCGCGGCGAGCTTGCACTGCGAGATCGGCCGGTAGAAGTCGTGGCCCATGTCCTCTTCGCGCGACCAGACCATCTTCACGGGGACGTTGGGGAACTGCTTGGCGATGTCGACGGCCTGGCGCACGTAGTCCTGGTTGCCGCCGCGCCGGCCGAAGCCGCCGCCGAGGTCGTGACGATAGACCTCGCACTTGTCCAGCGGCACGCCCGACTGCTCGGAGAGCGCGGCCAGCGACGCTTCCGAATTCTGCGTGGGCACCCAGCACTCGGCCCGGTCGGCCGAGATCTTCACCGTGCAGTTCATGGGCTCCATGGTCGCGTGGGCCAGGAACGGGGTGCTGTAGACCGCCTCGATCCTCTTCTGGGAGCGCTCGATCACCGCGACCGCGTTGCCCTCGCTGCGAAACGCGAACGCGTCCTTGGCGGTCAGGCCCTCCTCGAGGTGCTTGGCGATGGTCGCGCTCGAGGCCGAAGCGCCGGCGCCTTCGTCCCACACGATGGGCAACGCGTCGAGCGCGGTCTTGGCCCGCCACCACGTGTCGGCGACGACCGCCACCGTGAACTCGTTCACCTTGACCACGCGCTGCACGCCAGGCCGGCCCGCGATCTTGGTCTCGTCCCAGCTCACGAGCTTGCCGCCGAACACCGGGCACGCCTTGATGGCCGCGTGCAGCATACCGGGCAGCCTCAGGTCGATCGCGTAGACCTTGCGGCCGTCGAGCTTCTCCGCGGTGTCGAGCCGCTTCAGCGGCTTGCCCGCGATCTTCCAGTTCTTGGGATCCTTGAGCGTGATGGTCTTGGGATCCGGCGGGGTGAGCTTGGCGGCGGCCGCGGCCACCTTGCCGTAGGTCGTCTTGCGTCCGGAGCCCGCGTGCGTGATCAGACCGTCGGCCACGCTGACCTCGGCGACGGGGACTTTCCATTCGTCGGCGGCGGCCTGAAGCAGCATCATGCGCGCGGCCGCGCCTCCACGACGGACGTAGTCGTGCGAGGTGCGAATGCCGCGGCTGCCTCCCGTGCCCATCTCGCCCCACACGCGCTTGCGCGCGAGGTTCTGGCCGGCGGTGATCGACTCCGTCGTCACCTTCTTCCAGTCGCACTCCAGCTCTTCGGCGACGAGCTGGGCCAGCCCGGTGAGCGTGCCCTGCCCCATCTCCGAGCGCGCGATGCGGATCACGCAGGTGTCGTCGGTCTTGACCACGACCCAGGCGTGGACTTCGGTGGCGGTCGCCGGGGTCCTGGCTTCCGCAATTCCGCGAGGCAGACGCATCCCGATGGCCAGACCTCCGGCCGCGACGGCCGAGCCCACGATGAAGCGGCGGCGTGAGGAGTTCATGTCACGCCCTCCCACCGGCGGCCATGTGAATGGCCGCGCGAATGCGCTGGTAGGTCCCGCACCGGCAGATGTTGGCCATGGCGTCGTCGATGTCCTGGTCGGTCGGCTTCGGCGTGCGCTTGAGCAGCGCCGCGGCCGCCATGATCTGTCCGGACTGGCAGTAGCCGCATTGCGGCACGTCGACCGCCGCCCACGCTTTCTGAACGGGGTGCGAGCTGGTCGGCGACAAGCCCTCGATGGTGACGATCTTGTCGGTGGGCTTCACGCTGCTGACGGGGACGGAGCACGAGCGCACGAGGCTGCCGTTGACGTGCACGGAGCAGGCCCCGCACTGCGCGACCCCGCATCCGTACTTGGTCCCGGTCAGCCCCACCTGCTCACGGATCACCCACAGCAGCGGCGTGTCGGCCTCGACTTGAACTTCCCTGACCTTGCCATTGACGTTGAGCTTCGCCATGAACCCCTCCTAAAGTGGCCCGAGGTCGCGCTCGGCCTCGGCAAGCAAACTCTCAAACGATGCGGGCGCCTGGATCATACGTCCAACGACGCCCGGACTGTAGCCCTGGAGCCAGTAGCTGTTGGTTGGATGACCGCCGCCGGCCACGATCACGATGAAGTTGTCGGGACTGGCCGTGATCGGCCACGGGTCGAGGCTCAGGCTCTCGCGCACGACTTTGCTGGCGTCGATCTCGATCCACGCCGGACACCCCGCGCGACGCAGCTCGGCGACGGGAATACGGGAATGTTCCCAGAGGAACTCGCGGATCGACGACTTGGTCCAGCCGAGGCCGGCCATGGTCTGCGCGACGACTCCCGGAATCATGAGAATCCCCGGCGTGCCTCGCTCGTAGCCGGCGAGCGCGGGGACGTTGGGGACGCGCATGAAATCGGCCATCCGGTGCATGCCCTGCAGCGCGTCTTCTTCCGGCGTCTCCTTCTTGGCCCCGCGGCGACGGATGTTGGCCGCCCCGTTGGCGAAGACGAGCGAGATCGAGTTCTGGCCCGGCCCGAAGCCATGGCGCTCGGCGGCGTGCGTCGCCCAGCCCGCGGGTAGGTTGGCCTCGTCCTCGGCGAACACCACGTTGGTGTAGCGCATCCCGCCATAGTTCGCCATCGTGCCGATGCCGGGGAGCGCGCCGCCGACGTTCTGCTGCAGGAGGCGTAGCGCCCGGCCGATGGCCGCACCCGCCGGCCGCTGCGGGTCGGGCCCCAGACAGCCGAAGCCGGAATTCAGCCGGATCGCCGCGCCGAGCGGCCCGTTGACGATCACCACCGGAAACGCGCTGCCCGACGCCGCCTGGAGCTGCTCGCTGCCCGACTCGGCGTCGAGGAAGGCGTCGACCGCGGCCACGAGCACCGGCAGGTATTCGGGCCGCCCACCCGACATAGCCAGCGCGATCGCGCACGTCTCGACCGTGGTGATGCCGCCGCGCGGAGGAAAGGTACCGATCACGTGCCCGCGCGGTTGCGAGGCACCGCGGAGGATCCAGTCCACGCGGTCGCGCGTCGGCGGCCACACTGGTAATCCATCGCCCCAACGGTTGGCGAGCATCAGATAGTTCGCGCGGGCGAACGCGTCTTCGAGGCTCGTGCCCTCGACGCTGATCATCGGTGCTTCGGCGGCGCCGTCGCCGGCAAACGCCGAGCGCCAGCGCGTGAGCCCGTCGTAGAACTCCCGCTTGCGCGCCTCGACCGGCGAGATGTCGCTCCCCGGCAGGAATAGCGCGATCGGAAAGGTCACCATCGCCGCGTCGGGCGCCAGCCCGAGTCCCGCGACGGCGTTGGTCATCACCCCCACGAAGTCCGCGCGGGTCAGCGTGACGGTCGGAATCCCCAGCGTTTCGAGCCTAGCGGCCGCCCGGCCGCATGCAGTGGCGCAGGACCCTCAGGCAGCGTTGCCGACGATGACCGCGTCGACCCCACTGGCTTTCACCAGTTCCGCGGTTTCCTCGGAGCCGATCACGGCGTTGCCCTGGGGGAACGCGTCGATCGGCAGCACCTCGATGCCCGGGAAGTCCGCTTCCAGCAGGCCCTTCAGCAGCGGCAGCATTCGGAAGGCCTGCCACTGCTCGTTGCTGACGAAGCCGATGCGCTTGCCCGCGAGGCTCGCGACGCGCGGCGCGTGCGCCTGCTTCACCTCGACGGTTCCAGACGGATCGTGGAATTCGAGACTAAGCACGATACCCTCCTAGGGTGATGCGGTCGCGTCGCGTCCGAGTATACGAAACTTGCCTGTCGCGTTCGAGGCCCGGGTGTAAGCGCAGGCAGATGGTATTCGATTGACCGCAGTGCGTCTCGCCCTCTAAACTTCCGCCCGTCACCCGTCGGCGCCATCTGGGAGGTGCCAAAATCGTGCTGAGTATGTTCAAAGAACTGGTCAAGCAACCGTACTGGGTGATCGCTTTGATACTCGGCGTGATACTCGTGATCCTTCCCTGCATCACGATCGACAAGGATTTTCGTCTCGCGACCCATCCACCCCACCCCTTTTTTCTGGCTGGGGTAGGCCTCACCTTACTGCTGTTATCGTCGATTGGGTTCGCGTTCACGCTGCTGTCGACGAGATCGAGCAATCTTGGCACCGGCCTCGATTTCACACGGGTCAAGGAGGATCGTGGAGCCCAATGGACGACAGTAAGCGGGTGTGAGATCCGTGTCGTCAATGGGCGCCTGGAAGATCATGCGCATGACGCCAGTATCACGGTCGTTCTTCCCTGCAACGAATATTTCGACGATCAATGCGCCGGGGACACGAAAAGTGCTCTTGGCGCCTACGTCAATCGCGTGTTCGAAGGACAAGCCGAACCTTTCGTAAATCTCGCCAGGGACGAATGCCAACGAAAACTTGGACCTGGGGCCGAGCAGCAGAAAACCGACGACGAACGCGCGCAGAGCTTCGGGGCCGGTCGCTGCGTTCTCCTCGTGAAACCGCTTGGCCGCTCCGTTTCAGTGGCTCTCGTGTCGACCACGATTCAACGCGCCGGTCTGGGGCTAGCCGCCAGAATCTCTTATCTGTTCGACGGAATGCGCGAGCTAGTGGCACGTCTGGCGGACGCGCGTCTCAACGAAGTGACGATGCCGCTCCTCGGAGCCGGGCACGGAGGCATCGCCCCGCCGCTCGCCTTGGTCGGGCTTCTCCTAGCCGTTGCCGAAGCCGCCCGATACGGTCAAGGTGGACAGCGTCTGAGAAGAGTGACCGTGGTGGTGTTCAAGCGGGATGCCGACAGTCCCGCGGAAGTCGATCCCGTTGTGGTCCGACGAGCCCTGGCATTGATCGCATCTCCGGGATGACGAGATGGCAGACCCTTACCATCTGCAACGCTTCGTGGAGGCCCAACGCCCTGTGTTCGAGCAGGTATGCGTCGAGCTGCGGGCAGGACGGAAGCGGGGCCACTGGATGTGGTTCATCTTTCCGCAGATCAAAGGGCTCGGCTACAGTAGCCTGGCCCAAGCGTTCGCCATCTCTTCGCTTGACGAGGCCCGGGCCTATCTCCGACATCCCGTGCTGAGTTCGCGGCTTCGGGAATGTACTAGGCTCGTCACGCTGGTTGAGGGGCGCTCGATCCGCGAGATCTTCAGCGATCCCGACGACCTCAAGTTTCGATCTTCGATGACTCTGTTTGCCCATGCCACGTCGGACAACCAGCTCTTTCTGGACGCTTTGGCGAAGTTTTGTGGCGGCGAATTCGACCGCTTGACGCTCGATCGATTGTAGAACTCCTTCTTGCGTGCCTCGACCGGTGAGATGTTGCCCCCTGGCAGGAATGGCTCCGATCGGAAAGGCCCTCGCCGAGGAACGGCAAACGCGGAAGTAGGCATCTTGACACATTGTGATTGAGACATCATGATGGCATCGATATGCGCACTACCCTGACGATCGATGACGACGTGGCGGAGAAGCTGCGCGAACTGGCTCACCGACGCCGGCTTCCGTTCAAAGAGATCGTGAACACCATCCTCCGGCGCGGCCTCACCGCTCAGGACCGTCGCGCCGAGTCCCGTCGCGCCTTTCGCGTCGAGGTCTTCCGGAGCGCCTTTCGACCCGGCGTCGATCCGCTCAAGCTTAATCAGTTGAGCGATGAGCTGGAGGCCCGGCGATTCGCCGACGTGGAGCGGTCTCGCTCGTAGCCGTGGTCGTCCCTGACATCAACCTGCTCGTGTTCGCCTACAACGAGGCGGCTCCTCGACACGACGCGGCACGCACCTGGTGGGAAGGCCTGATGATGGGCCGCGAACACGTCGGCGTGCCCTGGGTGGTCGTCGTGGGCTTCGTCCGTCTGGTGACCCATCCCGCCGTGCTCGAGCGGCCCTTGCCGCCAAAGGCCGCGATCGAGCGCGTTCGTCAGTGGTTCACACGTGAGCACGTTCAGAGTCTGGATCCAGGTCCGCGACACCTCGTGATCGTCGAACGGCTCTTCGAGAGCACTCGCGTAGGCGGAAACCTGACGACCGACACGCACCTGGCCGCCCTGGCCATCGAGCACCAGTGCGAGCTTCACTCCGGCGACGCCGACTTCGCACGGTTCCCCGGTCTGCGGTGGCGCAATCCCCTGGCCTGATCCGGGACCCTGCTCGATCGCCTGTTACCCTGGAGCTCGATGACCACCACCTTCGCGGATCTCGGCCTCACCTCAGCACTGCTCGCCGCCGTCACCGAGGTCGGCTACGAAGCGCCCACGCCGATCCAGGCGCTCACGATCCCGGCACTCCTGGCCGGACGCGACGTCATCGGACAGGCGCAGACGGGCACCGGCAAGACAGCCGCCTTCGCGCTGCCGATCCTCCAGCAGCTCGACCTCGCGCAGGCCGAGGTCCAGGCGCTGGTGTTGACGCCGACCCGCGAGCTGGCGATCCAGGTGGCCGAGGCCATCCACACGTACGGCAAGGCGCTCGGCGCGGTGCGCGTGCTGCCGGTCTACGGTGGCCAGGGCATGCACCTGCAGGTCAAGCACCTGCGGGCCGGCGTCCACGTCGTCGTCGGCACGCCCGGCCGGGTGATGGATCATCTGCGCCGCGAGACCCTCACGCTGGAGGCCCTGCGCATCGTGGTCCTCGACGAGGGTGACGAGATGCTGCGCATGGGCTTCATCGACGACGTCGAGTGGATCCTCGGCCAGATGCGTGCCGAGCGTCAAACCGCGCTGTTCTCGGCCACCATGCCGCCCGCCATCCGGAAGATCGCCGCGCGCCACCTGCGTAATCCCGAGACCATCGCCATCGAGACCAAGACCCTCACCGTGCCCACGGTCGAGCAGCGCTACCTCAACGTGAGCGAGCGGCAGAAGCTCGACGCGCTCACCCGCGTGCTGGAAGTGGAGGCGCCCGAGGCCGCCCTCGTTTTCGTCCGCACCAAGCTCGCCGCCGCGCAGGTTGCCGAGCGTCTGCAAGCGCGTGGCTACGCGGTCGAGGCCATGCACGGTGACATGACCCAGAAGGACCGCGAAGCCGTCATCCGGCGCCTGCGCGACGGTCAGGTCGAAGTCGTCATCGCCACCGACGTGGCCGCGCGCGGCCTCGACGTCGAGCGCATCAGCCACGTCATCAACCACGACGTGCCGTTCGACGCCGAAGGCTATCTGCACCGTATCGGGCGCACCGGGCGGGCCGGCCGTGCGGGTACCGCGATCCTCTTCGTGACACCACGCGAGACGCGGCTGCTCAAGACGATCGAGCGCTTCACGGGCCAGCGCATCGCGCCGATGCGCATGCCGACGGCGGAAGACGTGGCGGCCCGACGCGTACAGTCGTTCAAGGCCCGCCTGCGCGCGGCCGTGAGCGAGGACGGCCTCGAGCCCTACCTGGCCCTCGTGGAGGAGCTCAGCGAGGAAGCCGGCCTCGACATGGCGGAGCTCGCCGCCGCCGCCGCCCGCCTCGCCGCCGGCGACCGACCGCTCACCGTCGAGGCGCTACCCGCCGCGCCGCCCGAGCCGGTCGCCAGCGGTCGCATGATCAGGCTCTTTGTCGACGCCGGCCGCGAGGCAGGCATCCGCCCCGGCGACATCGTCGGCGCCATCGCGGGCGAGACCGATATCCCCGGCCGCGTCATCGGCGCCATCGACGTTCACGCGCGCTTCACGTTCGTCGATATCCCCGCCGAGTACGTCGATCGCGTGCTCGAACGCATGCGCAACGTGCAGATCCGCAGCACCCCGATCGTGGTCAAGCTCGCCACCCCGCAGGACGAGCGTGCGGATCGTCGTGGCGATCGTGCGGACCGCCGCGGCGGGGACCACGCAGATCGCCCGAGCGGTCACCCGACACGCGGGAAAGGCGCCCCCCGCCCCAAGCGCCCGAAAGGCCGGCACGCCGCCTGAGCGAGAGCCTCTCAGCGGTTGTTGAGACAGAGGCGTCTGAAACGGAAGCCACAAAGCACGGCCGAAGGCGTTGACGCACTCAAGCGGCAGAGATAGCGTGTGACGATGCCTGGCGGGGCCCAGCTGAACGAGGAGCTGCTTGGAGTTTCGATCCGATCGGGCCCAGGCATCCTCCACAAAGCGGCCTCGATCGATCGTCTCGCGGCAGATGTTTCCTTCGCCGACGTGTACGATACGGTCACACAGTCAACACTGCCCAAGTCCTCGTCCTCAGGACGTCGGCATGCCGTTCTCGAGCGGCGGGGAGGCTGACGTGTTCACCAGGCTGCAGCTCAAGAATTTCAAGGGCTGGGAGGATACGGGTTCGATCCGGCTCGCGCCGATCACCGTGTTCTTCGGCTCTAACAGCTCTGGCAAGACGAGCCTGCTCCAGTCGATCCTACTGCTGAAGCAGACTGCCGAGTCGCTCGACCGTACGCGGGTGCTTCACCCGGGCGACGACCGCACGCTGGTGGATCTGGGCACCATCGAGGACATTCTGTACGGGCACGCGACGGATCGCGTGCTTCAGGTCTTGATCCGATGGCGCGTTCCCAACACGATCATGCTGGCCAATCGGCAGCCTGGTGACGAACTTCAGTTTAGGGCGCAACTCGGAGTCGCCGACGAAGGCCAGCCCTTCGTGATCCAGATGGCGTATTCCGTCGTAGGCGCGAAGGTGCTCGCTGCAATGATCGCCCGCGAGGACGCAGCCGGTTACGACTTGGCCGCGCTTCCCAAGCTCACTCGCCGAAAGGGCAGGGCCTGGCCCTTACCCCCGCCAATTCGCTTCTATGGTTTCCCGGATGAAGTCACCAACTATTTTCGGAACGCCGACTGGCTTGCCGACCTCGCCCTCGAGCTCGAGCGCCAACTCGACCGCGTGCACTACGTCGGCCCCCTACGTGAGTATCCTCAGCGTTCCTATCTCTGGGCCGGTGAGCGACCGGCCAACGTCGGTCCGCGCGGCCGACTCGCCGTACCCGCTCTCCTTGCGGCCCGCCAGGACAAGAGGCAGATAGGCCGCGGAGAGGGAAAGGGTCGCCGCTATGAGGCATTCGAGCCCTTGATCGCTCGGTGGCTTAAGCAGATGGGCATCATCGATGACTTCAAAGTCCACCAGATTGCCAAGGGACGTAAGGAGTACGAGGTTCGTGTCAAGCGCTCGCCGGGATCGGCAGAAGTACTCATTACCGACGTCGGTTTCGGCGTGTCGCAGGTGCTGCCTGTACTCGTCCAGAGCTACTATGCGGCAGAGCATTCGACCGTAATCTTCGAGCAGCCGGAGATCCACCTCCATCCGAAGGTCCAGGCCGACCTCGCCGATGTCTTCATCGATGCGGCACGATATGGGAAAGTGCAATTCATCGTCGAGAGTCACAGCGAGCACTTCCTGCGGCGGCTCCAGCGAAGAGTGGCCGAGGCGGAGCTGGTTACCAACGAGGATGTAGCGCTGTACAGCTGCGACGTCGAGGCCGGCCACTCCATCATCCAGGAGTTGAAGGTCGACGAGTATGGCAACATCGCGAACTGGCCGAAAGACTTCTTCGGTGACGAGATTGGTGACTTGGCCGCGATGACCCTGGCTGGGCTAAAGAGGCAGGGGGCGCGTGAAACCGATCGTCGTGGTTGACACCAACGTGGCTGTGGTCGCCAACCGCCGCGAGGCTGTCTCCCCTGCCTGCGTGATCGCTTGTGTGGCGCAGATCACAGCCATCACGCGGGACGAAAAGCGAGTGGCGATCGACCTCGAGGGCCTGATCCTTCGTGAGTACATGAAGAACCTTTCCCTGGGCGGGCAGCCGGGCGTGGGTGACGCGTTCATGAAGTGGCTGCACCAGAATCAGGCGGTGGTCGAACGCTGTGAGAAGGTCCGCATCACTACAATGGGAACCAACAACGAGCCGGATTTCCCCGCCTTCCCTGACGACCGAGCGCTTGCCGCCTTCGACCCCGCCGACCGCAAGTTCGTCGCCGTCGCACGAGCTCATCCCCAGGCGCCGCCTATCCTGGAGGCCACCGACTCCAAATGGTGGGGCTGGCGAGACGCGCTCCAACGTCACGGGGTGACAGTGCAATTCCTCTGCGAGGCTGAGATACGTGCCACCTACGACGCGAAGACTGGCGGACGCCGCCGGAGGACGCAGGGTGGCTGAGGCATTCGTGAAGTTTCCACGAACACCGCACCTCGCGTGGCTCGGCATCACACCGCCGCGCGGTGACAAACTGCTCTCGTCCGCGCAGGCCGCGGCGTTCTTGACGGAACCGGTCGTCGTCGAAGAGAAGCTCGATGGCGCCTGCGTCGGCCTGTCCCTGGGACCGGACGGTTCCGTACGCGCCCAGCACAGAGGGGGCTATTTGACCCCAAGGAGTCACGCCCAGTTCCAAACTCTGTGGGCCTGGCTGGCCGAGCGTGAAGTGGCGCTGCGCGAGGCGCTCGGCGCACGTCTAATCCTCTTCGGCGAGTGGTGCTACGCGCGCCACTCAGTGGTTTACGACGCGCTGCCGGACTGGTTTATGGCATTCGACGTGTACGATCGGAAGGGCGCACGTTTCTGGTCGCGCGCCCGGCGGGACGCACTGATCGGTGGCCTCCCTCTCGCGAGCGCTCCGATGCTCGCCTGCGGTCGTTTCGACCGCACGGAACTGGAGCGTCTCCTCGGGCGCTCGTATGTCGGCTCGGCTCCAATGGAAGGAATCTATCTCCGCCGGGAGGACGGGCCCTGGCTTACCGCACGCGCGAAGCTGGTGCGCGCCTCGTGGATTCCCCATAACGAGCTGCACTGGTCGCGCAGGGCGATCCGACCGAACCGAAGGGTCGGAGATTTCCTCGCACGGGCCGCCGAAGGCGGGCGGGGGTGATCGACCCGCTTCACTTGCAAATGGTGTCCCGCTGGTTCGTGGATAGCACGCGCCTCACCGGCTGAGCGCTCAGGAAGCGTAGCGCGGCATCACTTCGGCGGCGAAGAGCTCGAGGGAGCGCATCGCGTGCTCGTGGGTGATGTCGCCCCACTGGAACGAGCAGACGAAATAGTTGGCCCCGGTCGTCAGGTACTCGTCCATGTACTCGCGCACCGCGGTCGACGACCCCGCCAGCGCGACCCCGCCGATGCGGTTCGGATTGGCCGTCCCCACCTTCTGCTGATCGAAGCGCTCCAGCTCGGACTCGATGTCGCGGCGCATCTCCCGCGCCGGCAGCCCCTTGGGGCGCTCGCCGACGAAGCCGAACGAGCCGTCCTTGCTCGACATGAACTGGGTGAGGTTGCGCTTCTCAGCCTCCAGACGGCGCGGCGCGGCCAGGTTCCAGCGGTACTTCTCCCACGCCGGCGTGGCGATCTTGATCGCCTCCGCGTCGGTCTCCGCGACCACCAGATGAACGACCAGCCCGATCATCGGCTCTTCGCCCTGGACGGTCTTGACGCCGGAGCCCTGGTGCTCCTCCCACGCCGCCCGATAGCGCGGCACCGCCACCGCCAGGCCGTCGAGGGAGCCGACGATGATCGTGTGCATGCCCTCCATCGCCGCCGTGACCGGGTTGCGCATGTACCAGAGCGGCGGATACGGCTTCTGGAGCGGGCGCAGGTACATGGGCAGCTTGTCGAAGCTGTGGAACCGTCCCTCGTACGTGAGCTGGTCGTGGCTGAGCCCCTCGCGGACGATCGCCAGCGTCTCGCAGTAGCGCGCGTAGTTGGTCTCGGGGTCGGCTTCCTGACCCCAGAAGAAGGCTTCCATCACGCCGCCGCGGCCCACACCGATCTCCAGGCGGCCGTCGCTCAGGTTGTCGAGCATGCTGATCTCTTCGATCAGCCGCAGCGGATGGTGCAGCGGCAGCACGTACACGCACGGGCCGAAGCGCATGCGTCGGGTCCGCTGGGCCACGCTGCCCAGGAAGACGTTCTGCGACGGCGCCAGGCTGTGGATGGCGGGCGTGTGGTGCTCGGCCAGGTGATACGCGTAGAACCCGGCCTGATCCAGACGCTCGATCTGGATCAACCGCTCGCGGTAGATCTGATCCAGTCGCTGGCCTGGCACCGGCTCGATGTGGTCGAAGACGCCGAATCTCAGAGTCATACGCCCTCCCGCCGCACATGGTAAGCCATGCGGGCAGGAAGACCGAGTTCAGCGTGCTACTCACGAAGAATCGCCGTGAGGTGTTTCTTCAGGCCATCCTCGACCTGGTTTTTGCCTCCGATGGTGTTGTCGTAGAACAAGACGCGGTAGCCGCTGATGTCGAAGGGAAGCTGCTTGCCACGCTCGGCGAGTAGGATCGTCGGCTTGGCCAGAGCTTGCGCATAGCCGAGATCGTAGAAGACGTTCTGATTCGGCGGCGTGATCTCGGCCACGACGACCTTCGCGTCGACGATGCCCTGGGCCACGTCGTGAAGGATCAGTCCCGGTCCGAAAACGTCGCCGGCGTGGTACGTGCGGAGGCCGAAGGCCGCGGTCACCGGTTTGATGACGTCTTCGTACAGCTGATTGTAGGGCTCGGAAAACTGCATCACGACGAAGACTGTCCCCGGGCGCCGATCGAACGCGAACGGGCCAAACTCCACCGGCTTGTCTCCCCACGCAAAGAGCCCGACCTGACCGCCGGTGAGAGGCTTGTCGAGAATGTGCTCGAGGACACGCACGTCATCCACGGACAGAGAGATCCTCTGGCCGGTCGTGGTGACCTTGATGTCATACCAATGGGTCGGTGAGAGGTTCTCGGCCGTTCCTCCCACGGAGAGGCCCCTCCATCCGAAGGTGGGATCGAACTCGCCGATCGTGTACGCACGGCGCCAACCTCCGAGACCGACCATGAGGTAGCGCTCAGTCAGGGAGCGGTAGCCCAGGAGAATCCTTCCGCCTTCCGTGCCATCGAATCGGACGCGAGCCTCGACGCGACCGTCGCTGAAATCGTCGCTGGTCACGCAAATGCCGTATGGAGAAACGGAGTCCGGCTGCGGGCCTAGATAGCGGAGCCCCTCAACGGCGACGGACCAGCGACCCATGATAGGCGCCCATCGTCTCATCATGCTGCCGTCGGAATCAGGGTTCGTCATCCGGTCACGACTGAGCGTAAGGGAGCGGCGGCGGCTTCGCAATGTGACAAATCCGATACATCTTCACGACGTTGGGTGGTCGAAAGAAAGTCTCGTCTGGGCGCTCGACCCCTGGTCGGCACCGCCAGGATAGGTGACCCTCGTTCCCTCGACGCGCGCAAACGGCGTGAGCCTGTGCAGCTCGGTAGCCGACGCGCTCAGGATGTGCTCCACCGCGATGCCCCTCACGGTCAGGGCATCGGCGATCAACGATCGGTGACACCGCCACGGAACAGCCTCGGCGCACATGAACGCCACGGGGCCGCGCGACGCTTCCCCGACCAGCGTCTCGAGATTCCGCTCGAACTCCGCCGTCTCCATGTAGTCGGCGTACCCGCGGAAACCTGGGTTACGCCAGCCGGTGTTGATCGAGTCCGCCCGTGGGCGACGGAGGCCTCCGAGCCCGGGCATGTGCAGGTATCGGATCGAGGCCTGCGGGAGCGACTCGGAGAGCGACTCGCGGGCGAACTGCGGGTTCCGCCGGGAGCGCGGAATCGTCCGCACGTCGACGAGCGTGGCCACGCCGCGGGTTCGGAGCATCGCCAGCAACTCGTCGAGCGCGCGGGTCGAATGCCCGACGGTGTAGATCCGGAGCCCGGCGGCCTGGTCCATCGCCGCGTCCATTCTATCGACCCGCTGCCTCCCCGTCGCGGTGTCCGCGACCGCCGGAGCGGGTAGTATGGGGCAACGCACGAGCCACGGGAGAGAACACCATGCTGGATCTCTTGATTCGCAACGGGACGATCGTCGACGGGTCCGGGGCGGCGCGCTATCGCGGGGACGTCGGCATCGAGGGTGACCGGATCGTCGAGATCGGGCGGATCCGTTCGGTGGCCGAGCGCACCATCGACGCCGACGGCCTGATCGTCGCGCCCGGCTTCATCGACGGCCACACCCACATGGACGCGCAAGTGGCGTGGGACCCCATCGGGAGTTGCTCCTGCTGGCACGGCGTCACCACCGTGATCATGGGCAACTGTGGATTCGCGCTGGCGCCGTGCAAGCCGGAGGCGCGCGAGTGGTTCGCCCGCTGCCTGACCGCGGTCGAGGACATTCCCACCGAAGCGATGCTGGCCGGCATCGACTGGACCTGGGAAACCTTCCCGGAGTATCTGGCCACCGTCGACCGCTTGCCCAAGGCGATCAACTACGGCGCCTACATCGGCCATTCGGCCCTGCGCATGTACGTCATGGGCGCGCGCGCGTTGAGCGAGAAGGCCACCGACGACGATCTCGCCCGCATGACTGCCGCGGTGCAGGAAGCGATCCGCGCCGGCGCCATGGGGTTCTCGAGCTCGCGCGCCACCACGCACGTCACCCCGGACGACACGCCGGTGGCCAGCCGCATCGCCGACTGGTCGGAGCTCGACCGCCTCGTCGGCGCCATGGCCGACCTGAACGCCGGCATCTTTCAGATCGGCCCGGACATCTCCGGAGGTGACGCGCAGCGCCGCTTCCTCGCCCGGCTGAAGCAACTCGCGCTGGAAACCGGCCGGCCGATGATGTTCGGCATGCTCTCGAGCCGTCAGGGCGACCAGCCGAACCCGTGGACGTACCAGCTCGAGTACATGGACGAGTGCGCGGCCGCCGGTGCGCGGATGTGGGGACAGGCGACCACCCGCTCGATCAACGCGATCTTCTCGCTCAAGTCCTGTCTGCCGTTCGACGTGCTGCCGGGGTGGCAGCGGTTGCGCGAGTTGCCGCTCGAAGAGCAGAGGCGACGCCTCGCCGATCCGGCGACGCGCCGGCAACTGATCGCCGAGGAAGGGCTCATGAAGCCCCGCGACAACGTGCTGCAGGGCGGCGGCGCCGCGACCACCGATCCGCGCAAGCCGGACTACGCCAACCTCTACGTCATGAAGGGCGTCGACTGGGACGACCCCACCGTCGCGCAGCTCTCGGCGCAGCGCGGCCAGCACCCGGTCGAGACGATGCTCGATCTGGCGCTGGAGAACGAGGATCAGGTCTTCGTGCAGCCGCTGGTCAACGAGGACCCCGCCCACGTGCTCGGCATTCTGAGACACCCGCGGACGCTGGCGACGTTCTCGGATTCGGGCGCCCACGTCTGCCAGGAGATGGGCTCCTCGCTGCAGACTCACCTGCTGAGTTACTGGGTGCGCGCCAAGCAAGCCTTCACGCTGGAAGAGGCCGTGCGCAAGCTCACCTTCGACAACGCCTCGGCCTGGGAGCTCAACGATCGCGGCCTGGTGCGCGCGGACTTCAAGGCGGACCTCGTGCTGTTCGACGCCGAGCGCGTGAAGCCCGCGATGCCGACGGTCGAAACCGATCTGCCGGGCGGCGCCCGCCGTCTCGTGCAGAAGGCGGAAGGGATCGCGGCCACCGTGGTCAACGGCGAGATCACGCTGGAGAACGGCCACGCCACCGGTCGCGTCCCCGGCCAATTGCTGCGCGGACCCGGCGCGCGGGGTCAGGAGCGCGCGGGACGGTAGGTCGCGAGCGGCGCTTACTGACTCGCGCGGCCGAATCGGGCGGCGTGCTCGGCCGCGAACGCGGCCAGGGTGCGCGGTGGGCGTCCGGTGGTACGGGCGACCGTGTCGGTCACGGCCGCCGCGAAGCCCTCGCGCAGGACTGACGTGAACTCCATCCGCACCTCCACGAGCCAGGGCGGGGCGCCGCCCGAGACGAGCTGCGCACGGAACGCGTCGAGCGCGATGTCTCGATACACGATCGGGCGGCCGGCCGCCTCCGACAGGATGGCGGCGACGTCAGCGTGAGACAACGCCTCCGGACCGGTGATCACGTAGGTCTGGCCCGTGTGACCGGGCGCGGTCAGCGCCGCCACCGCCACGGCCGCCACGTCGCGCGCGTCGACCATCGCGATGCGGCCCTCCTGCATGGCGGCCGTGAGCACGCCGTGAGCGGCCACCGCGGGCGCGGCGCGCAGGAGATTCTGCATGAAGTAGGGCGGGTGGAGAAACGTCCACGGCAGCCCGGCGTCGCGGATCCGCGCTTCGGTCTCGGCGTGCCACCGCCCGCTCTGCGAAGGCGAGCCCGGCGCGGTGGCCAGCCCGGAAAGCTTGACCACGTGCACGGGCCCGGCCCGCCGCGCCGCCTCGACGAAGTTTCCCTGGAGCTCGACCTGCCGGGCGGCGTGGTGGGAGATGAGGAGCGCGCGCGTCACCCCGTGAAGTGCCGGCCCGAGGGTCTCCGGCCGGCCGAAGTCGCCCACAACCGTCTCCACGGTGGGCCCGGCGAGCGCGGCGCCCTTCTCCGCGCTCCGGACCAGAGCCCGCACCGGCACGCCCTGCGCGGCGAGCTGATGAACCACCGCGCCGCCGACGAGCCCCGTGGCTCCGGTGACGAGGATCATCGCTGCCTGGGCGGGATCGCGGATGGCGTGATCATCGGCCGATGATCCGCCGCGCGCCCTGCCGACGTCAAGGCGGCCGGCGCGACGCGATGTGAGATGGTGGACGCGTGATCTCGTTCAACCGGATCAGCAAGCAGTACGGGCGCCAGGTGCTGTTCGTCGACGCGTCCTTTCAGTTCAATCCCGGCGAGAAGGTCGGGCTCGTCGGGCCCAACGGCGCCGGCAAGACCACGCTCTTTCGGATGATCGTGGACGAGGAGACGCCGGACGACGGGGAAGTCTCGCTGCCGAGGAAGCTGACGATCGGCTACTTCCGCCAGGACGTCGAGGAGATGGCGGGCCGCACGGTCCTCGACGAGGCCATCGCGGGCAGCGGCCGCCTCGGCGATCTGCACCACGAGCTTGCCGATCTGCAGCGGGCCATGGCCGACCCGGACCGCGCCGATGACATGGACAAGATCCTGGAGCGCTTCGGCGAGGTGCAGGAGGCGTACGACCACCTCGGGGGCTATGCCCTCGAGGCGCAGGCGCGCGAAGTGCTGCACGGCCTCGGCTTCGACGACGAGCGGATCGACGACGACGTCGGCGCGCTGTCGGGCGGGTGGAAGATGCGCGTCGGCATGGCGCGCGTGCTGCTCGGCCGGCCCGACGTGCTGCTGATGGACGAGCCCACCAACCACCTCGACATCGAATCGATCCTCTGGCTCGAAGCGTTTCTCGAGCGGCTGCCGGGCGCCCTGCTCATGACCTCTCACGACCGCGAGTTCATGAACCGGATCGTGACGAAGATCGCCGAGATCGACGGCGGCGAGATCACCGTCCACACCGGGAACTACGATCACTACGAGCGCGAGCGCGAGATCCGCGAGCAGAACCGCGAGGCGAGCTATGCGCGCCAGCAGGCCATGCTCGCCAAGGAGCAGCGGTTCATCGATCGCTTCGCCACCCACGCCGCCAAGGCGGCCCAGGTCCAGAGCCGCGTGAAGGCGCTCGACAAGATCGAGAAGGTCGAGCTCCCCAAGAAGCGCAAGCGCGTGAAGTTCGACTTCCGTCCGCCCGCGCGGTCGGGCGAGCAGGTCGCCACGCTTCAGGCCGTGAAGAAGGCGTACGGCCGCCGCGTGGTGTACGACGGCCTCTCGCTCACCATCCGCCGCGGCGAGCGCTGGTCGGTGATGGGCAAGAACGGCGCGGGGAAATCCACCCTGCTCAAGATGATCGCGGGCGCCCTGACGCCGGACGCCGGCGCGGTGCAGCTCGGGGCCAGCGTGACGATGGGCTACTTCTCGCAGCAGGCGCTCGACGTCCTCGATCCGGATCGCACCATCGAGGAGCAGCTCCAGGCCGACTTTCCCGGCGAGTCCATCGGCGTGCTGCGCAACCTCGCCGGCGCGTTCCAGTTCTCGGGCGACGATGTCGACAAGAAGATCCGCACGCTGTCGGGCGGCGAGAAGACGCGCCTGGTGATGGCGCGCATGCTGCTCAACCCGCCGAATTTCCTCGTGCTCGACGAGCCGACGAACCACCTGGACCTCGAGACGCAGGAGATGCTGATCGAGGCGCTGGGCGACTTCGACGGCACCATGGTCTTCGTGTCCCACGACCGGGCGTTCCTGCGCGGCCTCAGCACCCACGTGCTCGAGCTCGGCGAAGGGAACGGCGGCGAGGCCGCCCCGCATCTCTATCCCGGGTCCTACGTCGAGTACGTCGAGCGCACCGGCCACGAAGCGCCGGGCGTGCGCGCCTAGCCTCCAGTCGCGGGACGCATCGGGTCATCCGTCGGCGACGTTCGCCGCCGCGAGCTCGGCGCGGGACGTGCGCTGGCTCGGGAGCCCGAGCGCGACGACGACGCCGAGGACGTTGCCGCCGCCCGCGATGAGGATCGCGGTGCCGTAGCTCTGGGTGAGATCGAACAGGCGGCCGGCGACGATGGGCAGGATGATCGCGGCGGCGCACCACGCGATGTAGATCCGGCTGGCCATCCGGCCGTACAGCGCGCGTCGCCAGTAGACGGCGACCGCCGCCGCGGTGAGGCCGGAGATCACCCCGTAGCCGAGTCCCACCAGCGTCAACGCGACGACCGAGACCGCGGGGCCGGGCCACAGCGTCAGGACCACGTTCCCCGTGAGCGCGGCGGCGTGGGCCCCGGCCGCCACCGTGGGTATCGTGAACCGGTCGACCATCCAGCCGCCGCCGAGGCGTGCCACCGCGATGCTGCCGGCGATGAAGGTGGTGCCGTAGACGGCGAGGGCCTGCGCACCACCATAGGCGGCGATGATGCCGGCGGCTTGACTCAACACCATGAGTCCCGCGGACGCGGCCAGGAAGAAGACCAGGCACAGCCGCCAGAACACCGCGCGGCGTCGCTCGTCCGCGCTCGGCGCGGCGCCCACGCCGGCGGCCGCGAGGGTGACGCCGGACCGCGCGATCAACCACGCGCTGGCCGATCCGGTGATGGCCAGGACCGTGGCGAGACCGCCGAGCGTCAGGCGCACACCGAATTCGCGGATCGACCAGCCGAAGAGCGGAGCCGCGAGCATGGCCCCCGCGGGATAGAGCGCGACCACGTAGCCGTTGACGAGCCCGTGGCGGCGCGTGACCGCGAGGTTCACGGTCTGCTGGGCGAGGATGTACGCCGCGCCGCCCCCGGCGCCGAACAGCACGCCGTAGCCGACGGCGAGCTGAGCGAGGCCGCTGGCGGTGGCCGCGAGCGCGATCCCGAGACTGCTGGCGACCGTGCACGCCAGCACCAGGACAGCCGTTGGCGCCAGTCCAAACACGTAGGGCGCCACGTTCATGCCGACGCCGAAGCCGGCGGCGGCCAGCGCGAACACGAACGCGAGATCGGCGCGGCTGAGCCCGAGGAGCGTCTCCAGCGGTTTGAGGAACACGCTGAACGCGTAAAGCGATCCGAGCGGCGCGTTGAGCGCGGTGGCCGCCGCCACCGTGCGCCACGCGCTCGGCCTCACGTCAGTCGTCGTGTCGTCGCTCCGCGACGCGCTCGACGAGGGCCGAGAGCGCCTGATGCGCACGCTTGGCGCGCTCGAGCGCGGGGAGATGCGCGGTGTCGCGACACGGCGCCTCGATCGCCAGCGGGGCCGATTCGGGCAACGCCGCCACCAGGTCGACGAGTGGCAACACGCCTTCGCCGGGAAGCAGCCGGCCCGTGCGGGCTTCGCGGATCAATGCTGATGTGTCCCCGGGCCCAGGCATGTCCGGGCCGGCGTCGCAGATCTGGGCGTATCGCAGCAGCGACGGGTCGACGCTCGCGACGTGGGCGGGCCGGCCGCCCGAGCGGCTGAAGTGCAGCGCGTCGATGAGCACCGACGCGTTCGCCCGCTTCGAGCGCGCCACGACCTCCGCGGCGTGGGCGAGCGTCCGCACACCCGTGTAGATCGCGAACTCCAGGCCGACCTGCAGGCCGTAGGTGGCGGCGCGATCGCACAGCTCGCAGAATCGCTCGAGCGTGCGCCCGTCCTCCTCGGCGCTCATCACGAGCACGTTCTTCGCCCCGAGCCGCGCCGAGACTTCGAGGAAGCCTTCTGGAATTCCGACGGGCTGATCCGGCTCGAAGCGAAGAAACTCGGTATCGAGCACGGACACACCCGTGTCCTCCAGACGCCGCAGCGTCTCGCGCAGGAGCGGACCGCTCCGAAGCATCTCATCGGTATACGGGGGCACGCCCACGCTCGGCGTCGCCGTCAGCCGGATGCCAATCGTGTTGAAGCCCGCCGCCGCCGCGACAGTGACCAGCTCAGGCGGTGTCGTGTCCAGCACGGTCAGGTGGGCGAGCGAGATCTGCCGGGCCATGCCCGGATAGTAACCCGCGGTCGCAGTGTATCCTTCCAGGGACTTCCCAACCGTCGCCGAGGTCGGCTATATGCTGGTCAATGAGACGGGCTGGGAAGGGAGGACAACGATGGCGGTGGAAGTGGTGGCGCGGCGACTCTTCACCAGCGACGAGTACTGCCGCATGGTCGAGGCGGGCATCCTCACGGACCGCGACCGGGTCGAGCTGATCCGGGGCGAGATCGTCCACAAGATGACCCCCGGCCCGCGGCACATCGCTTTCGTCGACAACCTGAACGAGCTGCTGGTCCTGCGCCTGGCCGGGCGAGCGCGTGTGTCCGTCCAGAATGCCCTCGTCGTGTCGGACGATTCGGTGCCCGAGCCCGACCTCAAGGTTCTCCGGCGGCGTGCGCTACCCTACAAGCAGCGCCACGCCTCCGCCGAGGACGCGCTCCTGCTCATCGAGGTCGCGGACAGCTCGCTCGCGTGGGACCGATCGACGAAGCTCGCGCTGTACGCCGAAGCCGGCATTGCCGAGTACTGGATCGTGAACTGCCCCGCCGAGAGCATCGAGATCTACCGCCGGCCCGAGCGTGACCGGTATCTCGACGTCCGCCGTGTCGAGGGGGCGGAGACCATCTCGCTTCAGGCCTTCCCCGACGTCACGCTCTCGCTCGCCGAGATCTTCGCGTAGGCCGTGACCGCAAGCCCGTTCGTCGACGGCCCGCCGCTGCGCATCGCTGGCGCGCAGAATGGTCCGCTCGCCGGGCTGACGTTCGCGGCCAAGGATCTGTTCGACGTCGCCGGGTATCCGACGGGTGGCGGCAATCCGGATTGGGCGCGGCAGCATCCGATTCCCACGCGTCACGCGTGGGCGGTGCAGCGTCTGCTCGACGCCGGCGCGACGCTGATCGGCAAGACCATCACCGACGAGGTCTCGCTGGGCATTCTCGGCGAGAACCCCTTCGACGGCACGCCGCTCAACCCGAAAGCGCCCGACCGCGTGCCCGGCGGCTCGTCGTCGGGCTCGGCCTCGGCGGTGGCCCAGGGGCTGTGCGACACCGCGCTCGGCACCGACACCGGCGGCTCGGTGCGCGTGCCCGCGAGCTTCTGCGGCCTCTACGGCATCCGCCCGACCCACGGCCGGCTCGATCTCACGGGCATGATGCGGCAGGCCCCGAGCTCCGACACGACCGGATGGTTCGCGCGCGACGCCCGCACGTTCGCGCGCGTCTCGGAAGTGATGCTCGGCGAGCCGACCCCGGCGACGTTGCCGACGAGGCTCGTCATCGCGGTGGACGCGTTCGGTCTCGCCGATGCCGAGACGGCGGCGGCGCTCCAGCCGATGGTGCGCAAGCTGGCGGCGCTCGTGGGCGACACCCGCGAGGATCTGCTGGCGCCGCCCGGGCTGTCCCTCTGGTCGCGAGCCCAGCGAACCCTGCAACCCCACGAAGCGTGGCTCACCTTCAAGGACTGGCTCGATCGCGACAACCCGCGCCTGGCCTTCAACGTGGCGCGCGGCCTGGCCCAGTCCGCCACGATTTCAGAGAGCGACCGTCAGTGGGCGGCGCTGACCCGCGACGAGGCGCGGGCCCGCATCGCGTGGCTGCTCCCGCCGGGGACGATCGCCTGCATGCCCACGACGCCCTTCCCGGCGCTCCACAAGGGCCTGCCGCTCTCCACGCTCGATCCGCTCCGCGCGCGCATGAACTGTCTGACCGCCCACGGCGGCCTCACCGGGGTGCCGCAGGTGAGTCTCCCGGGCGCGACCGTCGACGGGCTGCCGGTGGGTCTCTCGATCCTCGCCGCCCGCGGCGGCGACGCCACGCTGATCGCCCTCGCGAATGCGATGGGCAAACCTTGACAGCCTCGGAGGCCCGACGCACCTGCGCGAAGTAGAGGGGAACCGCTTCGCCTGGGCGGGATCGAACCCGCTCAGGCGAAGTCGTCGGGTCTCAGCTCGATCGGGGTGCCGTGCGGGGTGCGGTCGGCGGCGCGGTCCCAGGCGTCGCGGTAGCGCGCGAGGGTCGGCTCGCTGGCGATGCCCTTCTCCGTCACCAGGCGCTCCAGGGTGGCGAGCCAGTGGCTGTAATAGGTCGTGCCGGTGTCGGGATCGCCGTTGGCCTGAGCGCGCTTGATCTCCTCGGCCAGCGCGGACGCCCACTCGGGCCAGGTGAAGACCCCGCGCTGGTGCAGCGCGAGCGCCATCGAGAAGGCTTGCGCCTCCCACGGCTCGCGGAACACCGGACCTCCGTCGTCGCGCGGAATGCCGGGCAGGGCGTCGGTGGCGCGACGGGCGGCGGCCGGATCGAGCGTCATCCGATCGCCACCAGGTACGGCTCGAACGCTTCGATCGACACCGTGAGTTTCGGGTCGGCGTCCTCGCCCCACAGCTCGCGGCCGTCGAACGCCACCGTGTAGAGCCACTGCGGATTCTCACCGCCGCCGGTGGTGACCGAGTCCGGATACACGTGGCAGCCACGAATCGCCTCGACTACGCCGATGCGGCCGCGCGCGTAACGCGGCAGGCGCGTGTGCGTCGACGGATTGACGTTGCGCGTGCGCACGCGGTCGCCGGGCGCGAACCGCGGCGTGGTGTCGGTGGGCCGTCCGAACGCGCCGCGCGTGAACGAACCCTCGAGGTCGTCCTTCGTCATCCGGGGGATCGGCTTGCCGGGACGGAGGGCGTGGCCGGCCGCGAGCTCGTCGGCGTCGATCAGCCCGTGCTCGAGCGCGTTGCGCTCCAGGCCCAGGGCCCAGCGATGGTAGTACGACACCGAAAGGTAGGTCCGTGCCGGCAAGCGCTCCTGGGCGGCGCGTGACATGTCGATGTTGAAGGTCCGGGTGTAGCGCATGGCGCGCTGCATGGCGAGGACGCGCCCCTCCCAGGCCTCGTGGAAGGACGGCTCGTCGAGCTCGGGCTCGACGGGGCCGAACCCGTGCATGCCGCCCATGTCGTGCACGCCATTCACGACGCCGCCTCCTCCAGACGCTTGGGAAACCCCGTGCCGATCATGGAGTCGCGGGTGACCAGCGAGGCCAGCCGCTCCTCGCTCCAGCCGTCGGTGCCGGCCGGTCGCATGGGCAGCACCACGAAGCGCGTCTCGGCCGTCGAGTCCCACACGCGGACCTCGGTGTCGGCGGGCAGCGTGACCCCGAAGTCGGCGAGGACTCCACGTGGGTCCATGACGGCCCGCGACCGGTAGGGCGCCGACTTGTACCAGACCGGGGGCAGACCGAGCACGTCCCACGGATAGCAGGAGCAGAGCGTGCAGACGACCATGTTGTGGCGCGCTGGCGTGTTCTCGACCGCGATCAGGTGCTCGCCCACGCGACTGGTGAGCCCCAGCGCGGCGATGGCCTGGCTCGCATCGGCGAGAAACGCGCTCCTGAAGCCGGGATCGAGCCAGGCCTTGGCGATCACGCGGGCCCCGATGTGGGGGCCGGTCTTGGTCTCGTAGTGCTCGACGATGAGGTCGAGCACGGCCGGATCGACGTAGCCCTTCTCGGTGAGGACCGTCTCCAGGGCGCGCACGCGGAGCTGGGCTTCCGACAGCTCGGATCCGTGGTGGTCGTCGTGGTCGTGTGGGCTCATGCGCCCTACTGTAGCGCGAGGCCGCTTTGCGCGCGCGCCAATCTCGGCTAAGCTGTCGCCTTCCCCTGGCCGCCGGGGAGCCGAGACATCGACTGGAGGACAAGGTCATGCGTACCACCGCCGCCGTTCTTTATGACGTCAACAAGCCGTACTCGATCGAGACCGTGGAGCTGGATCCGCCCAAGAGCGGAGAGGTGTTGATCAAGGTCGGGGCGGCCGGCGTCTGCCGCAGCGATCTGCACTTCCAGAAGGGCGAGGCCACCATCGCCCTGCCCGCCGTGCTGGGCCATGAGGGCTCGGGCACGGTGCAAAGCGTTGGCGAGGGTGTGACCAAGGTGAAGCCCGGCGACCGGGTGATCCTGAGCTTCGTGCCCAACTGCGGCCACTGCCACTCCTGCGAGAGCGGCCGGCCGCACCTCTGCGACGAGCACGCGCGCACCACCGGCAAGCTGTACGACAACACCTCTCGCCTGCACACGCTCTCCGGCCAGGACTGCGCCCACATGGGCAAGGTGGCCTGCTTTGCCGAGGACGCGGTCGTCCCCGAGATGGGCTGTATCCCCGCGCCGGACGCCCTCGGCTTTCCCGAGATGGCGCTGATCGGCTGCAGCGTGACCACCGGCGTCGGCGCGGCCGTGTTCAACGCGCGCGTGCAGCCCGGCGACAGCGTGGCGGTCATCGGCTGCGGCGGTGTCGGCCTCAACGTGCTCCAGGGCGCGCGCCTGGCCGGCGCGACCACCATCGTGGCGGTGGACGTCAAGGACGCCGCGCTCGCCTTCGCCAAGAAGTTCGGCGCCACCCACACCGTCAACGCGCGCCGGGAAAACGCGGTGGCCCGCGTGCAAGCCCTCACCGACGGCGGCGCCCACTTCGCGTTCGAGGCCTACGGCAGCGGCGCAACCACGAAGATGGCCGTGGATCTGCTGCGCAAGCACGGCACCGCCGTCATCGTCGGGATCGCGCCCGTCGGCGACACCGCGTCCATCGAGCCCGTCGTGCTCACCCGCGGCGAGAAGACCATCACCGGCTGCTACTACGGCTCGGCCCATCCGCGCCAGGACATGCCGCGCATCGCCGACTGGGCCGGCCGCGGCCTCGTGGACGTCTCCGGCCTCGTGACCCGTCGCTACTCGCTGGCCGAGATCAACCGAGCCTACGAGGACATCGACACCGACGCCGTCGGCCGCGGCGTGATCGTGTTCTAACCGGCATGGGGGGCTTCGGGCGCCCCCCAAGCCCCCCATGGCGGCTCGGAGGCGCCCCGGCGAAGCCGGGGCGCCCCTCGGTCTCTCGCGAAAATGACCAAGCACACCGACGTGCTGCTCCTCGTCAACGCGATGATGGGGCAGTTCTTCACCGGCATCGCCACCCGGATCTTCATCGTGTCGATGCCCACCATCGCGGCCTCCTTGCACGCCGACATCCTCGCGGTGTCGTGGGCGCTCCTCGCCTACCAGCTCGCCGGCATCTGTCTCTCGGTGATCTTCGGGCGGCTCGGCGACATCCACGGCCGCCACTGGATCTACGGCGCGGGCTTCGTGGTCATGACGGTCAGCTCGTTCCTGTGCGGGATGGCGCCCACCGTCGGGTGGCTCATCGCCTTCCGCCTCGTGCAGGGCGTGGGTTCGGCCATGATCTCGTCGGCCACGCGAGTGCTCGCGATGGAAGCGATGCCGGAGCGTGCCGCCGGCCGCGCCAACGGGTACATGACCATGTCGTTCCACGGCGGCTTGCTGCTGGGGCCGCCCATCGGCGGACTGGTGATCGACCTCCTGGACTGGCGCTGGATCTTCTTCCTCCTCGTTCCGCTGGGCGTCGTGGGCATCGTCCTGACCGCGATGCGAATCCGCGGCGGCGTGGTGCGGCCATCGGGCGACGCGGTGGCGCCGGCCGGCCGCGCGCCGGCCGTGGACTACGTCGGCTCCGCCCTCCTCATCGTCCTCACCATCGTCCTCACCCTGCTCGTCGACCAGCGCAGCGCGGACGCGCTCGGCATGGGGCGCAAGGGCTTCATGGGCGCGGCCCTGGCCCTCACCCTGGCCGGCTTCGTCCTGCAGGAGCGGCGCGTGGCCAACCCGGTGGTCAACCTCGCGCTGTTCAAGATCCGCATGTTCCTGTTCAGCGCGTTGAGCCTGCTCGCCGTCGCCATCACCAGCAGCGTGCTCTCGTTCCTCCTGCCCTTCTACATCCAGGACGTGCTGCACCACTCCCCGTCGTTCATGGGACTGCTCTTCCTCTCCGCGCCCATCCTCACCATCGGCCTGGCGCCCGTGTCCGGTCGACTGACCGATCGCATCGGCCCGCGCATCCCCGCCTCCATCGGCCTCCTGGCGACCATGATCGGCTTCGTCGTCGGCATGGTCCTGCAGGTCGACTCCCACTGGATCCTGCCCACCCTGCTCTTGATCTGCACCGGCGTCGGGCAGGGGTTCTTCAACACGGCCAACCAGACGGCGATCATCGCGTCGGTGCCGCGGGAACACCGCGGGTTCGCCACCGGGCTCGTGCAGATGATGTTCGGTCTGGGATCGCTGCTCGGCATCTCGCTGGCCGGCGTGCTGCTCACCGCGCTCTTCCGCCGCTACTCGGGCATTCCCGACGCCACCCCGAGCGCGGCCCTGGCCGCTCCCTTCGTGGCCGCCATGCGCACGACCTACGCGCTCTGCCTGATCCTCATGGGGATGGCCTTCGTCGCCTCACTCCTGCGCGGCGGCCGCCGCATCGAGGCCGCGAGCGGGTAAGCCAGGTCGGCGCGCCAAACGCCGCGCCGTCAGATCGCGCTGGCCGCGAGGTTGATCGTGAGGGCGAGCAGCGCGGCGTTGAAGAAGAACGCGATGACGCCGTGGGCGGTCGCGGTGCGTCGGATCTGCTTGCTGACGATGCCCACGTCCGACACCTGCGACGTCATGCCGATGATGAACGAGAAGTAGACGAAGTCCCAGTAGTCGGGCTCCTTCTCGTCGCCGGGGAAGGCCAGGCCTCCACCAGCGGTCTCGTCGTAGAACTCGTGGGCGTAGTGCAGCGCGAAGATCGTGTGGATGAACGCCCAGGAGAGCAGGATGGTGACTACGGCCAGCAGCGCCGACGTCACGGGCCGCTCGTTGCGCTCCGACTCCGACAGCAGGGCGAAGATCGCGGCCAGGCTCGCCAGCGCGGCCACCACGGTGAGGACCAGCATGGCGGCTTGCCCCTCGTCCTCGCTGGCGGCGCGGCGGCGAATGTCGTCGATGGTGGAGGCGGCGATCATGTGAAAGGCCAGCACCAGGTAGAGCGCGACGCCGAGATCCCAGCCCACCAGCAGACGAGCGGGCAGGTGCCACGCCGCGACGAAGGCGAACGCGCTCATGGCAGTGACCGCGACGGCCATGGAGGCGAACAGGCGAGGCCGCGCGTGGACGATGCGCACCACCCGCGGCATCCGCCGGTGAGGCGAACGACGTCGCGCGCGCGGGGCCGGAGTCAAGCGGCTAGTCCAGCCACTCTTGTTCTTTGAGCTTGCGCGGCAGATAGGTCTTGGTCAGGTAGCGGAAGTCCTTGTTGGCCAGCGCGTCCAGCTCGTACTTGAGCCCGCTCGCGAGCATCCGCTTGATCTCGTCCTGCCAGGGCTTCTTCTGGAACCATCGGTACTTCATGAGCTCCTTGGCCCGGCTCACGTCCTTGTCGTTGAGCTTGATCCCCACGTTGCGCGGCAGCCCGTAGGCGTCAGCATCGGCGCTGGACAGCCCGATGAACTTGGCCTGGGGGATGGCCATGCGCTCGCTCTCGAAGGCGAGGTTGATCGAGCCCTGCTTGACCACGGAGTAGATGTAGTAGCCCCAGGGATCGTTGTCGACCAGCACGTACACGGGCAGCTTGTAGTCCTCGTGGAGCCGGCGGGCCAGCCGCCGCACCCCGCGAGGCGGCTGACCGTTGCCGGTCAGCAGCACGCAGTTGTAGCGGCGCCAGAACTTGTCCTCCGAGAGACGATTCCACTGCGTGCCCTTCTCGACCAGCAGCACGAAGTCCGCGGTGCAGCGGCGGATCTGGATGTACTCGGGCTCCACGATCGACGGCACCGAGTAGCCGCCCTTGCCCAGGCGGGCACAGTTCACCTGGTCGCCGTCGTCGACCAGCGTGAGCGGCCCGACCACGCTGCCCGCGTTCTCGGCGCGCACGTGCAGCTCCTCGCGCAGCGCGGCGAGGGCGACTTCCAGGTCCTCGATCAGCGGGTCGGACTCGTTCTGGCCGTCGAACGTGTTCTCGTGCGAGCCCTTCATGGTGTGCTTGGTGCGGTAGTAGATCTCGCGCAGGGACGTCGTCAGGTTGGCCCGCTGCAGCTCGGCCAGCGCGTCGGCCACCAGCACCGTCTGCATGAACTTCTTGGCCATGGCCACGTTGAAGAACGTGCGCGCCTGCCTGCGCTTGCCCAGCTCGATGATCCCGCGCTTGACGTTGAAGTCGATGTTGGCCAGGCTGCGCACGGGGATCGAGAGCGTGGGGTCCTTGCTCTTCTCGGCGGCCGTGATCACGGTGTCGGCCACGCCGATCAGCTTCTTCTCGACCGCTCCCGTTTTGCTCACGCCGGCGTCTCCCCTTCCGGACCGTCCGCGGTGACGATGATCGAGTGCGGCAGGCCCTCGGGACCGGCGTCGCCGCCGAGGATCTCGTCGGTGCGGGCGCCGCCCGTGCGCTTCATGGCGATCTTGTGGAGCTGGTTCTTCAGCTTGTCCTTGGCCAGCTTGCCGCCCTTGAGGCGCGCGCACGCCTCCACGACCTCTTCGATGTACAGCTCGAAGATGTTCCGCCGCCGGAACTCGCTCTTGGCCCGCTCGCGCCGGCGCAGGAACACGCCGAGCCGCCGCCCGCACTCCTGGAGCGCGAGCTTGATCTCCTTGCGGATCTCGTCGTAGTCGGCGATCGCTTCCTTCGATTCGCTGGTGAACGGCACCCAGACCGACGCCATGTGGACGAAGATGACCATGGGGCCGGCGGGCAGCGCGCCGCGGGACTGGCTGATGCCATAGTTCCGCCACGCGGTCTCCAGCACGGCCTTGAACGTCGCGCAGGCCGACTGCTGGTAGAGCAGCGGCACCCGGTTGGCGTAGCGGATCACGCGCGCCAGCTCGCTGTCGTCGCCCTGCCCCTCGCCTTCGGCCAGGGGAACCGCCGGAGCGTCCGCGGCCGCGGTCTGCTCGGGCCCCTTGCCGAAGGCCAGCCCCGCCTCGATCACGAAGGGGTTGCCCCGGTACACGGACGGCGGCCGCGTCACCGCCGTGTAGAACTCGCCCTTGATCTGCTTGTAGAGCCCGTGGAGGATCGCCTTCTCGCCGATGGGCGAGATGCAGTTCGACGGCGGCGCCATGATCTTGGTCGCCTGGATGGCCTTGTAGAGCGCCTCCGCGTCGGCGCCGTGGATGTTCCGGGGACGCGCGTCCGGCGAGAGCTTCGCGGTCCCGCAGATCTCCTGGGCGAGCGCCGCCGAGACCCGGCTGAAGTCGGCGGCCAGGAAGCCGGCGAGCGAATGGCTGCGGGTGTCGTGCAGCATGCGCAGCAGCACCCCGAACTCGATCCCGTACGGATGCGGCTTGATCTCGCGGGGCTGCGGTGGCAGCTCGTCGATGGTCCGCGGGAACTCGCGGGTCTCGCCCTCCGGCGTGTGGTACACGAGCTTCACGTGGGGGTTGGCGATGGCCGTCTGCTCGAGATACTCGTCGACCGAGGCGCGGCCCTTCTGATACCGTCCCTCGATCTCGAGCGTCACCTGCGTGCCCCGATGGTTCTCCCAGTCGATCTTCTTGTTCTCGAAGATGCGCGGCTCGTTCTTCTTGGTGTCGATCGACACTTCGAAGTAGTGGGCGGGCGCCCGCGCGCTCGTGCGCGAGACGATCTGCACGGCCTTGCCCGTGGTGAGCTGCGCGTACATGCCGGCGGCCGAGATGCCGATGCCCTGCTGACCGCGGCTCATGCGCAGCCGGTGGAACTTCGACCCGTAGAGCAGCTTGGCGAAGATCGGCGGGATCTGCTGGCGGACGATCCCGGGCCCGTAGTCGACGACGGTCACGCGGAACCGCGTGGCCTGGCTGGCCGGCGGCGGCGCGGCCCCGTCGCTCACCACGACCTCGACCGTGACCACGACCTCGGGCAGGATCCCCGCTTCCTCGGAGGCATCGAGCGCGTTGTCGACCGCTTCCTTCACGCAGGTGAGCAGCGCCTTGCGCGGGTTGTCGAACCCCAGCAGGTGCCGGTTCTTGGTGAAGAACTCGGAGACCGAGATCTCCCGCTGCCGCGCCCCCATCTCGACCGCGGAGACGGTGGGCTTCGGTGGAGCGCTCGGCTTCGGGGTCGCGTCCGCCTTCGGGGTCGCGTCTGCCTTCGGTATCGCGCTCGCCTTCGAGGTCGAGCTCGCACGTGGTCCTGAGCTCGCTGTCTTGGAAACGACGGTGGCCATCTCTTTCTTTGATACCAGACCGGCGCCCGACCGCACGCGTTATTCGTCGTCACGCCGATTCGTTACCGGCGGGCTCCCGAGCACACCTCACGCTGGATCTTGCAGCTCGCGCCCCCGTGCGGCCGGCACTCGGCCAGCGCCTTGGCGGAAGCGTCGCGTGCGGACAGGGCCCACGCGGAGCCGTACGCGCCGCGGTCGCCGAGGGCCAGCGCACCGCACGCGTTGTGAAACGTGACGAGCACGCGGCAGTCGTCCGCGCCACGCTGACCGCGACAATTGCGGACGGCGGCGTCGCGGGCGGCGCTGGCCGAGTCATAGTCGTGGGAGTATCCATAGACTTCCTTGCCAGCGGAATACGCGATGGCGCCGTGACGCTCGCGCGCCCCGCCCAGCGTGCACCGATTCAGGCACACGCCCTGCGCGCTCAGACACGAATCCGGGTTCCCTCGACAGCTACGGTAGCTGGCCTGGCAATCGGACGCGCAGTCGGCATGGACGGACAACGGACTGACCATCGACAGTATCGTGGCCACCACAATGAGGGGGACCAAGGCGTTCATGGACTCAGGGCGCGGCAGCTTCGCGCGGGCAGGCCCCGCAGGCCGCTCCGCACGTGCTCTTCGCAAGCTGTTTCCCTCGCGCCATGGGGACGCCGGATTCTTTCGCGAGACGGGCTGAGTGTCAACGTTTGTGGACACCGATAGCCAGCGGGTGCAGGACGTCGATGGCGTAGACCAGGTCCAGGCGCTCGCCCAACCAGCCAGGGGTCGTGGTGCACCCGTGCAGGTGCAATCCGGCGGCTTCGTTTCGTGCGCGCAGCGACCGGACGGGATCTTCGGGGACCCTCGGTGGGGCCGGGACGTCGGGCAGTGCTCGGCCGTCCGGTCTGCTGAAGCGAAGCGCGCCGTCGGGCTGACGTTCCACCTGAAATCCTTCCTCGTGGACGGCACGGTGGTGACGCCGGCAGAGCATCGCCAGGTTCGAGAGCGTGGTCGGCCCACCCTGCGCCCAGTGACGGATGTGATGGCCCTGGCCGAACCGCACGTCGCAGCCCGGGAAGCGGCATCCCTGATCACGGAAGTGCAGCGCGCGCCGGGTGGCCGGCGGAATCGTCCGCGTTCGCGCGCCGACCTCGACGACTCTGCCGTCAGGATCGTGTCGCATCACGACCCGGCTCGCGTCGCACGCCAACCGGCGGGACGTTTCCGCGGGAACGTGCGCACCTCCTTCCAGCACCGACTGGCCCGGCGCTCGTGCATCGGCCAGCACGGGTGCGTCGACGTGAACCACGACCTGGTAGCGCTCGCCCGGCGCGCCGGGATCGAGCTGGTGGTGGAGCGCGGTCTCCGCGAGCAGGACCAGCGCGTCCGCCTGCTCCTGGGCCATCGACAGCGTGGCGCCGGACGCTTCGCTTGCCGCTTCGGTGCCGCGCGATCGCTGATAGAGAGTCTCGCGCGCGGCGCTGAGGGCCTGCATCAGGACGGCGCCCGTCTCCGGCGTGAGCCGCCCGCGGATGACCACCATGCCGTCCTCGTCCTGGTACACGTGGACGGCGCGGCTCTTGTGCTGGCGAGCGGACTCGCGGGCCTCGGCGATCGCGTCGACGCGACGCCAGCCGCGGACGATCCGCTCAATCTGACAGGCGGTGCCCGCCCGGCCCAGCGCGAGCAGTCGCTCCTCCGTCTCGGGTGTGGCCACGCGGGTCAGTGCCCGCACCTTGGCGTAGGACAGCTCGCCGCGGGCGAGGGCGTTCGCCAGCCGGGGCAGGGCGCCCAGCGCTCGCGCGACGCGCACGTGCTCGCGGGCCGCGCCGCGATCCAGGCCTACGCGCCAGGACAGCCAGTGCGCGCACGAGCGGAAGCCGTGGTTCCACCCACCGCCGGCGTCGAAGTCGCGGATGAGCCCGAGCAGATGGGCGGTCGCGGCCTCGAGGTGCGCGGACAGCTCGGCGATCTCATCGCCAAGGCGGTTCATCTCGGCAGTCGGCTCGACGGCGACGGAAGCTCCCATAGGTGTGGTCCCCCTCGTGGTGGGGAAACTGTACACCCCGATTTTCGACCCTCCGAGAAGGCTCGGAGACCGGCGATGACCATGCCGGCCATGATTTTTCCGGTGCGAGGTGCCGAACGTGATCGACAGGCCGGACCAGGAGCACTGGGACCGAAATGCGGCACGACTGCGAGCGCGGACTGGATGCAATCGGAGAATCGTGTCAAGCAGAAATTCGCGCGGATCGAGGATCTATTCCGCGCCGCGGGCGGGTTACGGGCTGGAGCGCGGCACCGTGCCCTGGATGGAAGACGCTTCTACCGGCAGACCACGCGGCGGGCGTCGACCTGGTCGTAGAAGGTGTGACCGCCGACACGCTTGACGTGACGGAACTCGCCGTCGACCGTCACCCGGCTCGGTGACGGGCATGGCGGCTGACCGAAGGAGAAGACCGTGACGCGCCCGGACCCGTCGTCGAGCTTGAACGTGTAATAGGAGTTCCCGCGCTTGGAGACGCGCGCGTCGAGCTGGGTGACGGTTCCGCCCAGGGTGACCGCCTGTCCGTCGAACCGGCCGGGGTCGGACAGGATCGTCTTGACCGACCCGTCCGCGGCCTCGCAGACCGCGGCCAGCGCGAGGGCCAGGATGACGACGAATGCGCACGTGCGAGCCGGCCACCGAGTCCACATGATGTCAGCGACATGATCGGTCAGGCGGCAGCGGAAGACCTAAAGTTTTCGCCGGCCGGCCGGCGTTACGGCGGCAAATCGGCCACGCGGATGATCGCGCCGGGGGCGGCGGCGACAACGTCCGCCGGGGACTGGCGGTAAGATGCGCTCCATGTCACTACGCCATGAGGAGTCCCGAATGACCCGACGCTTCACGCGTTACCTGCTGATCCTGACGTGCCTCGTCCAGGCCGGTAGCCTGGGCGCGCCGTTCTCTGCCCTCGCCCAGGACAAACCGCGCCCTGGCGGCGAGCTGGTGTTCGTGGTGGCCGCGGAGCCGCCGAGCTTCGACGGGCATCGCGAAGAGACGTTCGCGATGCTGCATCCGATCGCGCCGCACTACAACACGCTGCTGCGCACCGACCCGACCGATCGGACCGGGACCAAGTTCGTCGGCGACCTCGCGGAGTCGTGGACGATCTCCGCGGACAAGCGCGTCTACACCTTCAAGCTCCGGCGGGGCGTGAAGTTCCACGACGGCGGCGTGATGACGGCGGCCGACGTCAAGGCCTCGTACGATCACATCGTCTTCCCGCCGGCCGGCGTTTCGTCGAGTCGCCAGGCCCAGTACAAGGTCGTGGAGGCGGTGGAGGCGCCGTCGGCCGACACCGTGGTGTTCCGCCTGAAGTGGCCGGAGGCCTCGTTCATCGCCGGCGTCGCCTCACCCTGGAACTGGATCTACAAGGCCGAGCTCCTGGCCAAGGACCAGCACTGGTACGAGAAGAACATCATGGGCACCGGCCCCTTCAAGTTCGTCGAGTACGCGCGCGGCTCGCACTGGGTCGGCAAGAAGAACGCCGACTACTGGGACAAGGGCAAGCCGTACCTCGACGGCTATCGCGCGCTGTTCATCCGCGACAGCGCGGCGCAGGTCTCGGCCGTCCGCGGCGAGCGCGCCATGATCCAGTTCCGCGGCTTCACGCCCACCGATCGCGACGCGCTGGTCGGCGCGCTCGGCAACAAGATCACCGTGCAGGAGAGCGTCTGGAACTGCTCGATCCAGGTGGCGCTCAACCACGAGAAGAAGCCCTTCGACGACAAGCGCGTGCGCCGCGCGCTCACGCTCGCCCTCGACCGGTGGAACGGGTCGAAGGCGCTCTCGAAGATCGCCATCGTGAAGGAAGTGTCGGGCATCCAGACGCCGGGCACCCCGTGGGCGACGCCGCCCGCGGAGCTGGAGAAGCTCGCGGGCTACGGCCGCGACATCAACGCCGCGCGCGCCGAGGCCAAGCGCCTGCTCAAGGAGGCCGGGCAGGAGAACCTTTCATTCACGCTGACGAACCGGGCGGTGCCGATGCCGTACGAGCCCGTCGCCGTCTGGCTGATCGACCAGTGGCGGCAGGTCGGCGTCAACGTCAAGCAGATCAACCTCGAATCGGCCGCGTGGTTCACGGCTCAGAAGGAAGGCCAGCACGAGGCCTCGACCAACGCGCCGTGCAACTCGATCCCCGAGCCCGACCTGGACCTGCACTGGTTCCTGGCCGCGTCACCGGTGAA
>Ga0193725_1000063_pt1 | contig 36833 bp, 31 predicted proteins | sample H2a2metaG_FD_143058 | JGI IMG/M metagenome (GOLD analysis project Ga0193725, IMG submission 143058) | Soil microbial communities from a riparian zone of the East river system, Colorado, United States - H2a2 | ecosystem: Environmental > Terrestrial > Soil > Riparian zone | place: USA: East River... | reverse complement strand
AGACGACCAGCAGCGCGTCGGGCGTGTCCTTGAGGCCGAACGCGATCCGGTCGCCCTTGCGCAGTCCCTGGAACAGGGTGGTCGAGGCGGCGATGAACGGCATCGACATCTTCTCGTCCATCAATCCCGCGATGGGCTCGTGCTCGATCACGATGACCGGACGGGTCGCGTGCAGGTCGGAGGGCGGCGGCAGCACCGCGAGCACCACGCCCCGGCCGCGGTAGTCCGGCTTCACGATTGGCCCGCGGACGGATTGACCCGCGGCCGCTCCGGCGAGGAGCAGCAGCGTCGTGAAGGCGAGGGCCGAGGCGCAGCGCAATGTAAGTTTCACAATCAGACAGTCAGAAAAAAATCTATCTTTTTGTGAAAAGGTCTTCCCTTCCGCCCTCGGGCTGTGTAAGATCCCGCCGCAAGGTAGGCAATCGCTTTCATGTCTCACGCCGCCCGCGGCCCGTTCGGGATGGTCACCCTCACCGGTGGGCTGTGTCTCGTCCTGCTCCTGGCCATCGTCGGCGGCTGCGGCAACGCGCGCCTGGTGCTGCCCATCTCCATCGATCCCTCGACGATCAGCGTCCCCGTCGACGGCCGCGAGCTCAAGACCGATCCCGCCGCCGTGCGAGGCATCGCGGCGATTCTCGCGCGCGACCTCGGACTGCCGGTGCCCTCGCGCTTCACGGTCTTCCTCTACGGCTCGGCGAAGTCGTTCGAGCGCGGGCTCGTGCAGGACGGCGACGTCTCGCCGGCGCGCGCGGCCGAGCTGGCCGACTTCGCGATCGGCGTGGGCCGGCGCCGTCAGCTCCTGCTCAACGAGGAAGGCGCCGACAGCTCGCGCCGCGAGTGGCTCCGCCTGATCGCCCACGAGATGACGCACGTCTGTCAGATCGAGCTGGCCGAGGGTGAAGGCCGCGCCGCGCAGTGGCTCGCCGAGGGCATGGCCGAGTGGGTGGCGTTCACCGTGCTCGAGCGCCTGCATCTGGACACCATGCCGAACCGCCGCGAGATCGCCCGCCGGGGCATCCGCAATCACGCCGCGCTGATCTCCGCGCGCCTCGACCTGGCCACGCTCGGCACGCCGCGCGGCTTCACGGTGCGGCATCTCAAGGAAGGCTCGGTGCCGACGTACCAGCTGGCCTTCCTGATGACCGACTATCTGATCCGGCACCACGGCTTCGGCAGCGTGGTCGAGTACATCCGCTCCTTCGGCACCAGCCAGACCCCGCGCGAGAACTTCCAGAAGGCGTTCGGCATCACGCTCGACGACTTCGAGCGCGAGATCCTCACCCACCTCAAGAGCCTGATTCCCTAGCTCACTCGTAGCCCGTGCGCCAGTCGTCGGGGCGGGGAGTGCCGCTGAGCGCGCCGCCGACCGACACGAGCAACGTGAGCAGCAGGGCGCCGAAGCTGGTCCAGGACGTCAGGCGTGCCTGGCGCTGCGCGGCGCCGAGGGCGGGATCCTGAGGCTTCGCGCGCTCGGCTAGCTGCTCGAAGAACGCCTGCACCTCGGCGGCGACGCGGGCGGGATCGTCGCGGAGCGGCGCGATGCGGGCGCGCAGGTCGTCGAGCGCGCGCGCGGCCTCGTCGGTCGACGCGCCCGTCGCCGTGGCCACCCCTGAGACGATGGCGCCGCGGGTGAGGAGCCCGACGCTCTGCGCCACGCCGGTCACACCGGTGCTGATCCCGCTCATCACGTAGGCCAGCAGGGCGACCACGCCGAGGATCCACACGAGCACGCCCTGAATGACGGCGCCGCCGCGGTCGGGATGATTGGTCGCCCGCGTCGAGACCAGGCCGCCGACGAAGAACCCGGCCAGCAGGCTCAACGCCGCCCACACCACCGTCCCGATGCCCAGCCGCGCCGGGCCCTCCGCGCTCGCCTGCGGATCGGGCAGGATGGTGATGCCGATCGCCATGCCGAGGGCGCTCAGGAACATCACCACGCCGGCGCCGACGACGAGTCCGGCGAAGACGCCGCCCCAACCCACGGCGGGACGGGTGGCCGCGCTGACGACGGTTCGCTCCTCGACGCGCTCCATGAACCGCTCTCTCGGCATCGTCGCCATGGTAGCCCTCCTCGTCGGCGCGCGGTCAAGGCCCCGCGGTCTCGATCGACCTCGGCTCTGCGGAGCAACGACTGTACCAGTGGCCCGGCGCGCCGACTTGCGGGGGAGCGTGAGCGACCAGTACAGTGTTGAATCAGAGACAAGGAGGATCTGCATGCGACTTCTCGTCCGATTCGCGGCGGCCGGGCTCGTGGCGCTGGCCGTTACGGCGCCGGCCTGGGCCGGGCCCCCGACCGACCAGGTGCGGCAGTACACCGACCAGGTGAGAAAAATCCTCGACGACCCCGCGCTCCGCTCGACGGACAAGCGCGCGGCCGTCCGCAAGGTCGCCATCGAGATCTTCGACGTGAACGAGACCGCGAAGCGGGCGCTCGGCCCCCACTGGCAGACTCGGAACGCGGGTGAGCGGAACGAGTTCGTCCAGCTGTTCGCCGACCTGCTGGAGCGGACGTACATCTCGAAGATCGATCTCTATCGCGGCGAGCGCCTCTACTACACGAGCGAGGCCGTGGACGGCGAATTCGCCATCGTGCGGGCCAAGGTCATCACCAACAAGAGCGTCGAGGTACCCGTCGAGGCGCGGATGCTCAAGCGGGGCGAGCACTGGCTGATCTACGACATCACCATCGAGAACGTGAGCCTGATCAGCAACTATCGCACCCAGTTCGACCGGATCATCCGCACGACGTCGTTCGGCGAATTGGTGCGCCGCCTCAAGGAGAACCGCGACCAGTTCCTCAACGAGAAGCCCTCGCAGGCCGGCCGGACGTCGTGACGTATAATCCCGGCGCGGTCAGACGGTTCTCACTCGAGCCCACGCGCGAGGTTTCCCATGGCCAAAGCTGAGCGTCGTGACGATCCGATCCAGGCCCTCCTCAAGGAAGGACGCAGGTTCCGACCGTCGGCGGCCTTCGTCAAGTCGGCCCAGGTGAAATCGCCCGCGGTCTACAAGGAGGCCGGGCGCAATTCGGTGGCGTTCTGGGAGAAGCAGGCTCGCACGCTGCGCTGGATGAAGCCGTGGCGCAAGGGGCTCGAGTGGAAGCTGCCGTATGCGAAGTGGTTCATCGGCGGCAAGCTCAACGTCTCCGACAACTGCCTCGACCGCCACGTCGAGGGGCCGCGGCGCAACAAGGCCGCCTTCATCTGGGAAGGCGAGCCCGGCGACACCCGCGTGCTGACCTACCGGGACCTCTACCGCGAGGTCAACCGCTTCGCCTCGGCCCTCCGCAAGCACGGCGTCAAGAAGGGCGAGGCGGTGACCATCTACATGCCGATGATCCCGGAGCTGCCCATCGCCATGCTGGCGTGCGCGCGCATCGGCGCGCCCCACAGCGTGGTCTTCGGCGGCTTCTCGCCGGAGTCGCTGCGCGACCGGATCAACGACTGCAAGTCGCGCGTGGTCATCACCGCCGACGGCGGCTACCGCCGCGGGGGCATGGTGGCGCTCAAGAAGAACACGGACGAGGCGCTCAAGGAGTGTCCGTTCGTGTCGACGGTGATCGTCTACAAGCGCACGGGCCAGGAGATCGACTGGCAGCAGGACCGGGACGTGTGGTGGGACGACTTCGTCAAGGACGGCGACGCCTACGTCAAGCCGGAGCCGATGGATGCCGAGGACATGCTGTACCTGCTCTACACCTCCGGCTCCACGGGCAAGCCCAAGGGCATCGTCCACACCACCGGCGGCTACCTCACCGGCGTGAGCACCACGCACCGGATGATCTTCGACCTGCGCGAGGACGACGTGTACTGGTGTACCGCGGACATCGGCTGGGTCACCGGTCACTCGTACATCGTCTACGGGCCGCTGGCCAACGGCGCCACCAGCGTCATGTACGAAGGCACGCCGGATTATCCCGACAAGGACCGCTTCTGGCGCGTCGTCGAGAAGTACGGGGTGACAATCCTCTACACCGCGCCCACCGCCATCCGCACGTTCGTGCGCTGGGGCGACGAGTTTCCCAACCGTTGCGATCTCTCGTCGCTGCGCCTCTTGGGCTCGGTCGGCGAGCCGATCAACCCCGAGGCCTGGGTCTGGTACTGGAAGGTCATCGGCGGCGGCCGCTGTCCGATCGTGGATACGTGGTGGCAAACGGAGACGGGGCAGATCCTCATCACGCCGCTGCCCGGCCTCACCGTCTGCAAGCCCGGTTCGGCGACGTTTCCGTTCCCCGGCATCGAGGCCGACGTGGTCAACGACAGGGGCGAATCCGTGGAAGCCGGCTACCTCGTGCTCAAGAAGCCGTGGCCGGGCATGCTGCGCGGGATCTACGGCGATCCCGAGCGCTTCCAGAAGCAGTACTGGAGCCAGATCCCCGGCGTGTACTTCACCGGCGACGGCGCCAAGCGCGACAAGGACGGCTATCTCTGGCTGCTCGGCCGCATCGACGACGTGATGAACGTCTCCGGTCACCGGGTGTCGACGATGGAAGTCGAATCGGCGCTGGTCGACCATCCCTCGGTGGCCGAGGCCGCGGTCATCGGGCGCACCCACGAGATCAAGGGCCAGGCCATCGCCGCGTTCGTGACCATCAAGGCCGGCATCCCGACCAGCGAAGCGTTGAAGGACGAGGTCAAAGCCCACGTGGCCAAGAAGATCGGCGCGCTGGCCCGGCCCGACGACATCATCTTCTCGGCCGAGCTGCCCAAGACCCGCAGCGGCAAGATCATGCGCCGGCTCCTGCGCGACGTCGCCGAGGGCCGCGTGCTCGGCGACACCACCACGCTCGCGGATGCCAGCGTGGTCGCCGACCTCAAGAAGAAGTATGAGGACAAAGAGTAAGGCCACACCGACGGCGACCCCGACCGCGGCAGCGCCGGAGCCGAGCGCAGTCGCTCCGGCGGTGATCCCGGTAGAAGTCGCGGGGTGGGTCACGCGATTCGTGGGCGGCAACGGCGGCGGCCGGCAGGTCTACGACGAGCTGCTGGCCGAGCCGGCCACCGTCCGGAGCGTGCTGCGCGGGCTGACGAACCGCTACCCGGATCTCGCCGACGCGCTGTGGCACGGCAACGACCTCGGCGAGCACATCGAGGTACTCGTCAACGACGCCGTGCTCGGCATCGACCACACGATCGACTCCCGTCTCGGCCCCCGCGATCACATCACGCTGATCGGCCAGTACCTTGGCGGCTGACCCGCCGCGCCCCGCGATGGCGACCTATCGCGTGATCGCCTGGAAGGGCATTCCCGCCGGCGTCGAGGCTCAGGACGGTCCCGACAGCGCGACCGTCGAGCTGTCCGAGCGCTTCCAGATGTTGATCGACTCGGTCGCCATGCAGCGCGGGCTCCACGGCTCCGACGAGTACCTCGACTCGTGGACCCACGGCGAGCCCCAGGATCGCGCGGGCACCGCGCGCGAGGTGGCCGACGCGGTCGCCGCCGACCTCGAGAACCGGTTCGCCGAATTCGCCGCCCGCGCGTTCACGATCGCCTGAGCCGCGTCGGCCTCGCGCTCGCCCGCGCCATTGTAGGTCTCGTGGGCAAACTGATTCACACTGGCGGGCATGATTGCTGGCACTTCACGTTGGATTCTGGAGTAAGGTTCCAAGCGTGGCTGAACGAACGATCGGTGTGGTGATCACCGCCCTGAAGGAGACGTCTCGCATGCGCACCTTCCTGATCGTCCTGCTCGTGGCGCTCGGCGGCTTCGCCCTGGCGGCCGCGCCGGTGTTCTCCGGAGAAAGCCAGCCGGCGGCGGTTCCCGGAGGCGCGCCGGGCATGGTGATCCACGTCGACCCCCAGACGGGGGCGATTCTCAAGGAGCCGGCGCCGGGCACCGTGCCGCTTCAGCTGAGTCCGCAGCTCACCAACTCGCTGAGCACCTCGCATCAGGGGTTGGTCGAGACGCCGAGCTCCGTGCCCGGTGGAGGAGTCAAGGTCGATCTCCAGGGCCGTTTCCAGAACCCGCTGATCGTGACGATCGACGCCGACGGAAAGGTCAAGATGCACCACCTCGGCGAGACGCCCGGCGTCGCCGACAAACCCTAACGGTTCGGCACCACGCAGCGAGGTGGGGATGGGACTCCGTCGGGCCCGGTCGGGCATGATCGTCCTGCTGGCGTCGTTCTTGGGGATGGTCGCTGTCGCGTCTCCGATCGCGCAGGCGGCGACCGTCACGGTGATCAACAACGACGGCGCCGGCGAGGGGTTGCGGACATCTGGGGCGCGGTTCTCAACACCGCGGTGACGATCCGGGTCAACGCCACGTTCGATGCTCTGGCCTGCAACGCCAGCTCGGCGGTGCTCGGCTCCGCTGGCCCCTCCAGCTCCTTCCGCGACTTCAGCGGGGCTCTTCTGCCTGCCACCTGGTATCCGATCGCGCTGGCCAATGCGCTGCACGGCAGTGACCTCGACCCCACGGCCGCCGACATCGACGCGCAATTCAACAGCGCGGTCGGGACCACGTGCGCGTTTCCGAGGAGCTGGTACTACGGGCTCGACGGCAACGCCGGCGGTGATATCGATTTCGTGACGGTCCTCCTCCACGAGCTGGGCCACGGACTGGGCTTTCTGACCTTCGTCGACCTGGCCACGGGCGCGAAGATGTTCAGCCGGAACGACACGTTCATGATCAACCTCGAAAACCACGGGGCCAGCCCGGCCGACTTTCCGAGCATGACCAATGCCCAGCGGGTCGCCGCGAGCACGAACACCGGGAACCTGCACTGGGTCGGGGCTCAGGTGAGGGCGGCCAGCGGCGCTCTGACGGCGGGAAGGGTGGGTGACCACGTCCGGATGTTCGCTCCGAATCCCCAGCAACCCGGCTCTTCGGTGTCGCACTGGGACACCGCGCTGACTCCCAACCAGCTCATGGAGCCGAGCTACACGGTCCCCCTCAGCGGGCCAGGCCTGGAACTTTCGCTCTTCCAGGACATCGGCTGGCCGCTGGCGCTGTTGACGCTCCAGGTCACGCCGGCCGCCAACGTCAGCGTGGCCGGGAGCCATGGCGCGCCATTCTCGCCGTCGGCGGTTGCGTATCAGCTGAGCGCGACGAGCGGGTCGGTGAACTTTTCGATCTCCGGCCTGCCGAGCTGGCTGACCGCGTCGGCGACCTCGGGCACGGTGACGACGACAGGGACGACGATCACCTTCACGGTGAACGCCGGCGCGAACGCTCTCGCGCCCGGCCTCTATGGCACCACGATCACGTTCACCAACACCACGAACGGCCAGGGCAACACGACCCGGACCGCGACCCTGAACGTCCGAGCTGTCTTGGGTGACTTCGACGGTGACGGTAAGAAAGATCTGGCCGTCTATCGATCGGCCACGGGGGAGTGGTTCGTGTTCGGGAGCGCCACCGGCTTTCAGACCCTGCTGTTCGGATCTCCGGCTTCGAGCGGTTTCGGCGACGCGCCGGTGCCCGCCGACTTCGACGGCGACCGCAAGACCGATCTCGCGGTCTACCGGCAAGCCACCGGCGAGTGGTTCGTCTTCGGCAGCGCGACCGGGTTTCAGACCTTGCTGTTCGGCGCTCCATCCGCCAGTGGTCTCGGCGACACCGCGGTGCCCGCCGACTTCGACGGCGACGGCAAGGCGGATCTGGCCGTGTACCGGAAGGCCACCGGCGAATGGTTCGTGTTCGGCACCGCGACCGGGTTTCGGACCCTCCTGTTCGGTGCTCCGGCCTCGAGTGGCCTCGGCGACATTCCCGTGCCCGCGGACTACGACGGCGATGGCAAAGCGGATCTGGCTGTGTATCGCCAGGCCACCGGCGAATGGTTCATCTTCGGCACCGCCACCGGCTTTCGGACCCTCCTGTTCGGCGCCCCCGCCGCGAGCGGCCTCGGCGACATTCCGGTGCCTGCCGACTTCGACCGTGACGGTAAGGCGGACCTCGCCATCTATCGCAGGGCCACCGGCGAGTGGCTCGTCTTCGGCAGCGCTACCGGCTTTCAGACCCGACTGTTCGGCTCTCCGGCCTCGAGCGGTCTGAACGACACCCCGGTGCAGGGGGACTACGACGGCGACGGCCAGGCGGACCTCGCCGTGCGACGGAACACGACCGGCGAGTGGTTCGTGCTGCAATCGTCGACCGGGCAGACGCAGACGTCCGTCTGGGGCGCGCCCTCCGACCTGCCGGTGCCGCAACCCGCGCACTGACAACCGGCACCTTCGTGGACCTGTCGACGGTTCATGATCAACCCTTGAGCACGGCTCGGAGTCGGTGTGCAGCGGCCGCGATCGTCGTGGCGGTTGTTGGACCTGGGCACGTCGGCCCGTCGGCGACACACAACCTCTCACCGCTGGGGACGACACCCGCGTTCGGTGAGCCCCAGATCCTGCTGCCGACCGCCTGCGAACGCCGGCTCGACGGGGTGTACGAGATTCACGGTCCGGCCTCGATCGACCGCCTCGGTGATCGCTACGTCTTGACCGTCCGCTGTGAAGGTGTTCACCAGATCTACGTGCAGAACACGGCGGCATTCGACCTCGGTTCCTTCGTGGGGAAGACCGTGCGTGTCCGCTATCGCTACGCGGATGAGAGGAACCCTCGAGCGCGATGTATCCGCCCGCCGTGCCCACCGGCCACGGAACGCGTCGTCGAGATCACGGAGATCGAGGAACTGACTCCTACGCTTGACTCGGATCTGGATTGACAGTAGTTTTCCGGCGGCCACGAACTGCAAGGAAGAAAGTCAAGCAATGACCGAGACCAACGCGTGCTCCTGCCGACTGCCGCCGCGAGCGAATATCCTTGGCACTATCATTCTTTCTATAACCTTGAGCCTCTGCGCCGGGGGTCTCGCTCGCGCCGCCGCCGATCTCGTCACGTCGGAGGTGCAGCGCATGGAGCTCGCGGCGGCGGCGCCTCTCGAAACGACCCGGTCCCGCGTGAACGGTCTCTTGACGTTCCTGTCGGTGTCCGGGGGGCCGATCCCGCTGGCCGTTTCCGCGAGCGCCCCGGCGGAAGCGCGAGCGCGAGCGTTCGTGTCGTCGTACGGCCGGGCGTTCGGGATTGCCGACGTGGCGGATCTCGCGCATGCGAAGACGAGTGGTCCTGACGAAGTGGGCATGGAGCACGTGCGGTTCCGGCAGCTCCATGGAGGCGTGCCCGTCACCGCGGGCGAACTGACGGTTCACCTCATCGGCGCCGGTGTCGTCGCCGTCAACGCCAAGACGCTCGACGTCACCGAGAAGATCGTCACCTCGCCCACGATCAGCGACGCCGAGGCCTTGGCCCGGGCCGAGGCGCTCGTGGTGAAGCACTTCGGCGTCGTGGGCGCGGTCTTCGGCCCGCCGCGGCTCGAAGTGTTCAGCCGTCCCATGCTCGACGGCATCCAGGCGCCCACTCGCCTGGCCTGGTTCGTCGAGGCGAGCCGAATCGACCTGCGCCAGTTCATGTGGATCGACGCCGGGACCGGAGTTCGGTTGTTGGACTTCAGCCAGCTCACCGATGCCCTGAACCGCAGGATCTATACCGCGAACGGCGGAAGTATCCTGCCGGGCACTCTGGTGCGCTCCGAGGGGCAGGGGCCGACCGGAGACGCCGACGTCAACGCCGCCTATAATTTTTCCGGGGACACCTACAACTACTTTTTCACACAACACGGTCGAGACAGCTACGACGGCGCCGGGGCCATGCTGCTTTCGACCGTGCACTACTGTCCGACCGACAACGGCTGCAACTACGAGAATGCCTTCTGGAACGGCACGCAGATGGTGTACGGAAACGGGTTCTCCAGGGCAGACGACGTCGACGCCCACGAGCTGACCCACGCCGTCACCGAGCACTCGGCCAACCTCTTCTACTACATGCAGTCCGGCGCCCTGAACGAGTCCTATTCCGACATCTTCGGGGAAACGATCGACCTCACGAACGGCGCGGGCACGGACACGGCGGCGGTCCGCTGGCTGATCGGCGAGGATGTCCCCGGAATCGGGGCGTTTCGAAACATGATGAACCCGAATGCGTTCGGCGATCCCGGCAAGCTGAGCGACACCTCGCAGTTCGCCTGTGCGATGCCGGGCGGCGATGCCGGTGGTGTCCACACCAACAGCGGCGTTCCCAACCACGCCTATGCCCTCATGGTGGACGGCGGGACGTACAACGGGTTCACCATCACGGGGATCGGGCTGACCAAGGCCGCGAAGATCCAGTACCGCGCCCTGACGAATTATCTGCTGTCGGGGTCGGATTTCCTGGACAACTACGACGCCCTCAAGCGCGCCTGCAACGACCTGATCGGAACGGCGTCGATCACGTCCGGCGATTGTACCCAGGTGGGTCGGGCGCTCGATGCGGTGCAGATGGCCAACGCCTGGCCATGCTCGCCGCCTCAGGCCGCGGTCCCCGCCTTTTGCCCGGCGGGCCAGGTTCCGGCCACTCTCTTCTTCGACAACCTGGAGAACACGGCCGCCGGCAACTGGACGATCACCACGGCGACGGGCACGCCTCACTGGTTCTACCCGCCTCCCGCCGACTCCGTGTTCGCCACCAGCGGCGTACGAAACTTTTTCGGCTACGACCGACCGACGATTGCCGATTCTGCCATCGCGATGACGAGCAGCGTGGCCATCCCCGCCGGCGGCGCGCGGTTACAGTTCAATCACGCGTACGGCTTCGAAAACGGCGCGACCGCCAACTACGACGGCGGTGTGATCGAGTACAGCACCAACGGCGGTGCGAGCTGGTCCGACGCGGGAAGTTTGATCACCGCCGGCGCGACGTACGGCGGCACCATCAGTTCGAGTTTCTCCAACCTGCTCGGAGGGCGCAGCGCCTTCGTCAAGCACAGCTTCGGGTACACCGCCTCACAATTGAACCTGACGAGCTTGGCCGGGCAGAACGTCCGGTTCCGCTTCCGGATGGGAACCGACTCCAGCGTCGACGATTATGGCTGGTTCATTGACGATATCCGTCTCTACCGGTGTGTCGCGAACTCCCCGCACGGCGTCGGAGGTGACTTCGACGGCGACGGCAAGAAAGACCTGGCCGTCTATCGACCGACCACGGGCGAGTGGTTCGTGTTCGGCAGCGCCACCGGGTTTCAGACGCTCCTGTTCGGATCTCCCGCTTCGAGCGGCCTCGGCGACGCGCCGGTGCCCGCCGACTTCGACGGCGACCGCAAGACGGACCTCGCGGTCTACCGGCAAGCGACCGGCGAGTGGTTCGTCTTCGGCAGCGCGACCGGCTTTCAGACCTTGCTGTTCGGCGCTCCATCCGCCAGTGGTCTCGGCGACACCGCGGTGCCCGCCGACTTCGACGGCGACGGCAAGGCGGATCTGGCCGTGTACCGGAAGGCCACCGGCGAGTGGTTCGTCTTCGGGAGCGCGACAGGCTTTCGGACGCTGCTGTTCGGCGCTCCGGCCTCCAGTGGGCTCGGCGACATTCCGGTTCCCGCGGACTACGACGGCGACGGCATCGCGGACCTCGCCGTCTACCGCCAGGCCGCCGGGGAATGGTTCATCTTCGGCAGCGCCACCGGGTTTCGGACCCTGCTGTTCGGCGCTCCCGCCGTGAGCGGGCTCGGCGACATTCCGGTCCCTGCCGACTACGACCACGACGGCAAGGCGGATCTGGCCATCTATCGGAAGGCCACGGGTGAGTGGCTCGTCTTCGGCAGCGCCACCGGCTTTCAGACCCGCCTGTTCGGCTCTCCCGCCTCGAGCGGTCTCAATGACACCCCGGTGCAGGGGGACTACGACGGCGATGGCCAGGCGGACTTCGCCGTGCGACGGAACGCGACCGGCGAGTGGTTCGTGCTGCAATCGTCCACGGGCCAGACCCAAACGTCCGTGTGGGGCGCGCCCTCCGACCTGCCGGTGCCGCAACCCGCGCACTGACCGACCGGCGAGGCCGACGCTCTTTCGCACTCCTCGGCCATCTTCGACAACGCGAGGTATTTGTTCTCGATTCGCGGTGCCGGTGGGGTAGCTTCGAAGGGCTGAGTCTGTAGAAGGAGGCACGGCCCGATGAAGGAGAAGCGCGCGCGTCCTCAGGGATTGTTCTTGGGCCTGCTCGTGGTCCTCGGCAGCTTCGCCGTGGTGGCCCCGCCCGTGTTCGCCGGAGACAGCCCGCCCGTCGCGGCCGCGCAAGGCGCACCGGGCATGGTGATCTACGTCGATCCCCAGACCGGAGCGATTCTCGAGGAGCCGGCGCCGGGCACCGTGCCGCTTCAGCTGAGCCCGCAGCTCGCCAATTCGCTGAGCACCTCGCATCAAGGGTTGGTCGAGACGCCGAGCTCCGTCGCCGGTGGCGGGGTCAAGCTCGATCTCCAGGGGCGCTTCCAGAACCCGCTGATCGTCACCATCGATGCCGGCGGAAAGGTCAAGATGCAGCATCTCGACGAGACGCGTCCCGTTGCCGACAAGCCATGACGATTCGGCGCCACGGGGCGAGGCGGCGATGGTGAGGCGCCGCCGGAGGGGGTTCAGCGTCGTCGTCGCGCTCGCGTCGCTCGTCGGGCTGGCGACCGTCGCGTCTCCCCTCGCGCACGCCGCGGTCATCACGGTGATCAACAACGACGGCCCCGGCGAGGGGTTCAACGATGCGACCCCCGTGGCTCCCATAGGTGGTAACCTCGGAGTGACGCTCGGCGCGCAGCGACTGATCGCCTTCCAGCACGCCGCGGACGTCTGGGGCGCGCTCCTGTTCAGCGCGGTGACCATCCGGGTCAACGCCACGTTCGATCCGTTGGCGTGCAACGCCAGCTCCGCGATCCTCGGGTCCGCCGGCCCCAACACCGCCTTTCGCGATTTCAGCGGCGCCCCCCTGGGGTCCACCTGGTATCCGAGCCCGCTCGCCAACGCGCTCCATGGAACCGACCTCGACGGCGCCGCCGACATCAACGCGCAATTCAACAGCGCGATCGGGACGACCTGCGCGTTCCCGAGAAGCTGGTACTACGGGCTCGACGGCAACGCGGGCGCCAACATCGACTTCGTCACGGTCCTCCTCCACGAGCTGGGCCACGGGCTGGGCTTTCTCACCCTCGTCGACCTGACCACCGGCGCCAAGGCCCTGGGCCTGAACGACACGTTCATGCTGAACCTGGAAAGCCACGGGGCCAGCCCGGCCGACTATCCGAGCATGACCAACGCCCAGCGCGTCGCCGCGAGCACGAATAGCGGCAACCTGCACTGGGTCGGCGCTCAGGTTCGGGCCGCCAGTGGCATCCTCTCGGCGGGCAAGGTGGGCGACCACGTCCGGATGTTCGCCCCGAGTCCCCAGCAGCCCGGCTCCTCGGTGTCGCACTGGGACACCGCGCTCTCGCCCGATCAGATCATGGAGCCGATCTACACGGTGCCGCTCGATCCGAGCCTGGAGCTCGCGCTGTTTCAGGACATCGGATGGACGGTGCTGTCGCTGTCGGCCTCGTTGACGCCCAATCCTGCCAGCGGCCCCAGCCCGCTGAGCACCACGCTGACCGCCCAGGTCGGGGGCACGGCGGTGGGAACGATCAACTACACGTTCTGGTGGAACTGCTCGAACTCCGGGACCAGCGTGAGCGCGGTGACGGCGGCCTGCGGCGATCCGACCAACCCGGTCATCGGCGCGAAGTTCAACGCGGTCGTGGCCACCTCGCAGAACGCCCCCCACGTCTACGCCTCCGCCGGCACCTTCACCGCGAAGGTGATCGTCGAGCGCGGCGTCGCGGCCGCCGAGATACGCAGCACGATCACGGTGAGCGGACCGTCGGCCCTTTCGGTGACGCCGGCCACCAACCTCGCGGCTTCGGGCCTCCAGGGCGGGCCGTTCTCGCCGTCCTCGTTCGCGTATCAGCTGAGCGCGACGAGCGGGTCGGTGAACTTTTCGATTTCCGGGGTGCCGAGCTGGCTGACCGCCTCGGCCACCTCGGGCACCGCGACGACGTCGGCGACCACGGTCACCTTCACGGTGAACGCCGGCGCGAACGCGCTCGCCCCCGGCGTCTACGGCCCGACCACCATCACGTTCACCAACACCACCAACGGTCTGGGCAACACCACCCGGACCGCGATCCTGTCCGTCAACGTGCTCGTGCCCACCTTGCAGGTCACGCCGGCCGGCAACGTCCTCTCCTCCGGGAAGAAGGGGGGACCCTTCTCGCCGTCGTCGTTCCAGTTCCAGCTCAGCACGACGACGGGCGCGGTGAACTTTGCCATCTCCGGGGTGCCGAGCTGGTTGACCGCCTCGCCGATGTCGGGCACGGCGACCACGTCGGCCACGACGGTGACCTTCACCGTGAACGCCACCGCCAACGGCCTCGCCCTCGGCACCTATGGTCCCTCCACGCTGGCGTTCACCAACACCACGAACGGGGGGGGCTCCACGGTCCGCACCGCGACCCTGGCCGTCGGGCGGGTCCTCGGTGACTTCGACGGCGACGGCAAGACGGACGCGGCCGTCTATCGACCGGGCACGGGAGAGTGGTTCGTGTTCGGCAGCGCGACGGGTTTTCAGACGCTGCTCTTCGGCTCGCCGGCCGCCAGCGGTCTCGGCGACTCGCCGGTGCCCGCCGATTTCGATGGCGATCGCCGGACGGATCTCGCGGTCTACCGGCAAGCGACCGGCGAATGGTTCGTGTTCGGCAGCGCGACCGGCTTCCGGACGCTGCTCTTCGGCTCCCCCGCCTCGCTGGGCCTCGGCGACACGGCGGTGCCCGCGGACTACGATGGCGACGGCAAGGCCGATCTCGCCGTCTATCGCAAGGCCACCGGCGAATGGTTCGTGTTCGGCACGGCGACCGGCTTTCAGACGCTGCTCTTCGGTTCTCCCGCCTCGCTTGGCCTCGGCGACACGCCGGTGCCCGGGGACTACGACGGCGACGGCAAGGCCGATCTCGCCGTCTATCGCAAGGCCACCGGGGAGTGGTTCATCTTCGGCAGCGCCACCGGCTTTCAAACCCGAGTGTTCGGCGCTCCGGCCGCGAGCGGGCTCGGCGACGTTCCGGTGCCCGCCGACTTCGACGGTGACGGCAAGACCGATCTGGCCGTCTATCGGACGGCCACGGGCGAGTGGCTGATCTTCGGCAGCGCCACCGGATTGCAGGCGCTCACCTTCGGCGCTCCCGGCGACACCCCGGTGCCCGGCGACTTCGACGGCGACGGCAAAGCGGACGTCGCGGTGGAGCGAGGCTCGACGGCCGAGTGGTTCGTGCTTCGGTCGTCCAGCGGGCAGACCCACACGTTCACGTGGGGCGCCCCCTTCGATCTGCCGCTGCCCCAACCCCCGCACTGAGGGGCCGGCGCCCCACGGGGGCGCACCCGGTGGAAGGACTCAGACCGGGCGGACGCAGCGGAACTTCGCGAAGACGTATGGGTAGCGGGACTGGTACCAGTTCCTGAAGGTCCGGCGGATCAGCTGCGCGTCGGTGGCCCAGGACGCGCCCTTGAGCACGTAGTGCTTGCCGTCGAAGAAATCGGCGGAGTATCCCGGATAGCCGGGGATGTACGCCCCGAATCCGGGGAAGGGCGTGAACGCGCTCTCCGTCCATTCCCAGCCATTACCGATGAGTTCGTGGACGCCCCACGCACTCGCGCCGGCGGGATGAGAGCCGACGGGCAGGGCAGACCCGTGGGCGAAGTGGAAGTTGCCGTGGCGGGAGCTTGGCTCGTCGTCGCCCCAGGGGAACGGGCGCTCGCCGCCGCCGGGCTCGCCGTACGCCGCGCGGTGGTATTCGGCTTCGGTCGGCAACCGGTGGCCCCGCCATCTGGCGAACGCACGCGCCTCGGCCAGGCTGACGTAGACGGGCCAGTCGCGGGCCGACGTCAGCGTCAGCTCGTCGAGGAGCGTGCGGTAGACCCAGGCGCCGTCGCGAAACGTCCACACCATCGGATGACGGAGCCCGGCGGTTTCTTTCCACGGCCAGTCACCGTCGCCCCAAAGTTCGGCGCGACCGTAGCCGCCGCTCTCGACGAACTCGAGAAAGTCGCCGTTGGTGACCGGGGTCGAGTCGATCACGAAGCGCGGCACCGCGAGGGTGACGCGCGGGAACTCGTTGTCCCAGCCGAAATCGAGGTCGTCGAAGTCGGCCCCGAGGGTCGCGCGGCCGGCCTCGACCTCGATCGGGCGGGAGCGAAGCGCGTCGGCGAACGTGTAGGAAGGGGGCAGGGCGGGACGGGTGAGTCGCGAGAGCGGCAGGCGTTGCATCATGTAGAGCAGCGTCTCCTGGTGCATCTGCTCGTGCTCGAGCATCATCAGGAGGACGCGACCGTTCTCGGCCATCACGTCGGTCGCCGGAGCGTCCGCGGCCTCGTCGAGCGAGGCGAGCATCTCGCTGCGGACCCGATCCCGGTACGCGAGCACGGCGTCCAGGCTCGGCCAGGCGTCAGGGACCTCGGGATGCGCGTGGCACTGCGTCGGATCGTCGACGTCGGGATCGATGCCCCGGTCGAAGATCTCGTCGAAGCGCGGGTTGAACGAGGGACGACCGAGCAGTCGCCGGCACACATGGTTCCAGGCGAAGGCCGGCAGGTGACCGACGTAGAAGATGAACGGATGGCGCAGGGCGATCGGACGCTGGAAGATGCCGTCGGGGACGACCAGCTCGAAGAGCCGATCCGTCCGCTCCCAGACGATTCGGAAGCGCCGCTCCAGATCGAGGGCGAGCGCCGTTGGGCTCATGGCGTCACGCAAATCGTACCGGGGATTTGGGTGGGTGCAATCGGAAACGCCAATCGGGAATACCAATTTACGTATCGATCCGACGCGCTGACAGCCGATCCCAACGGTCTCGCGGGTCGAGAGCGCGAGGAGGCGTTTCTTGACACGGCCGGGGGCCACGGCCTATAACCGCTCCCTCACCTTGTTCCGGACGACCCAGGAGGTCCATATGACACGGATGACCCGTCGTGAGCTGCTCCAGGGCGCGGGCGCGCTCGGAGTCGCCGGCGCGCTCGCTCCGCGCCCGGCCGGGGCGCAGACGACCCAGAAGCGGGAGCTGGTCGTGGCCCAGGGCGGTGACATCTCGAAGTTCGATCCCCACTTCTCGACGTCATCGAACGACATCCGGATCTCGTTCAACATCTTCGACAACCTCATCAGCCGGCGTCCCGACGGCAAGCTCCAGCCGGGGCTGGCCACGGAATGGAAGCTGGCGCCCGCCACCACGTGGACGTTCAAGCTGCGCTCCGGCGTCAAGTGGCACAACGGCGACCCGTTCTCCTCGGCGGACGTGAAGTACAGCCTGGAGCGGACGTTGGATCCCAACGTGAAGACGCGGGTGAACACCGTCTTCACCACCATCGATCGGATCGAGGCGCCCGACCCGCTGACCGTGGTCATGCACACCAAGAAGCCCGATCCGCTGCTCGCCGCGCGCCTGGCCTTCTACGGCGGCCAGATCGTGCCGAAGAAGTATCTCGAGGCGGTGGGCGGCGACGAGTTCAACGCCAAGCCCGTGGGCACGGGCCCGGTGCGCTTCGTGTCGTGGACCAAGGACGACAAGATCGTGCTCGACGCCAACCCGGGCTACTGGGGCGGCAAGATCGACGTCGACCGGGTGATCGTCCGCGCCATCCCCGACCTGGCCCCCCGCATCGCCGCGCTCCTCAAGGCCGAGGTCGACCTCATCACCCAGCTGCCCCCCGATCACGGCGAGCGCGTGGCCGGCAACCCGACCACCCGCGTGATGGGCGCGCTCTACGCCGGGCTCTACGTGCTCGCCGTCAACAGCAAGCGCCCGCCCCTCGACAATCCACTGGTCAAGCAGGCGCTGGCCCTCGCGGTCGACCGCGATCTGATCGTGAAGGAGCTGTGGCGCGGGCGCGGCATCGTGCCGAGCGGACCCATCGCCAAGGGCGACAACCACTTCGACGCATCGGCGCCGCCGCTGGCCTACAACCCCGCGCAGGCCCGTGAGCGGTTGAAGAAGGCCAACTACAAGGGCGAGGAGATCGTGATCGAGACGACCTCCGGCTACACCGCCAACGACAAGCCCATGTCGGAAGCCATCGTGGCGATGTGGCGCGACGTCGGCGTCAACGCCAAGGTCGAGGTGCTGGAGTATTCGGTGCGCGCCCAGAAGAACCGTGACAAGAGCTTCAAGGGCCTCTGGTGGTCCGATCCCACGTCCGCCTACGGCGACCCGGACGGGATGATGTGGCGGCTGCTGGCTCCGGGCGGTCCGCAGGACTACTGGCGTCATCCGCGCTTCGACGAGCTGGGCGAGGCCGCGCGCTTCTCGATCGACGAGAAGTTCCGCGACACCGCGTACCGCGAGATGACCAAGATCTTCCTCGAGCACTTGCCGTGGATCCCGATCATCCAGCCCTACGAGGACTACGGCGCCCAGAAGTACGTCGAATGGACTCCGGATCCCCTCCAGCAGCTCGAGATCCGGCGCTTCAACCTGAAGTTGCGGCGCGCCTGATCGGCCGACCGGGGCGGAGGCTCAGGGCCTCCGCCCCATCGCGCATGCGATTGCTTCTCCCCCTCGTTCGAGTCCACGCGTTCTGCGCCGCGCTGCTGGTCGCCGGCGCGGCGAGCGCCCAGGGACCGAGCTATCTCCATCAGGGCCAGCCGGTCCCGCTCGATCATGCCCACGCGTTCTTGAGCGTCGGCTACGCGGCGACGCCCGACGCGCGCGGCCCTCGCCCGGCCACGCGGTCGTCCTCGCACACGCACGTGACGCTCGGCGAGACCGAGGTGATTCCGTCGGTGACGCTGCTCTCGATCCAACCGGTGACCCCGTCGGTGGATCGACGGCAGGCGGCTCGCGTCGTGCACCAGGACGTATTGGCCGACCCCGCGGTGGCGTGGGCCTATCCGGCGCTGGTGCATCCGCCGTCGGGCCAGCTCCTGCTCCTCACGAACGAGATCGTCGTCAAGGTGCGGGCGGGAACGACGCCGGCCGCCGTCGCGGCGGGACTGCCGGCAACGCTGCGGGTGGCGCGGCCTCTGATCGGAGCGGACGATGAGCTGATCCTCGAGCTGGTCGACCCCAAGGCCGACGACCCGCTGGCCCTGGCCAACGCGCTGGCCGCCGAGCCGTGGGTCGAGTGGGCGCACCCGAACTTCCTTCGCGAATACGTCCGCAGCGCCGCCCCCGACGATCCGATGTTCCCCCAGCAGTGGCACCTGCAGAACACCGGGCAGGGCGGGGGATCGCCCGGCGCCGACGCCGATCTGGTCGCTGCGTGGGACGTGACCACCGGCAGCCCCGACGTGGTCATCGCCATCATCGACGACGGCGTCGTGCAGGCGCATCCCGACCTGGGGCCAAATCTATGGACGAATCCCGGTGAGACCGCGGGCAGCCACGTCGACGGGGATGGCAACGGGTACGTGGAAGACGTTCACGGCTGGGACTTCGCCCGCAACGGCAACGACACCAACCCGATCGGCGATCGCGACAGCCACGGCACCGCCGCCGCCGGCGTGGCGGCGGCGCGCGGCGGCGACGGCGTCGGCGTGACCGGCGCCTGCCAGCGCTGCCGCATCATGCCCGTCAAGATCTTTCACGGATCGTCCTTCGCCGGCGACGCGGCGGCGGCCCAGGCCCTCCGCTACGCGGCCAACCACGCCGACGTGCTCAGCAACTCCTGGGGCGGCGGCACGCCCTCCGCGGTGATCAGCAGCGGCATCGAGTTCGCCGCCACCCACGGGCGCGGCGGCCGCGGCGCCCCGGTGTTCTTCGCCGCCGCCAACGCCGCGTCCGGCTACCTGTCGGCCGGCCTCGACGGCCTCACCGGGTTCACCATCCCCGCGGGCACGTGGATCTTCGAGTGGGAATACCTCAAGAACGAGTCGGGGAGTCGCGGCTTCGACACGGCCTGGCTCGACAACGTGGCGTTTCCCGACGGCACCGTCGAGACGTTCGAAGCCTGTCACGGTCTGCCGTCCGGCTGGACGACCGCGGGCCCCGCCGGCTGGCGGATCGTCGACGATCCCACGCGGGCCGCCTCCGCGCGCGGCGGACGGTGCGCGGCCAAGGCGGGCACCATCGGTGACTCGCAGTCGACGACCCTGCGGGTCCAGCGCACGGTCCCCGCCGGGATGCTCGCCTTCAACCTCTGGGTCTCCGCCGAGACCTTCGACGGCGGCGATCAATACTCGACGCGGTGCCTCGACGGCCTCCGGTTCTCGCTCTACACGGCGGCGGGGGCGCTCGTCTCGCGGTCGTCGCTGATCTGCGGCAACCAGAGCAACCAGTTCCGGCCGCTCCAGGAAGGCGTGCTGGCCTTCCCCGCCTCCGAGCCGCGGGCCATCGCGGTGGGAGCGAGCACGAACTTCGACACCCGGTCCGACTACTCGCAGTGGGGGACGGGCCTGTGGCTGGTGGCCCCGTCGAGCGGGGGCAGCGTGCGCGTGACCACGACCAGCGGTCCCCTCACGACCTACCGGTCGGACTTCGGGGGCACCTCGTCCGCCGCCGCCCTCGCCGCCGGCGTCACCGGGCTGTTGCTGAGCCGGGAGCCCGCGCTCACCGAGGCCGACGTCCGGGACCGCCTGCGCCGCAGCACCCGGAAGATCGGGGGGGCGGTCTACGACGGCGACGGCTGGAACAACCTCTATGGGTATGGAGCGCTGAGCGCCCGGCTGGTCGTCGGCGCGAGCGACTACTCGCTGGCGCCGTCACGATCGATCACCCTGGCCGAGGGCGCGTCGGGCTCCACCCGCATCGACGCCGCCTGCAACGCCGAGACCTCGTCCGCCCTCGTCTCGTTCGCGGTCTCGGGCCTGCCGGCGGGCGCGACCGCCGCGTTCGCTCCCGCCTTCTGCGTCGCGCCCTGCTCGACCACGCTGACCATCGCGACCGCGCCCTCGACCCCGTCCGGGTCGTACGCGGTCACGGTGACCGGCCAGCCCCTGGGCCGGCAGACGACGTTCACGCTGAACGTCGCGCGGTCGTCACGCCGCTGAGAGCGCTCCTCCCGTTCCTCGCGTCTCGGCTCCTTCGGGCGGTGGTCGCGCTGTGGCTCGTGTCCAGCGTGGTGTTCGTGGTCATGCGGCTCTCGGGCGATCCGGTGCCGCTGCTGTTGCCGCCCGACGCCCCGCGCAGCGAGATCTTCCGCGTCCGCGCCGAGCTGGGGCTCGACCGGCCGCTGCCCGTGCAGTACGTGGTGTTCCTCGGCAACGCCCTGCGCGGCGATTTCGGCCGCTCGATCCACTTCCGCGAGCCCGCCGTGCGCGTGGTGAGGGGATACCTGCCGGCGACGCTGGAGCTGGGGCTGACGGCGTTCGGGCTGGCCGCGCTGGTCGCGCTGCCCATCGGGGTCGTCTCGGCGGTGCGACGGAACTCGCTGGTCGATCAGCTCGCGATGGGGGTCGCGCTGATCGGCCAGGCGGCTCCCACGTTCTTCATCGGGATCCTGCTCATCCTCGTGGTCTCGCTGAAGCTCGGTCTCCTCCCGACGTCCGGCCGCGGCGACTGGCGCCACCTCGTGCTGCCCGCCCTCACGCTCGGCGCGTTCGCCATGGCCTCGATCGCGCGGCTCACGCGCTCGGCCATGCTGGAGGTGCTGCGCGCGGACTTCGTCCGCACCGCGCGCGCCAAGGGCGTGGCCGAGACGCTGGTGATCGTCAAGCACGCGCTCAAGAACGCGGCGGTGCCGATCGTGACCATCACGGGGCTCCAGTTCGGCACCCTGCTCGGTGGCGCCGTGGTCACCGAGACCGTGTTCGCGTGGCCGGGCATCGGCCGGCTGGCCATCCAGTCCATCTACAACCGGGACTATCCGGTGGTGCAGTGCGTGGTGTTCGTCTCCGCCGTGCTGTTCATCGTCATCAACTTCTGTGTCGACCTCATCTATGGCCTCCTCGATCCTCGCGTCCGCTCCGGCTGAGCCCCACGCCACGGCCCACGGCGGCCGTGGGCGGCGCACGCGAGCCCTGGCCCTCACGGGCGGCGCCTTCGTGCTGCTGCTGGTGGTGATGGCGGCGGCCGCGCCGCTGCTGGCGCCCTACGATCCCGTACGCCAGTCGCTGCGCGGACGGCTGGCCGCGCCCACGCTCTCGGCGCCCGACGGCAAGCCGCACCCGCTCGGCACCGATCACCTCGGCCGCGACGTGCTCTCGCGGGTGATCTTCGGCGCCCGCGTGTCGCTGATCGTGGGCTTCGCGGCCGTGCTGGTGGGCGGCCTCGTGGGCACCGCGCTCGGCGTGCTCGCGGGCTTCCGCAGCGGGTGGACCGACACCGTGATCATGACCCTGGCCGACGCCCAGCTCGCGTTTCCGTTCATCCTGCTCGCCATCGGGATCATCGCGGTGATCGGTCCGAGCTTTCCCACGCTGATCGTGGTGGTCGGGCTCTCGGGCTGGGTGAACTACGCGCGAATCATCCGCGCCCAGGTGCTGGTGCTGCGCTCCCGCGAGTTCGTGGACTCGATCCGTGCACTGGGCGGCTCCGTGGTCCGCATCGTCCTCCGCCACATCCTGCCCAACGTTGTCTCGTCGCTGGTCGTCATCGCCACCCTCGAGCTGGCCCGCGCGATCGTGCTGGAAGCGACCCTGTCGTTCCTCGGCCTCGGCATCCAGCCGCCCACGCCGTCATGGGGCGGCATGGTCTACGAGGGCCGCGACTACCTCGACTCCGCCTGGTGGATCTCCACGTTCCCCGGTCTGATCCTCATGCTCACGTCGCTGGTGGTCAGCCGCACCGGCGACTGGCTGCGCGACCTGCTGGATCCGACCCTGCGCGGCGAATGAGGGTACTCTAAGCGTGACCATGGGCGGGACGATCGCGATCAAGCTCGTCGAGGACACCGCGCGGGAGTTGATGGCGCGGGCGGCCATCGACATTCCGCCGGACTATCGCGAGGGGATCCGGCAGGCGCGCGACCTCGAGACGAGCAAGCTGCCGCGCTTCGTGCTGACCGAGATGCTCGAGAACTGGAACATCGCGACGGAAGATCGGCGGCCGATGTGCGCGGATACCGGGCTGCCCCGCTACTACGTGCGCGCCGGCAACGAGGCCGTGGTCGAGGGCGGGTTCGTCGCTCTCGAGCGCGCGCTGCGTCGGGCCACCGCCGACGCCACCGCGGCGATCCCGCTGCGTCCGAACCGCGTGCATCCGCTCACCCGCGCCGACCACGACAACAACGTGGGCATCCACGCGCCGGAGATCACCTACGCGTTCGAGCCCGGCGCCGACTGGATCGACGTCACGACCGTGCACAAAGGGGGACTGTTCGGCAGCGATTACCGCATGCTGTTTCCGGCCGACGGCATTCCCGGTATCAAGCGGTTCTTCGTCGACACGCTCGTGCAGTTCGGCAAGCGCGGGCTGGCCTGCCAGCCCGCCATCGTGGGCCTCGGCATCGGCGGCGCCAAGGACACGTGCGTGCGCCTGGGCAAGGAGGCGGCCTGCCTGCGCGTGGTGGGCAGCCGCAATCCCGATCCCGTCGTGGCTCGGCTGGAAGAAGAGCTGACCGCGCTCGGCAACTACATCGGGATCGGGGCCATGGGCTTCGCGGGGACGTCGCTGGTCGTCGCCACCCATGTCGAAGTCGCGTACTCCCACACGGGTGGAATGCCGGTGGGCATGCACTCGTTTTGCTTGTCCTCCAGGCGGGCGACCGCGCGCATCCATCCCGACGGTCGCGTGGAGTTCCGGACCGACCCGCAATGGTTCACCGACTACTACCGGCGCGAGGGCATCGAGTGACGATCGCGCGCCTCGACGACGTGGCGATGGACGAGGTCGCCCTCACCACCCCCGTGAGCGACGCCGACCTCGCGCGGCTCAAGCTGGGCGACGTCGTCTATCTCAGCGGCATCCTCTACACCGCGCGGGAAGGCGTGTACCGCAAGGTCGTGGACGAGGGGGCGGGATTGCCCGAGAGCGTCCGGGCGTTGACCAACGTCAACTTCCACTGCTCGCCGGCGGCGACGGTGCGGGCCGACGGCACCCACGCGGTCGAGGCGGTGACCGCGACCGCGAGCTTCCGCTTCGGTAAGTCGATGAGCCGCTGGTTCGAGAAGACCGGCGCGAAGGTGATCGTGGGCAAGGCCGGGCTCACCGAGACCGCGTATCGAGAGTGGTACGTGCCCCACGGTGCCGTGTATCTCACCACCGTCGGCTACGGCCTCGGGGCGACGTACGGCCGCTCGATCAAGCGCGTGGTGGACGTCCACTGGCTGCGCGAGCTGGGCATCGCCCAGGCCCTGTGGGTGCTCGAGGTCGAGCGCCTGGGCCCGTTCCTGGTCGAGGGCGACCGCGAGGGCCACAGCCTCTTCGCGCTGGCCAACCGCGAGATCAACGTCCGCCTGCGCGAGGTCTACCGCGACCTCCCCCCGTTCGCCATGGGCCGCTTCGGCGAGCAAGCCTCCTGCGAAGAGGAGATCGTCTAAACTTCGCGGGCAAAGCCCGCGCTCGAACACATTTGACATTGCGTTGACAACAGCGGCTCACGCCTGGCGCACTGTCTCAGACATGATCTTGGTGCTTCGGTCGGCGTTTATTGCGGCCCTGGTTTGTCTCGCGCTCGTCGGCATCGCGCTTCACGGTGGCGCGCAGGGCAGGGGGCCGGCGCTCGATCGGCCGGCGCCGGAGATCGTGGGCGGGCCGTGGATCAACAGCGAGCCCCTGGCGCCGGCGGCGCTGCGGGGGCGCGTGGTGCTGGTGGATTTCTGGACCTACGGGTGAATCAACTGCAAGAACGTGATCCCGCAGTTGCGGGTCTGGCACGGCAAGTACGAGCGTGACGGGCTCACCATCGTGGGCGTGCACACGCCGGAGTTCTCCTGGGAGAAGCCGACCGACAGCGTGCGGGCGGCGGTGCGCAGGCTCGGCATCCTCTATCCGGTCGTCCTGGACAACGACATGGCGATCTGGCAGCGGTTCGGCGTGTGGGCCTGGCCGACCGCAGTGCTCGTCGACCGCAAGGGCATCGTGCGCCATCGCCACATCGGCGAGGGCGCCTACGACGAAACCGAAACGGTGATCCGCCGACTCCTCGCCGAGCGGGGATAGCGGCGTGGTCCGATCTCAGCAGGACCGCCCCGGCGAAACCGGGGCGCGACGGTTCTGGATCTTCGCGCTGGCCATCGTGATTCCCGCCCTGATCGTGGCCGGGCTCGGCTACGTGTCGCTGCGCCAGTGGGAGCGCTCGGCCGATCTGCTCTTCCGCGAGCAGGCGCGCGACGTGGCCGCGATGGCCGCCGACAAGATCGAGATGCTGCTGCGCCAGCGCGACGACGAGTTGCTCGGGCGGCTCACGACCATCGTCGAGCGCGGAGACCTCGCGCGCGAGACGCTCGAGGCCTTCGCGCGCGCGAACCCGCTCGTCCAACGCCTGTACCTGTTCGACCGCGGCGGCCGGTTGATCTACCCCGCCGCGCCGGCCGAGGGCGACGCCGCCGTGTTCGCGGCGCTCCTCGGCGAAGTCTCGCGCGGGCTCTGGGAACGCGGCGGCCGGCGCGACGTGGTCGCGGGTGACCGCTCGCTGCTGGCCACCGTGCTGCGCGGCCGGGACGGCGCCCCCGTGCTCGCCGTCCTCACGCGCGACCCCGCCACGCTCCAGCACGAAGTCCTCGACCGTACCCTGAGGGCGCTCGATTCACCGATCATCTGCGTGATCGTGGACGAGACCGGACGCCCGATCTCCAACGCCGCGGCCGTGGCCGGGGCGAGCCTGGTCGTCACGGCGCCGTTTCGCCAGGCGCTGCCCACGTGGCGGGTGGCGCTCTACCAGCCGCCGGGCGCGTCCGCACGGCACTCGGTGCGGCGGCAGATCATGCTGTTCACGAGCGCGTTCGGGGTCCTGCTCGTCGTGATCGTGGCGGGGCTGGTGGTCACCTATCGCCTCGTGCGACGCGAGAGCGAGATGGCGCGGCTCAAGTCCGACTTCGTGGCCAACGTCTCCCACGACCTGAAGACTCCGCTGTCGGTGATCCGAATGTTCGGCGAGACCCTGGAGATGGACCGCGTGCGCGACGAGGCCGCTCGCCGCGAGTACTACCGGGTGATCACCCGCGAGAGCGAGCGGCTCTCGCGCCTGATCGACAACGTGCTCGACTTCTCGCGCATCGAGGGGGGGCGCCGTCGCTACGAGCGCGTGCCCACCGCGATCGAGCCGCTGGTGCGCGACGTGGTCGACGCCTTCGCCTATCCGCTGACCCGAGAGGGCTTCAAGGTCGACGTCCACGTCGCCCCGGACCTGCCGGAGGTGCCGCTCGACGCCGATGCCGTCGCCCAGGCGCTGGCCAATCTCGTCGACAACGCGATCAAGTATTCGGCGGACCGCAAGACCGTTCGCGTCGAGGCGACGGTCACCGACGATGCCCTGGCGCTGTCAGTCGCCGACGAAGGGATCGGGATCCCGCGCGCCGAGCAGGCCAGGATCTTCGAGAAGTTCTACCGGGTTGGACACAGCGAGACCCAGGGCCGGCGCGGCAGCGGGGTGGGGCTGGCCCTCGTGCGCCACGTGGCCGAGGCTCACGGCGGCCGGGTTATCGTGGAGAGTGCGCCCGGAGCGGGCAGCCGCTTCACGATTCGCATTCCGATCACGACGGAGACGACATGAAATGGTTGTGGCTCGCGACCCTGTTGCTGCTCACCGCCACGGTGGAGGCCGCGGCGCAGTCGCCGCTGGTCGCCGAGCTGCGGCGGGTTTCCGTGCGCTATCACGAAGACCCCACGCGGCTCGACACGCTTCGCCAGGGCCTCGAGCAGGCGGCCGCGGCCGATCCGCGGCCCGAGCACTTGGTGGCCCTCGCCCAGATCGAGCTCATCTGGGGCGACATCCGCGCCCAGACGCAGGAGGAGAAGCTGAAGGCCTACGACACCGGACGCCAGGCCGCCAAGCGCGTGGTGGACGCCGACCCCCGCGACGTGGTCGCGCGCTTCTGGTACGCGACCAACACCGCGCGCTGGGGCCAGACCAACGGGGTCGTCCGTTCGCTGTTCCTGCTGCCCGAGGTCAAGCGTGAGATCAGCGCCATCCTCGACCTCGACGCCCGCTTCCCGCCCGTGTACGTGCTGGCCGGCAGCGTTTACTACGAGGTGCCGGCCCTGCTCGGCGGCGACCTCGCCAAGTCCGAGGAGTACTTCCGCAAGGGCCTCGAGCTGTCTCCGCGCTACACGATGCTGCGGGTCGGGCTCGGCAAGACGCTGATCAAGCTCGGGCGGCCCGACGAGGCGCGCAAGGAGCTGACGGCGGTGGTCGAGGAGAAGGCCCCGCTCAACCTGGCGGACTGGACCATGAAGGACGCTCCCGACGCCAAGCGCCTGCTCGCGGAGATCACCAAGGGGTCGTGATGTCGCGCATCCTCATCGTGGACGACGAGCCGGAGATCGTGCGCGGTCTGGAGGACAACCTGCGCTTCGAGGGTTACCAGACCTCCACGGCCATGGACGGACGCGAGGCGCTCACCGTGGCCGCGCGGGAGGCGCCCGACCTCATCCTGCTCGACATCATGATGCCGGGGCTCAGCGGGTGGGACGTGTGCCGCGAGCTGCGGGGCCAGGGCATCGACGTGCCGATCATCATGCTCACCGCGCGGGGCGAGGAGAGCGACCGTGTCCGCGGGCTCGAGCTGGGCGCCGACGACTACATCACCAAGCCGTTCTCGCTGCGCGAGCTGCTGGCGCGGGTGCGCGCGGTGCTGCGCCGGCCCGGGCCGCGCCACAAGGTGGAAGAGTTCGCCTTCGGCGACGCGCGCGTGCGGCCGCGCGGACGCCAGGCGTTCAGGGCCGGGCGCCCGGTCGGGCTCACCCGCAAGGAGTTCGAGCTGCTCGTCTACCTGCTCGAGCACCGCGGCGAGGTCGTCACCCGCGAGCGGTTGCTCGACGAGGTGTGGGGCTACGAACGGTTTCCCACCACGCGAACCGTCGACACGCACATCCTGCGGCTGCGCCGCAAGTTCGAAACCGACCCCGACCGTCCCGCGTTCATCCTCACCGTGCACGGTCAGGGCTACACATTCACGGAGGTGGATCGATGCTGATTCGTCGCGCTCCCCGGTTTCGCCCGTCGGACATCACGCCCGAGCGTCTCTACCTGGACCGCCGCGCGTTCATGGCCGGGGCCGGCGCGCTCGTGCTCGGCGCGGGCATGGCCGGCGCCGAGGCGGCGCAGCCTCAGGGCCAGCCGCTCAAGGCCGCGCGCAATGAACCGTTCAGCGTGAAGGAACCCCCGACCAAGTTCGAGAGCGCCACGACCTACAACAACTTCTACGAGTTCGGAGTCAACAAGGAGGACCCGGCGCGGCTGGCCGGCACGCTGAAGCCGCGGCCGTGGACGGTAAAGGTCGACGGGCTCGTGGCCAAGCCGAAGACCTTCGACGTCGACGAGCTGCTGCGCGCGTTTCCCCTGGAGGAGCGCGTTTACTCGCTCCGCTGCGTCGAGGCGTGGTCGATGATCATTCCGTGGATCGGCTTTCCGCTCGGCGCGCTGCTCAAGCGGGTGGAGCCCACGAGCCAGGCCAGGTATGTGGCGTTCACGACCCTGCTCGATCCCGAGCAGTTCCCCGGGCAGAAGAAGGGCCTCTTCAACCTGGGCGGGCTCGACTGGCCGTACACGGAGGGCTTGCGGCTCGACGAGGCGATGCATCCGCTCACGCTGCTGACCGTCGGCATGTACGGGCAGGTGCTCCCGAACCAGAACGGCGCGCCGATCCGGGTCGTGATCCCGTGGAAGTACGGCTTCAAGAGCGCCAAGTCGATCGTGCGGATCAGCCTCGTCGCCGACCAGCCCAAGACGGCGTGGAACACGGCAGCGGCTCAGGAGTATGGCTTCTACTCCAACGTCAATCCGGAAGTCAGCCATCCCCGCTGGAGCCAGGCCACCGAGCGCCGGATCGGCGAGTTCCGTCGTCGCAACACGCTCATGTTCAACGGCTATGGCGATCAGGTCGCGTCCCTGTACGCCGGCATGGACCTCAAGAAGTTCTATTGATCGTCCTGAGCCGGCGGGGCCGGATCGCGCTCAAGGTCGGCGTCTGGATCGTCGCGCTCATGCCGCTGGCCTTGCTCGGGTGGCGGGCCTGGAACGACGACCTCACCGCCAACCCGATCAGCTTCATCACCAACACGCTGGGCGACTGGACGTTTCGCCTGCTGCTGGCGAGCCTCGCGCTGACCCCGCTGCGCATCGTGACCGGCATGGCCTGGCAGATGCCGCTGCGCCGCCTGCTGGGACTCTTCGCGTTCTTCTACGCCGCTGTGCACTTCAGCGTGTGGATCGTCATGGATCACTTCTTCAACTGGGGCCAGATGGGCGCCGACATCGTCAAGCGCCCGTACATCACGGTCGGCATGCTGGCCCTCACGAGCCTGATCCCGCTGGCCGCGACGTCGACGACCGGCATGATCCGTCGCCTGGGCGCCCGCAACTGGAAGCGCCTGCACCGCCTCGTCTACTTCACGGCGGTGTGCGCGGCGCTGCACTTCCTGTGGCTGGCCAAGGTCGGCCGCACGGACCAATACGTCTACGCCGCGATCGTCGTGCTCGTGCTCGGCGTCCGGTTGGGGGACGCCGTCCGACGAGCCGTGCGTCGCCGTCGCGAGGGTGCCCTCCGCCCGGCGTCCTCGACACCGTCGTCGTCGGTCTAGGCAAGGGTTGACAGACCGTCGGCCCGCGCTGTATCCAGGGGACCGGACCGGCTCGGTGTCGCCTCGCGTTCGAACGATAGACCGTGTTCAAGTCACTCGGGTGGGAGCGTGGAGCCATGAAACGAAACATCGCCTGCGTGCTGTTCACACTCGTCGTGGTGGTCGGCGCATCGCTCGCGTATTCGGACCGCGCGTGGTCGGCGAGTTTCGACGTCGATCGAACGGACGACAACGCTGCCGCGACGGCGTGCACGCTCGCCCCCAACGATTGCAGCTTGCGCGGCGCGATCATCGCCGCCAACGCCGATCTCAGCGGAACCCCGGTGGTCATCAACCTGCAACCCGGGACCACGTACAGCCTCACCCTGACCAACGCCAATCAAGAAAACGCCGCGGCCACCGGCGACCTCGACATCACCACGGCACTTCACACGGTCACGATCGTGGGTGGCGGTTCGTCGGGGCCGAACGCGACGATCATCGATGCCGCCGGGCTGAATACCGGCAGTTTCCGCGACCGCGTCTTTCACGTCACCGGCGCCGGGATCACCCTCGTCTTGCAGGACCTGGTCGTTCAGGGCGGCATGGCCGCCGACGACGGGACCAGCGGTGCCAGCACCGACCCGACGGCGCTGAACAACGTCAATCGCGCCGGCGGGTGCATCCTCAACAACGGCGGCAGCGTCACGCTGACCAACGTCGTCGTCCGGTCGTGCGTGGCGGTGGGCAAGGGCGACACCGTCATCAATCAACACACCACCCTCGATGCCCTGGGCGGCGGCCTCGCCAGCCTCGGAGCGACCGGCGCCGTGATCGTCACGGACAGCGTGCTCACGGGCAACACCGCCTCGGGGGGAAACGGCGGTAACTTCAACAACGGCGCCGGCTCCAACGCCAAGGGCGGCTCGATCTACTTCGAAGGCGGCACGCTCAACATGACCGGCTCGCGGATCGAGGCCAGCGCCGCGAATGGCGGTAACGGCGGCAACCAGAATCAGGACGGCCAGACGAACGGTGGCTTCGGTGGATTGGCTCAGGGCGGCGGAGCCTGGATCGGCGGCGGAACCGCGACGATCAGCACCACCACGTTCGAGAACACCGTCGCCACCGGCGGCAACTCGGGCACGGGTGGCAACGGCGCGAACCCCGCCGGTGACGCCGCCGGCGGCGGTCTGTACAGCCTCGGCAACGTCACGGTCAGCAGCTCCACGTTCCACCTGGCCGCGGCCAACGGTGGCCAGGGCGGGGATGCGTTCGGCACGACCTGCCTGGGCGGGCATCAGGCCGGTGACGGCGGTGGCGCGCGGGGAGGCGCAATCTTCGCCGATGGCGGAAGCCTCATCGTCAACACCGTGACGTTTGCCAACAACTTCGCCATGGGTGGCAGCGGCGGCGACGGCGGACAGACCGACGGTGGTCTCAACTGTGGCAATCACGGCGCCGGCGGCCTCGCCCATGGCGGCGCGATCACGAACAACAACGCGGCGACCGTGAACATCAAGCACGCGACGATCAGCGCGAATAACGCTCAGGCCGGCAACACTGGTGTCAATCAGGGGGGAGCGAACAAGCCGCCGCGCCCGGTGGCCGAAGGTACAGGTGGCGGCATCCGCGTGGGCCCCGGCGGCGTGACGCTGGAAAACACGATCATCGCAGGCAACACCGCGGCCAACGGCACCGGCGATGCCACCGGCGCGCCGATTCCCGGACCCGACGTCGACGGCGCCGTGACGAGCAACGGCCACAACCTGCTCGGCGTCGCGACCGAGGCCACGGGCTTCACCGGCACCGGTGATCTGATCGGCGCCAACCCGATGCTGGCCCCGCTGGCGGACAACGGCGGCCCGACCAAGACGATGGAGCTCTTGCCCGGCAGCGCCGCGATCGACGCCGGCGTGGCGGCGGGCGCCTCGTTCGATCAGCGCGGTAAAGCGCGCACGTTCGACGACGCGGGCGTGGGCAACGCCGCGACCAGTGACGGCACCGACATCGGCGCCTTCGAACGCCACCCGAATTGCGCCCTCGCCTGCCCGGCCAACCTGAGCCTCTCGAATACCCCCGGCCAGTGCGGCGCGGTGGTCAACTACCCGTCGCCCACCCCAACGGGCTTCTGCGGCACCGTCACGTGCGCTCCCTCAGGGGTCTTCGCGGTCGGAGAGACGACGGTCACCTGCACGAGCTCGGTCGGTCCGACGTGCAACTTCAAGGTCACCGTCAACGACACCCAGGGTCCCACCATCACGACGAACAATCAGCCCATCGCGTTGTGGCCGCCGAATCACAAGTACGCGACCGTCAAGGTCACCGACCTGGTGACGAGCGCCAGCGACAATTGCGATCCCGGTGTCGGCGTCGGCGGCGTGCGGATCGCCCAGGTGACCAGCGATGAGCCCAACAACAGTGGTGGAGACGGCAACACGACCAATGACATCGTGATCGCGGCCGACTGCAAGTCGGTGCAGCTGCGCGCGGAGCGGATGGGCACCGGCAACGGGCGGGTGTACACGATCACGTTCAAGGCGACCGATGCCGCGGCCAACGTCAGTACGGCGACGGCCAAGGTCACCGTGCCTCATTCACAGAACGGGGCGCCCGCCCCGGACGACGGTCCCGCGTACACGGTCGTGAGCAGCTGCCAGTAGCGGGGGTCGCGCGGCTCGAGGACGGTCCGCGCCGCGTGTGACGGGAGCGCCCGACCGGGCGCTCCCCCTCGCCCCACCCCCTGGGGCGCGGGCGTCGTGGCCTCGAGGTCCAAGCGCCCTCGAACCCATGTAGAATCTCCACGCGATGTCGACGCTCACCGTCAACGGCCGGGACTACCGGTACCCCACCGTCCCCACAGTGGTGGTGTGCGTCGACGGGTGCGAGCCGGCGTATGTGGACGACGCCATCGCCGACGGGGCGGCGCCGGCGCTCCGGCGCTTCAGGGAGCACGGGACCTATCGGCTGTCGCGCACGGTGGTGCCGAGCTTCACCAATCCCAACAACCTGTCGATCGTCACCGGGGTGTCCGCGGCCGTCCACGGGATCTCCGGCAACTACTTCTGGGACGCCGCCGCCGGGCAGGAAGTGATGATGAACGACCCGCGCTTCCTGCGCTGTCCCACCCTGCTGGCCGAGCTGTCGCGGGCCGGGGCCAAGACGGTGGTGATCACTGCCAAGGACAAGCTGCGACGGCTGCTCGGTCACGGCATGGAGGGGATCTGCTTCTCGTCGGAGAGAGCGGCCGACGTCACCAAGGCCGAGCACGGCATCGAGCGCGTGACCGATCTCGTTGCCATGCCCGTGCCCGACGTCTACAGCGCGGAGCTGTCGGAGTACGTGCTCGCGGCCGGGCTCGAGCTGCTGCGCCGCGAGCGTCCGGACGTGATGTATCTCTCGCTGACCGACTACATCCAGCACAAGCACGCGCCGGGCGATCCGGTGGCGCGATCGTTCTACGCGATGCTCGACCGCTACTTCGACGCCATCGATCGCGAGGGCGCGGTGCTCGGCATCACCGGCGACCACGGGATGAACGCCAAGACCCGGGCGGACGGCACCCCGAACGTCGTCTATCTCGCGCCGCTGCTCGAAGCGCTGGTCGGCGCCGGCCGCTTCCGCGTGATCCTGCCCATCACCGACCCCTACGTGGTGCACCACGGCGCGCTGGGGTCGTTCGCGACGATCCACCTCGAACGCCCGGCGGACGTGCCGCCCGTGATCGAGCGGCTCCGCGCCATTCCCGGCGTCGCCGGGGTGTGGGACCGGGCCGAAGGGTGTCGCCACTTCGAGCTGCCGGAGGACCGCATGGGCGACGTGATCGCGGTGGGCGATCGTCACACCGCGCTCGGCAAGTCCCCAGACGCGCATGACCTTTCGCTCCTCACCGAGCCCCTGCGATCCCACGGCGGGCCGACCGAGGAGACCGTGCCCTTCATCGTCAACCGGCCGCTCTCCGCCGCCTGCTCGGCCGGGCGGGGCGAGCTGAGGAACTTCGACATGTTCGACTGCGTGCTGAACGGTGTCGAGCGATGATCGCGCGGGCCGCCGTCCTGCTGATTCCTCTCCTGCTGCTCGGGGCGTGCGCGAGCGTCGAGCCCGGCCGCGCGCCGGCGGCCTCGTCCGACTTGGGAGCGCCGGCCCCGGCCCGCGAGGTGTTGAGCAACGGCGTGGTGCTGATCACGCTGGAGCACCGGGCGAGTGAGGTCGTCGCGCTCCAGCTCTGGATGCGAGTGGGCGGGCGCGACGAGAGCAACGACGAGCTGGGGTTGTCGCACTATCTCGAGCACATGCTCTTCAAGGGCACGCCCACGCGGCCGCCCGGCTCCATCGACCGGCTCATCGAGGGTCTCGGCGGCCGGAGCAACGCGTTCACGTCCTACGACTACACCCACTACGACCTGGTGGTGCCCGCCAAGGAGCTGCGGGCCGGCGTGGACCTGCTCGCCGACATCGCGGCCAACGCCAGCTTCGATCCGGGCGAGATGGACGCCGAGCGCAAGGTCGTGCTGGAGGAGATGCGGCTCACCGAGGACAACGCCGAGAACTACCTGAACCGCCGCGAGTTCGAGCTGGCCTACGAGCCGCATCCCTACGGCCGCTCGCTGCTCGGCCCGCCGGACACGATCCGCGCGCTCACCCGCGAGACGCTGTCCCGCTACTACAAGAAGACCTACGTGCCTCGCCACATGGTGCTGGTCGTCGTCGGGGCGGTGACGCCGGCGGCCGCGCGCGCGGCCGCGCTCGCCACCTTCGGCCGGATGCCCGACGCGCCGGCCGCCCGCGCGGACGTGCCCGTGCTGCGACCGCTCGAGCGCAAGCGCGAGGCCGAGGTGCGGCGCCCGGAGCAGCAAGCCTTCCTCGGCCTGGCCTGGCGGACCACCCCCGTCAACGAGCGCGACGTGTATGCGGTCGATCTGCTGACCTACATCCTCGGCGACTCGCCCAGCTCGCGACTGAACCAGACCGTGCGCGAGCAAGAGCGGCTGGTCTTCAGCATCGAGGCGAACTACAGCGCCTGGGAGCGGGCCGGCCTGGTCACCGTCACCTCCCGGCTCGATCCCGCGAACCTCCAGCGGACCGAGGCCACGATCCTCGACGTGATCAAGGGCGTGCGCGAGAACGGGGTGACGGAGGCCGAGCTGAACCGGGCCATCGTCACCGCCGAGGCCAACTACGCGTTCGACATCGAGACGGCCGAGGGCCTGGCCAAGACGTACGGCCAGGCGGAGACGACGTGGACGATCGACAACGAGCTGGCGTATCTCTCGCGCTTGCGCGAGGTCAAGGCGGCGGAGGTTCAGGCCGCCGCGCGAAAGTACTTCGGCGACGACGGCTACGCGCGGGTCCGCTTCGTTCCCCAGGGGGCGGCGCGATGACGCGCGTGCTCGGCGCGGTCCTGCTCGTCCTCGCGATCGCCGGGCTCGCCGACGCGCAGTCGGTGACTCAGGAACGGCTGGACAACGGCCTCCTCGTGCTGGTCCGCGAGAACCCGCTGGCCCCGGTGGTGGCGATTTCGCTGATGGTCGAGATGGGCACGCGCTGGGAGAGTCCGGACAACGCCGGCATCTCGAACTTCGTCCACGCCGTGATGGTGAAGGGCACCACCAAGCGCGGCGGCGGCGCGATGGCCGAGGCGGTGGCGTTGCTCGGCGGCAAGATCAGCGCGGCGGGTGACGTCGACTACTCGGAGGTGAAGACCGATGGGCTCGCGCGCTTCTGGCGGGAGCTGCTCGGCCTGACGGCCGAGCTGGCGCTGTCACCGGCGCTGAAGCGTGAGGAAATCGACAACGAGCGCGATTTGTTGCTGTCCCGAGTGCAGAAGCGTCGCGACAGCCCGAACAATCGCGCCTTCGACGAGCTGTACGCGGCACTCTACGGCCCGCATCCCTACGCGCTGTCCATCCTGGGCACCGCGGAGTCCCTCAAGCGGATCGACCACGCCGCGATCGTCGCCTGGTATCGGCGCTTCTATCGCCCGGAGCGGATGAGACTGGCGGTGAGCGGCCAGGTGAAGGCGTCGGAGGTCATGGCCGAGGCGCGGAAGCTCTTCGGCACGCTGGCCGGCGGCGGCCGCGTCGACGACCCGCCGATCGCGCCACCCACGGCGACGGGGCGGCGCATCACCATCGAGCAGCCCGCGCAGCAGGCGCAGATCCTCGTGGCCGGACTGGCGCCGCGGCTGTCCGATCGGGACCACGCCGCGGTCAAGGTGCTGGCCACCGTGCTGGGCGGTGGCATGGCCGGGCGGCTGTTCTCCGAGCTGCGCGACAAGCAGGCGCTGGCCTACACGGCCAGCGCGTACTACGACCCCGTGCGGGAGCCCGGCGCGCTCATCCTTTACCTGGGCACCGCCCCCGAAAACACGACCCGCGCCGAAGAAGCCCTGCGCAAGGAGATCGAGCGTATCCGTTCAGAGCCGCTCGGCGCCGACGAGCTGGGCCGGGCCAAAGGGTACTTGCTGGGCAACTACATGATGGACCGTCGGACCAATAGCCGGCTGGCGTGGTATCTCGCGTTCTACGAAACCGAGGGGATCGGCCAGAAATTCCCTGATCAGTACCGCAAGGCCGTCGAGGCGGTCACCGCCGCGGACGTTCTGCGTGTCGCCCGGACGTATCTCGCCCACCCGACGACGGTGGTGCTGGCCCCGAAGTAGCTAGGCCCCTTCCGCGCGCTGGGCGCGGGCTTCTTCCGCGGCACGGATCTCGTCGGCGAACATGCCGACGTGGAGGGGACAGGGGGGCTTGTTCTCCTCCACGTACTGGCAGTCCGTCTGGTTGCACTGGACGAAGTATCCGGGGGGTCTTCCGAACCCACCCCAGCGTCGCAGTCGGATGCTCACTTCCTCCGACACGACGGGACACTGAAACGTTCGCGGACGGCCTCGGCTCACACACTCTCCTTGCCGACGGTTTCTGGCGGGCGCGCCCAGCCGACCCCACCTTACCAGAAAGCGCAGGCCTGCCGTCCAGTTTACGCGCCAGGCCGGACCCCAAAAGTTTCGGTCGAACCGCCAAGGCGTTTTCGTTTATAGTCGTCGGGTATTACGGCGTACCGATGGGGCGAGGGGGGTCCGTCTTGGGTCCTGTTGAAGGTGGCATCGGCCGGACATGCGGGGCAGTGCTCGTCTGCGCAGCGCTCGTGGCTGTGCTCGGCGGTTGCAGCGCCGCGACCAAGGTATCTCAGGTGGCCAGGGCCAGCGCGGGCAACGCCGTCGCGCCGGTTCCGTCCGCCTACCTCGTAGACGAGGTCCGTCCGGTCGCGTACGTCGAATCCGCCAGCCCGATGATGGTGGCCCAGGCGACGGGTCCCGCCGCGCAAGCGCCTCCCGCCGGACAACCCGCCCCGGCCGACGATGTCGAAGACATC
>Ga0193725_1000062_pt1 | contig 37050 bp, 29 predicted proteins | sample H2a2metaG_FD_143058 | JGI IMG/M metagenome (GOLD analysis project Ga0193725, IMG submission 143058) | Soil microbial communities from a riparian zone of the East river system, Colorado, United States - H2a2 | ecosystem: Environmental > Terrestrial > Soil > Riparian zone | place: USA: East River... | reverse complement strand
TGGATAGGGCACGCGCAGCTGCACGACCTTGCCGTAGGTGAGCGCGTAGAGCGAATCCGAGTGATTGCCGGTGCCGATCGGCGTATCGGCGCCGAGGCCGAACGTGTCGTGCTGATCGACCCACGTATAGTACGGGCCCTCGGCGGCGCCGTCCCGGCCGGCGAAGGACGGACCGGGCAGCGGATAGAAGGTCCAGCCCTCGGGGCACAGGTTGCCTTCCGCCGCGCCGGGTCCGTTGAGCGGGCCCTTGCACTTGCCGCGATCGAAGCTCGCGAGGTGGCCGCTGGCCAGCGTGACCCACGCCACGCCCTTGCGATCGATGTCGAACCCGCGCATGCCGAAGCCGGGCGGCGGGACCTTGTAGACCTCGGCCAGCGCGGTCTCCGTCGGATTCGATCCGAGCTGGACGCGAATGACCCAGCCGGGATGACCGATGTTGGATCCCCAGACGGCCCCGTCGGACGGGCTCGGCGCGATCCCGTAGAGTCCGAGGCCGAGCCGCGTGTCCTTCGTCGGATCCGCGGGCTTGTCGGGCTCGGTCCAGGCGTCGCGCTTGCCGTTGCCGTTGGTGTCGACGATCAGCGGCGTCCAGCCCTGCGATTTGCCGGCGTCGCGCGTCTCCCAGAACATCTTGGTGTTGACCCAGCCGAGCAGGGCCAGCTCGTTCTGGAGATTGTTGCCGAGCCACAGCGTGTGGTTGGCGTCCTCGCCGAAGTTCAGGTGGTGCGTGCCGAAGCACGTGTCGATGAACGCGAACTGCTTGGTCTTCGGGTCGTACACCGTGACCTGCCGTGAGTTCTGCACGAACCCGTCGGGCGTGCGGGTGAGCGGAAAGACCTTGGCCGAGGGATGGCCGGAGGCCGCCGCGCAGTAGGCGGGCGGATTCTTGGGCGAGCGGCTCTGCGCCGTGTAGTAGACGCGTCCCTCGTGGTCCATCATCGGGTTGTGCGCGTTGACCCGCGAGTCCCACACCTGCTCGGTCCCGAAGTACGGCGACGGCGCGCCGACCTTGTTGCTCAGCGCCGAGCTGGGCGCGTCCTGATCGCGGATCGGCACCTTCAGCAGGGTCTTGGTGATCTTCGCGGGATCGAAGACCGGCTGGTCGTTACTGCTCAGCTCGGTCGCGCCGTAGATCAATCCGTACGGGTTGACGGTCGGCTTGCGGCGGTCGGTCACCGTGAGGTCGTGGATGTAGTACTTCGGAGACAGCCAGTCGTAGACGGTGACCACGACGTTGCGCTCGACCCCGTGCGGCCGCGCCGGCATCGAGGCCGGGATCTCGCCCGCCTTGATGCGATCGGTCCACTCCGCGAGCCGCCTGATGTGCCCGCCGTCGGAGGTGTTCATGCGCGCGATGAACTGCGCCATGCTGGTGGCGCCGGGCCCGGACAGCAGGCGGCGCTGCCAGGCGTCGACCGACTTCTCGAACGTCCCCAGCGCGGCGGGAATCTCACGCGTGGCCTTGTCGCCGAGCTGGTGACAGTTGCCGCACCCGTTGAGCTGCACCGCGTTGAGCCACTGCTCCTGCGTCTGGTAGGCCACGGGCATCCCGTTGCCCTGCGGCCCCGTGCCCGGGAACAGGCTCCTGTCGGGAATCTTCAACATCGAGAGCCAGTAGATCGCCGGATAGTATTCCGCCGCCGCCTTCGCATCAGGCGCGAGCACCGCGGTGAGGTTCACGATCTGTCCGCGCGCGCTCTTGACCTTGGGCGAGTCGACGAGCCCGTACCCGCGCACCCACACGCTGTAGCCGGCCTGCGGCAGATCGGGGATCACGTAGCGCCCGCGATCGTCGGTGACGACCATCTTGGCGAACCGCGTCCCCAGCTCGCCGGTCTCCGCGATCACCCACACCCCGCCCTCCGGCCCGTGCTTGCTGGTGACCACGCCCCCGATGTCGTCGGCGTCGATCTGCACCGCGCTGGGCGATTGCTGGGCCTCGGGCGGGCTCGTGGGCCACGCGGCGAACAAAGTCGCGAACCCGATGACCACAGCGCCTGTGTACAGGAAGCCTCGCTTCAGCATGCCTTCCTCCCCCGTCTCCCTCAGGAATCAACCAACCCGATACGTCCAGCCTGCGTGAACGACGTGCGCTCGAGACTACAGCGCAGATTGTCGCGACAGTGTAGAGACAATCTCGCCGCCGTACTCCGGTTCTAATTGAGGTTAACGGCGCGCGTCCCGCTTGTGCTACCAAAGCTTGCTTCGGTCACGTAACTCGCGCCCACACAAGGATTCCCGACCCCTACCGCAGTCCTTCACGACCACCTCTGCTTGTGCTATCGCGCGGCTCCCGCTTGGCTTGTTCCAGGAGCTTCGTCCAGCGAGGGGCCAGACGGCGCCCGCACTCCGGATCGTCTCATCGCCCCTCGTACATATCCGGCTGCTCAGTTGACGGCGTTGGGGTCTCACGAGCGAGGAGTCACGCAGTCGGGCAAGAGGCCGCGAACGGCCGTGTTCGCAGGTCACAACCCGCGACGCCCCTCAAGAGTCAGGGCCCCGCCGGCGGGCGCATGGCCAGGAGACGGGCGGCTTTGCCGCGTTTCAGGAAGATCGGATCGAACACGGCCAGGTGGATCTTGAAGCCGACGGCCAGGACCGCGGCGAGCACGCAGCGCAGCCCCCAGTCGCGGAAGGTGTGGCCGTAGCGGACGATGCGCACGATGTGAGGAGCGATGGCGGTGGCCACGAGCACGGCGAGAAATGTGACCAGGCTCTTCACGGTGACCAGCGAGACGGTCCAGTACTTCCACGCGAGCCATCCCAGACCGAAGAGACCGACGACCGCGATGAGAACCCCCACGGCCTTGAGGATCGGGTAGAGCAGCCACACTTTGCCGGGAGTGAGCCCGCCGACGCGAAGCTGCTCGTTGAGGTCGTCGAACCCGGGTCCCGGGTGCAGGACCGGCTCGATGTCGAGGAACCGCCATCGGGGCGCGGGCGTGACCGCCGGGGGAAGGTCTTCCAGTTGTTCGGCGCCCTGCGTGGCCTGGAAGTATCCGCTGGTCATCAGCGCGAACGCCTCGACCTCGGTGAAGGAGTCGAGATCGGTCCGGATGCCCGACAGGAGACTCTGCACGGACTTCTGGATGCCGTAGCGGGTGAGCACGCCGCGACGCGACGCGGGCCGGGCCTCGTCGGAGGCGTCGTGCGGATCCTGGCATTCCCGCCAGTCGACGGGATCGGCGTCGAGATCCTTTTGCAGGTGCAGGAACATGAGCCCCTTGAGGAGACCGGACCGGCGCCGCGCGTCCAGCTCCTGAAACTCCGCCTGGCGGACACGGGCCATGGACACGCCGAAGCAGCGGAGCGGCACCCCCAGCCGACCGCTGCTCGGCTGGTCCTGGGCGGCCATCTGCCCGCTGGCGTCGCTCACCAGCATCAGGTTGCAGTCCTGCTCGATCAGGCTCGCCACGCCCTGGTTGTCGTAGACGCCGCCGTCGACGAGACGGATGGTCTTGCCGTCGAAGAGATCCTGCAACACCAGCGGGTCGAAGAGCCCGGGCACGCACGAGGACGCCGCCACCGCGTGGCCCAGGCGGAACCGCTGGTAGTCCGGGTACCCGAGGAGGCGGCCCCACCACCCCCGCCGCTTGTCGGCCAGCCGCGGCGCTTCGCGGTGGTACATGCGGCGTAACCGATAGTTGCCCTCGATCTCGGCGTCGAGCGTGCTCGGCGGCTCGCCCATCCACGAGGCGGTGAACTGCCAGTTGTGTCCGGTGTTCAGGGTGGTGGCGTTCAGCACCAGCATCGGCACCTTGGCGGCCCGGCGCCAGTTGTCGTACTTGGGCTTGAAGCCGGGCCGCTCGCCCTTCGGCTGCACGAGGAGGTCGGGGAGATAGCGGGCCGCGCCCTGGCGGCCGTCCGGGACCTGGGCATACAGCTTCTGTTCGTACAGGTCGCCGAGCCGCTGCGTGGTCGAGTACCCCGGCTGGAAGAACATGCGGAGATTCGCCCACACGCTGCCGAACACGCGGCAGCGGATGTTGGTCTGCACGCCGGCCAGGAACGCGCGCTCCAGCCGCTGGACCACCTCGACGTAGTCCCCCGGCTTGATCTCGTGGTCGGCCTTCGACTCGAGCAGCCGCTGCACCTCGAGATAGTAGTGGGCGCCCAGGATCGATCCGCCCGACACGCACGAGAGCACCTCGACCCGCCGCAGCAGGTCGCGCTCGGCCAGGTGGGCGAGCACGCCGATGTGGAAGAGCGAGGCGCGAAAGCCGCCGCCCGAGAGGGCCAGGCCGATCTTGCCGGTCACCGCCCGCTCGAGGCCCTTGCCGAAACGATCGCCGAGATAGGCGCGGAGGGCCTCCTTGGCGCGCTCACGCGAGGCGGTCGCCTTCGCGGCGGCGTCGGGCTCCCGTCCCTGCAGCGCGAGGAGGTCGGCCTGGAGGTCGGCCAGCGAGGCGAGCTGGCTCAGGGTGGACTCGAACTCCCATGGCGCGACCTTCTCGAGCGGAGGTCCGGCGTGAGGGAGCTTGACGGCCGTGTTGTAGGCCCGCATCGCGGCGATCGCCTGGTCGAATTGCCCGAGACCGAAATGCGCCTCGGCGAGGGTGACGTAGAACCACCACTGGTCCGCGAGCCACGCGGTGTCCTTCGCGATGAGCAGCGAGGGCAGCAGCGCGACGAGGTGGCTTCGAATCGCCCGCGCGCGCTCCCGGAACTCGAGCGCCACCACCGCGCGCGTGCCCGTCTTCCTGGCCTCGACCGCGTCTTCACGCGCCAGGAGATCGAGCACGAACGCCGCGTTGATCCCGGTGTAGCCCTGATCGCGCTCGGCCCCCATCTTGTGGCCCTTGAGATAGTGGGCCAGCGCGCGCTCGAGGTCGGCGCGCTGGCCCTCCACCTGCCACTTTCGCTTGTAGACGGCCCCGCGCAGACCCGCGCTCTCCTGTCGTTCGCCGCGCGTCGGGCCGAGCCGATCGACCTCATCGAGGATCTCGAGGGCCCGCTTGAAGCGGTCGGCCGCGGGGAGATCGGGATCCTTGTACGTGCAGATGGCGTGGCGCTGACCGACCTTCGCGGGAGTCTTCTTGTCGAGCCCGCTGTAGTTGCCCCCGGCGCGGAGGCGACCGTACAGGCGCCGGGCGTATCCGAACTCGTTGATCTTCTCGAGCTCCCCGGCGAGGGCGTAGGTCTCGCTTGGAGACGCCTCGGTACCGCGCAGGATCGATTGCGCGTGCGCGACCTTGTCGGCGCGGGTCTTCTCGCGCGACGAAGACTGAGCCGCTGCCGGTTCCGCGTTGACGACCATCGTGACGCCTCCCCGGGACCGCGAGATGTCCTGCTGGGTGCGCCGCACTATAGAACCAATCGCGCCCTCGCGAAAGGGCCTGGCGCCTCCGCTTGACACTGCCGGGCGGAGGGGCCACGATCCGGCGGCGTGACGACCACCTCGTTCCTCCAGTCCCGGACGCACGCGGCGCGCGAGGGCATCGGCAAGCCGATCCTGCGCAAGGAAGACGCGCGACTGCTCACCGGCGGCGGCCGCTACAGCGACGACGTGAACCTGCCCGACCAGGTCTACGCGTGCTTCGTGCGCTCGCCCCACGCCCACGCGTCGATCGAGCGCATCGACGCCGCGGCCGCCCGCGCCACCGCGGGCGTGATCGCCGTCCTCACCGGCGCCGACACCATCGCCGACGGGATCAAGTCGATCGTGCACAGTCCGATCCCCAGCAATCCCTACGAGGACATGGTCAAGAAGCACGAGGTCGTCTTCGTGGCCCCGCATCCGCCGATGCCGGCCGACCGCGCGCGCTTCGTGGGAGAGATCGTGGCCATGGTGATCGCGGAGACGCCGGGCGCCGCCCGCGACGGCGCCGAGCGCGTGGCCGTGGAGTGGGCGCCGCTGCCCGCGGTGGCGGCCAGCCTCGACGCCGCCGCCGCGGACGCGCCGATCCTGTGGGACGGGACCGGCTCGAACGTGTGCGTGGATTCCCACGTGGGCGACGCCGCCGCCGTCGACGCCGCGTTTGCCCGCGCCGCTCACGTGGTGCCCTTCGAGACGTGGGTGCAGCGGGTCACCGGCGTCACCATGGAGCCGCGGGCCGCCGTCGGGAGCTGGGACGCGGCGACCGGTCGCTACGCCGTCCACGCCGGCGCGGGCGGACTCGGGCGCACCCAGACCGGCGTGGCCGGCGCGCTGGGCGTCTCCGAGAGCGCGGTGCGGGTGACCGCGGGCGACGTCGGCGGCAACTTCGGGACCCGCAACAGCTGCTACGCCGAGCCGGTGCTGGTGGCGTGGGCGGCGCGCCGTCTCGGGCGTCCCGTGAAGTGGACGGGCGAGCGACGCGAGGCGCTGGCCGCCGACTACGGCGGGCGCGACCTCGTCGCTCACGCCGAGCTGGCCCTCGACCGCGACGGCACCTTCCTGGCCTTCCGCACCGTCAACACCAGCAACGTGGGCGCTCACGCCGTCGCCTACACCCCGCTCAACAAGGGCATGGCCATCGCGACCACGGTGTACCGGGTGCCCGCGGTGTCGCTGCACGGCCGCTGTGTGAATACGAATACGTCTCCCACCACGCCCTACCGGAGCGCCGGCCGTCCCGAGGTCATGTTCGTGATGGAGCGGCTGATCGATCTGGCCGCGCGCCGCCACGGCTTCGACCGCGTGGAGCTGCGGCGGCGCAACCTCATCCCCGCCGCCGCGATGCCGCACACCAACGCCATGGGCGTGATCTACGACAGCGGCGATTACCGGGCCGCCCTCGATCGCGCCCTCGCGCTGGCGGACTGGGCGGACTTCGCGGCCCGCCGCGCCGAGGCGCGAGCGCGCGGGCGGTATCGAGGCATCGGCGTCGCGAACTACATCGAGATCAACACGGGCTTCCCGCGCGAGCGGGCCAACATCACCGTGCACCCGGAGGGCCGCGTCGACCTCGTGCTGGGCACGCTCTCGTCGGGCCAGGGCCACGCCACCAGCTTCGCTCAGCTCCTGGTCGAATGGCTCGGCGTCGATCTCGCGCAGGTCCGCCTGATCACCGGGGACACCGACGTGACCGTGGTCGGCGGCGGGGCCCACTCCGCGCGCGCGCTCCGGCTGGCCGCGATCGTGATGGCCAAGGCATCCGACCAGATCGTGGAGAAGGGCACGCGGATCGCCGCGTGGCTGCTGGAGGCCGCGAAGGCCGACATCGAGTTCGCGGCCCGCCGCTTCACCGTGAAGGGCACCGATCGTTCGGTGGATCTGTTCGCCGTCGCCGCCGCCGCGCAGCGGGACGACGCGCCCGCCGGGTGCCGCGGTCCCCTCGACGGCCTCAGCGACGAGACGCTCCCGCAACCGTCGTTCCCCTACGGCTGCGCGGTGTGCGAGGTGGAGGTCGATCCCGAGACCGGCGCCGTCGACCTCGTGCGCTACACCACCGTGGACGACTGCGGGCGCGCGGTGAACCCGATGATCCTGCACGGCCAGACCCACGGCGGCATCGCCCAGGGCGTGGGCCAGGCGCTGTGGGAGCACGTCCACTACGAGGGCGAGAGCGGCCAGCTCCTGTCGTCGACGCTGATGGACTACGCGGTCCCGCGGGCCGACGCGCTGCCGTCGTTCACGACCGAGATCAGCGAGGTGCCCTCGACCTTCCACCCGCTGGGGCTGCGCGGCGGCGGGGAGGGCGGGACCACCCCCGCGCTCGCCTGCGTGATCAACGCGATCTGCGACGCGCTGGCCGAATTCGGCGTCGAGCACGTCGAGATGCCGGCGACGCCCGCGCGCGTGTGGGAGGCGATCCGGGCGGCCCGGCCCCGAGCTACGGGGTAATCTCGAGGGCGGTCGGCAGCGTGGCCGTCGCGCCGTCGCTCGTCGTCACCACCACGTCGTACTTGCCGATCGCCAGACCGGGATCAATGGCGAAGTCACACTTGATCAGATCGGGCCTGGACGTGACGTCCGTCCCCGGGACCTTGGTGCCGCCCATCACGAGAGTGACGTCCTTCGCGAGCTGAAGATCGGTCCCCACGATCCTGTAAGGCACGGTCGGAACGGCCCCCTTCGAGACCAGGGTGGGCGTGATGCTCGTCAACTGGGGTGCCGACGCGGTCGGCTTCGCGGCGGACGTCGAGGCGCGCGACGCGAAGTAGAAGCTCGCCACCGCCGTCATCAGCGTCCCCACCACCGCGAACACCTGTTTGGCGAAGTCGACACCCGGCGAACTCGCGTCGGCCTCCGAAAGCGAGCTGTACAGGTAGATGGACGTGATGGCGAAGATCACGATCAGGCTGAGCGCGATCGCCGCGCGGACCGACCCTTCGGGCAGGCCGAGCGCCTGGGTCGGATCGGTGAGTCCAGCCACCGAGAACGTCACCGCGACCAGGGCCAGCGTGGCGAACAGGGCCATGACGCCGGTGATCACCAGGACGGGGAGCCGGATCACGTCGTTGTTGTCCTGACCGAGCATCTTGTAGAGCATCCAGAAGAGCGAGACGAACGCGATGAAGCAGAGCGCCCCCACGCACATCTTGAACCCTTCGGACATCTTGTTGTCCATGCGCGCCCCCCGCGTTGGCTGTTATAGGTTGACCCGAGGGGACTATGGACCGCCGCCGCGTCGGTTGTCAACGGGCCGCGGGCGCTCCGACGGCGGGTGGTCAGTAGGCCCGGCGCAGGCCTCCGTCGACGTGGATGCGCTCGCCGCTGACGTAGCGCGCCTTGGGCGAGCACAGGAACGTCACCAGGTACGCCATGTCGGCGGGATCGCCGAAGTAACCGAGCGGGATGTTGCGGGCGAACTGCTCCTGGTTTTCTCGCGTGGGGTGCAGGCGCTGATCGATCTGCTCGCTGTGGATGCGCCCGGGGGCCAGGCAGTTCACGGTGATACCGTGACGGCCGACGTCGCGCGAGAGCCCCTTGGCCCACGCGTGCACCGCCGCCTTGGCCGGCCCCGCCGCGTTGGTCCCCGCGGGCTCCGAGGTGCCGGTGATGTTGAGGATGCGCCCCCACCGCCGCTCGATCATGCCGGGCAGCAGCGCCTGGGTCAGCCGGCGGACCGCCGTGAAGTTGATGGCCAGCGATTCGTCCCACACGGTGTCGGGGGCATCCACCGCCGTCGGCCGCGAGCCGCCGGCGTTGTTGACGAGGATGTCGACGTGGCCCAGCCGCGCCAGGGCCTCGTCGCGCACGCGCGCCGCTGACGCGCGGTCGGCGAGATCGAGGGCCAGCGCGTGCGGGCGCGTCCATCCCGCCGCCTCGATCTCGTCCTGCAAGGTCTTCAGCAATTCCCCGCGCCGCGCGACGATCAGCGTCGCCACGCCCTCGACGGCGAGCACGCGGGCGATCTCGCGCCCGATGCCCACGCTGCATCCGGTGACCACGGCCGTGCGGCCGGCCAGCTCGAGATCCATCGAGTGTCCTCCCGGACGGTTACTTGAATCGGTACGTGATGCGCCCGCGGGTCAGGTCGTAAGGCGAGAGCTGCATCGTGACTCGGTCGCCGGGCAGGATGCGGATGCGGTTCATCCTCATCTTGCCCGAGATGTGGGCGAGCACCTTGTGGCCGTGCTCCGTCACCACCCGGAACATCGCGTTGGGCAGGGGCTCGACCACCTTACCCTCGACCTCGATTCCGTCTTCCTTGCTCATGGCTTGTCGCGTCGCCTTTCATCGGCGTCCGGGTCGGACGCCTCGTTTCGATACGGCTGAGAGGGGGGACACAGCGCGGGAACAACCGACGACCCCAGCGTATCACGCATTGCGGGCCTCAATACCCATCCCCCCAATCGACGACGTTGGTCAGGGGCCGTCCGGCCAGGTAGGCGCGCAGGTTGTCGCAGAAGAGGTCGATGCCCCGGTGCTGGCGCACGTCGCTGCCGCCGGAGACGTGCGGGGTGATGAGCACGCGATCGTCGTCCCAGAGACGACGATCGGGCTCGTGCTCGAACTCGCCGACGTAGACGTCGAGGGCCACGCCGCGCAGCGTCCCGGCCGCGAGGGCGGAGATCAGCGCCTCTTCGTCGATGATCTCCCCTCGCGCGACGTTCACCAGGATCGCGCCCGGCTTCATGGCGGCGAAGGCCTGGCGACCGATCAGCTTGGTCGTCTCCGGCGTCCACTGACAACAGACCGCCACGACGTCGCTCTCCGCGAGGAGCGCGTGGAGACGCTCCGGGCTCTCCAGGCGGCTGAATCCGGTGGGCAGCGCGGCATCGGGCGCCACCCGGCGGCGCGTGCCGATCACCCGCATGCCCGCGCTGGCGCAGAGCCGCCCGACTTCCAGGCCGATGCCGCCGGCGCCCACGACGCAGACGGTCTTGCCCTGGAGCAGCAGCGGGCGGTAGGGACGATGGTCGAAGCGATGCCGCTCCCGATCGCGAGCGGCCCGGTGAAGCCCCCGGGCGAAGTGCAGCACGCTGGCCAGGACGTACTCGGCCATGGCGCGGGTACTCCCGTGGCCGCGCGAGGTGGTGACGACGACGTCGCTGCCCCACAGATCCCCGCGCAACAGGTTGCTGGCCCCGGCCGGAAGCTGGTGGAACCAGCGCAAACGCGGCGCGCGGGCCCGAAGATCCAGCGGGAACGGAAAACCGCCGAGGACGATCTCGGCGTCGGCCAGCAGCCGGTCGCGATCCTGACGGGAGCTCGTCGGTCCCCCGCGCTCGCCCACGTAACGCTGGACCGTCCACGGCGGCCACGTCTCGCGGAACTCGACGTCGAACCAGCTCCGCGCGTCGACCACGTGCAGGCAGGGGTCGACTGACGCGAGACGGGTCAGCGCGTCGTCCGCGACCGGCACGATCACCAGGACTTCTCTGGTCGGCATCATCATCCCTCCGCAGCCGCGCGCGCGGGCGTTCGCAGATTATCCTCAGGCCTGAGGAAGATGTCGATGCCCGCCCGGGGGCTTCGCGTATTGACTCCCGGCATCGGGTGGACCAAGCTTGCCGCAGAAAACGGGGAGTTGGCGGCGGCGGGCCCCGGTCGGTTCGACAGGCGAGCAGGCGCAAGGAAGGAATAGACCATGTCGTATGTCATCTGGATGGTGGTCCTTACAGTGATCGCCGTAATCCTCTTCACCGCCAACAGAAACTTGCCGGACATCCGTGACTACCGGCAATCCAGGCTACTGTACCTGGCCGGTTTGCTGAAACCGGGAGGGTTCTTGATCCTTGGCCTCATGGCCTTCAGCACTTTTTTCGCCGCGGTCCACCAAGTGCCGGCCGGACATATCGGTGTCGTCTATGAATTTGGCGGCATCAAAGGCCAGATCGGTGAGGGACTCCAGTTCGTGGCGCCGTGGCGCGACGTCGTGCTGGCCAATATCCAGGTGCAGCGTCGCGTCTTCGACAAGCTCAACGCCTTCAGCGAAGAAAGCCAGGATGTCTTTGTCAGAGCCAGTCTCAATGTTCGCGTGTCTCCCCAGACCATCCAGCAGCTCTATCGGACCGTCGGCCCCAACTTCTTCAATGTCCTGGTCGAATCGAGGGTCATCCAGAATTTCAAAGATGAGACCGTGAAGTACAAGAGCGTCGAGATCGCCCCCAACCGAGAAAACATCCGAAAGGCCGTCCGGGAAAGACTGGAGAGAGAACTATCCCCCTTCTCGATCGAAGTGGTTGATTTGCTTCTGGACAACATCGACTTCAACCCCGAGTTCAAGAAAGCCATCGAAGACAAACAGATCGCCACCCAGCGAGCCCTGGAAGAACAGCAAAAGATCGAGGGGGAGAAGCACAAAGCTCAGCAGGCCATCGAACGGGCCAAAGGAGAGGGCAGTGCCATATTATTTCGCGCCGAGAAGGAGGCGGAGGCGAACAAGAAATTGGCGGCTTCTCTGACGCCGGAGCTCGTGCGGTACGCGATGGTTCAGAAGCTGAGCGACAAGATCCAGGTGATGATGCTCCCTTCGGGCCAGAACTTCATCTTGGACTCGGATATCTTGCGAGGCGCACCAAGAGAAAAGAAATAGGGCCCTGATCCACGCCTGTCGCATGACCCAGACGCGAACGATCGCGCTCACCGTGAACGGCCAGCCACGCCAGGCGACCGTGGACACGCGCACCACGCTGGTCGACGTGTTGCGCGACCAGCTGCGCCTGACCGGCACCCACGTGGGCTGCGAGCACGGCGTCTGCGGCGCGTGCACGGTGCTGGTCGACGGCGAGGCCGTGCGCGGCTGCCTGATGCTGGCCGTGCAGGCCGACGGACACCGCGTCGAGACCGTCGAGGGCCTGGCGCACGACCCGGCGCAGCTCAACGCGTTGCAAGCCGAGTTCGTCCGCCACCACGGCGTGCAGTGCGGCTTCTGCACGGGCGGCATTCTCATGTCGCTCACCGCGGCGCTGCGGGGCAACCCGCGGCTCACCGAAGACGAGATCCGCGAGACGCTGGCCGGCCATCTCTGTCGCTGCACGGGCTATCAGGGCATGGTCGACGCGGTGCTCGCGCTCGTCGCCGGCGATCGGCTCGACGACGCCTCGGCAGGCGCGCAGCCGTCGAGTGGACCCGCGTCGCCGGCGCGCGTCGATCCGGCGCCGGCGATGCGCACGCCGGAGGGCGGCTACATCGGCGCGCCGGTCCCGCGCCGGGAGGATGCGCGGCTGCTCACCGGGCGCGGCACGTTCGTCGACGACCTGGAGATCCCCGGCGTCGCCCACGCGGCGATGCTGCGCAGCCCGCACGCCCACGCGCGCGTGCGGCGGATCGACACGTCCGCGGCTCGCGGGTTGCCCGGTGTGCTCGCGGTCGTGACCGCGGATGACGTCGCCGACATCCAGAAGCCGTGGCCGGCGCGCATGCCGAACCCGGTGCCGGGCATGTCGCTCCGCCACGGCATCCGCCACACGCTGCCCCGCGAGAAGGTCCGCTACGCCGGCGAGGTGGTCGCGGCGGTCGTCGCCGAATCGCGCGCGGTCGCCGAAGACGCGTGCGACGCGATCCGTGTCGAGTACGACACCCTGCCGGTGGCGGCGTCGCCCGCGGCGGCGCTGGCCCCCGGCGCCCCGCGCGTGTACGAGGAGATCGCCGACAACATCGCCGCCCACATCGTTCAGCGCGTGGGGCAGCCCGAGCGCGCCTTCGCCTCGGCCGATCACACGCTGCGCGAGACGTTCCGGATCATGCGGGGCGGCAGCCACTCGATGGAAGGCCGCGGCGTAGTCGCGCGCTACGACCAGGCCCTCGACGCCTTCACGGTGTGGGACGCGACCCAGGCCCCCCACACCATCCGCGCCATGCTGACGTACTTGTTCGATCTGCCCGAGCACCGCGTCCGCGTGATCGCGCCGCCCGACGTGGGCGGCGGCCTCGGGCCCAAGGGCAGCTTCTACCCGGAAGAAGCGCTGGTCTGCTGGCTGGCGCGTCATCTGGGCCGTCCGGTGAAGTGGATCGAAGATCGCCGCGAGCACTTCATTTCCGCGGCCCAGGAACGCGAGCAGGTCCACGAGATCGAGATCGCGTTCAGCCGCGAGGGCAAGCTCCTGGGGCTGCGCAACGTCTTCACCCACGACATCGGCATGTACGGCGCGCTGGTCGCGCCGGTCATCACCGCCTGCACGGTGCCCGGCCCGTATCGGATCCCGAACATCCATTCCGAGGTCCGCGCCGTCTACACGAACCTGCAGCCGAGCGGAGCCGTCCGCGGCGCCGGCCGCCCGCAAGGTGTGTTCGTGATGGAACGCATGATGGACCGCATGGCCGAGACGCTCGGGCTCGATCCCGCCGAGGTGCGCGCGCGCAATCTCATTCCCGCCGACGCGTTCCCCTACCCGGTCGGCATGGTATTCCGCGACGGCGCGCCGCTGACGTACGACAGCGGCAACTATCCCGAGCTGCTCCGCCGCGCTCTGGAGCTCGCGGACTATCCGACGGCGCGCCGCGAGCAGGCGGCGTTACGCGCACAGGCGGAGTTGCACGCGCAGGCGGCACGTCGCGAGGGGACCGCTCTCCCCGTACAAGGCCGACATCGCGGAATAGGCGTGGCCATCTGCGTCGAAGGCGTGGGCCTCGGACCATTCGAGGGCGCGATCCTGAGACTCGACAACCGCGGGCGCGTGGTGGTGACGAGCGGCGCGCCGCCGCAGGGCCAGGGCTATCAGACCGCGTTTGCCCAGATTGCCGCCGATGCCGTCGGCGTTCGCTACGAGGACGTCGACGTGGTCACTGGTGACACCGGCGCGATCCCGTTCGGCATCGGCAGCTTCGCCAGCCGCGTCACCGCCAACGCCGGCCCCGCGATCCTGCAGGCCGGCGGCGCGCTCCGCGAGAAGATCCTCGCGCTGGCCGCACACCTGCTCGAAGCGGCGCCGGCCGATCTCGAGATCGTCGACGGCGCCGCGCGCGTCCGGGGCGTCCCCGATCGGCGCGCGACGCTCGCGGAGATCGCGCGGCTCGGCAACGCCGGCGTCGGCTTCGGCATGGCCATGCCCGCGGGCTTGCAGATCGGCCTCGAAGCGTCGTCGTACTTCACGCCGTCGCAGGCCACGTACTCCGCGAGCGCCCACGTTTGCATACTGGATGTCGACGCCGACACCGGCGAGGTCGCGATCGTCCGCTACATCGTCGGCCACGACTGCGGCAACGTGATCAACCCGCTGATCCTCGAAGGCCAGATCCTCGGCGGCGTCGCCCACGGCCTCAGCAACGCCCTCTACGAAGAAGCGATCTACGACGAGGAGGGCCAGAGCCTGGTCCAGAGCTTCCTCGACTACCCGATCCCCACCGCCCGCGAGCTCCCGCGCATCGAGATGTTCCACCTGACCACCCCAAGCCCCATCAACCCCCTCGGCGTAAAGGGCGCGGGCGAGGCGGGCACGATCCCGGTGACGGCGGCCGTGGCGGGCGCCGTGGAGGATGCGCTGCGCCCGTTTGGTGTCCGCGTGAACCGCATGCCGCTGAACCCGGCGCGCATCAGCGCCCTTGTCGGCGATCGTTTTTGACTTGTAGCCGCATGAGCCTCGCGGACCCAGCCTGGGAGCAGGCGCCTTTAGGGTACGGTTTGACGCTTTACGATCCCTCCCGACACAGCGATGTTCTCGTTCTTGCTCGAATGATAGACCGTCGAGAATATTCGAACGACTGTCTTCGCAATTGCCCTAATCCTCGCCGGCTTTCTATCGTGCCGAAAGGTCTGAGCGAAGTTCGCCCCGCCACCGCGTCGTAGCGTGAAGCCAATGGCCATAAGCTTTTCCGCGCTGGAGCGATTCAGGCGGGCCTCAGCGGCCAGGTACTCGTTCGACACCGCCTCACAATGGAAAGCTGGAGCGTCTGCGTCTCTTATCAGTTGGACGTAGAAGTCCCCGACCTCAAAAATGACGAATCCATCGCTCCATCGCCACGTCGAAAGCACGGTGAGAGCATCAAACACTATACGTTCATTCACCACCGCCCATCCGTCGTCCGGTGGACGCCCGGCGAGACTCGCCTCCACGGCTTCAAGCACGCGATTCCAGACTCTCTCACGCTCCGCGATGGGCAAGGCATCCACCGGTCGCGCGGGGTCGTTCACCGCTTGAAAGCTGGAGAGTTCCCGGTCATTCCGAAAGCTACAGTGTCCGAGAACCACGGGAAGTACCGTGATCACCGACCGGCGCGCTAGCCGCAGGAGTTCAGGAAGCTCACGCGTGACAATGAACTCCGAAGCCAGGAAGTCGGCGCTGATCAGAAGTATCGCCACCTTGGTGGAGGACAAGGCACTGGCGATTTCACGCTCCCAGGTGCCGCCCGGCGCTATCTTCCTGTCGCTCCACGACTCGATTTTATTACCCCGTCGACTCAATGGTTCTAGATGAACCAGTAGCCGTTCGAGGTGACGCTTATCTCGATGGGCATAGCTTATGAAAATCGTGGCCCGCATGTTTGTCATCGCGCCTTCAGTGAGCGGAACGAACGTGGCGGGGTTTCCGACGACAGAGCTTTCGGCGAGATGAGAGGCAGCGATCGGCCGCGGCGCCGCCTGTGAGCGGTAAGTTCGGGCAGTAAGGTTCGCGAGGGCGCTCGTGTGGGCCCCGGCGGAACAATTGTCGACATCGCGAGTATCCTCGGCCGCGGGTTTGGCCTTGTCAAGAACGCGATCCTTCGGAGCGAGCGTAACTTTTCGCTTGACACGTTCGCAGAGCGACACTTTTCGCACGCCAGCAGGCGCCACAGGATCCCTTCCTACGGCCCGCTCGCGCCCAGCGAGGACCGTCGGCCGCGCTCCTACTGAAAAATCATAGATCGTCGGATCATCGCGCAGCCTGGGGGCGCCCAGATGGGTCGGAAACTCGGGTGTAGAGTCGCTTCACCATCAAGGGGGACGACACCCATGGATATCGGCGCGCGCGACGTCATCGCTACCCCTGAGCGCATCGCGGAAACGGACCGACTGGGTGAGGAGATTGCCGAGCTGTCGGCGCACCTGGAGGCGGCCACTGCGCAGTTGCTCGATCTCATCCGCGAGTTCGACGCGCGCGGGGGGTGGAATCACGGGTTCCGCTCGTGCGCGCACTGGCTGGCTTGGCGTGTCGGGCTGGATCTCGGCGCTGCCCGCGAGCACGTGCGTGTAGCGCGTGCCCTCGGGTCGCTGCCCCGGATAGCCAAGGCGCTCGCACGCGGCGAACTGTCCTACGCCAAGGTGCGGGCGCTGACCCGCATTGCCGCACCCGAGACCGAAGAGCGGCTGATCGCCATAGGCCTGGCCGGCACCGCGGCTCACGTCGAGCGCATCGTGCGCGGCTGGCGCCGGGTCGACGCTCTGGCCGAAGCCCGCGAGACCGCTCGCCTTCACAAGAGCCGCGGGTTGCACGTGTATCAGGACGAAGACGGGATGGTCGTCATTAAGGGACGGTTGACGGCCGAGGCGGGCGCCGCGCTGATGCAGGCGCTGGCGGCGGCGCGCGAGACGCTGTACCAGCGGTCGCGCAGCGCCGATCTGGGGGACGATGTTCCCGTGGTCACGCCCTCGACGGCCCAGCTGCAGGCTGACGCGCTGGCTCTGCTCGCGGAGAGCGCGTTGCATCACGATCTGGACCCCGGCGCGCCGGGCGAGCGCTACCAGGTCGTGGTCCACGTCGACGCGTCGGCGCTCGCTGATCCGGAAGCGCCCGGTCAGTCCGTGCTAGAAGGTGGCGCGCACGTTCCCGCGGAAACGTCTCGGCGCCTCGCGTGCGACGCGAGCCGGGTGGTGATGCGGCACGACGCGGACGGGCAGATCGTGGAAGTCGGGGCGCGGACGCGGACGATTCCGCCGGCCATACGTCGCGCGCTGCACCATCGCGATCGCGGTTGCCGGTTCCCGGGCTGCGGCGTGTCGTTCGGCCAGTGGCATCACATCCGCCACTGGGCCCAGGGCGGGCCGACCACGCTCTCGAACCTCGCGATGCTGTGTCGGCGCCATCATCGCGCCGTGCATGAAGAGGGCTATCAGGTGGAACGACAACCGGACGGCGAGCTGACGTTCAGGCGACCTGACGGAAGACTTCTGCCCGACGTTCCGGCCTCGCGAACCGTCTCCGGTGATCCTGTGCGCGCGCTCCGGCGGCGGAACGAAGGGCTAAACCTCGGCGCGCACACGCTACGCCCGGGCTGGCTGGGCGAGTCGCTCGACGTGGGGTATGCGATCGACGTCTTGCATCCCCGCGCCCTCCGGCCCTGGGCTGCCGGCGAGTAGATCTAGCCCGGATTATTCATGAACGCCGCACGCATGACCGGCGGGGTGGCACCGGGGTGGCCCGCCCGGTGAGGCGGAGTGGGACCCCTTCGTCCCGTCCGCAGTGCGAAGCACTGCGATTCGGGCGAACGGGTGACGGAGCCTCACCGGGTGGGCCACCCCGGTGACAGGACCCCGCCGACTCACGCTGATATCGTTCATGAATAATCCGCGCTAGCGCGACGCTCACGACGGGCCCCGCGCGTTCAACAACCGGTCCAGCTGGTTGGCGAAGGCGTGGCGGTCGGTCGCGTTGAACGTCGCGGGGCCGCCGACGTTCTCCCCGCCCCCGCGCAGCGCCTGCATGAGGTTGCGGACCGCGAGGTGCTCCTGGACGTTGTCTTCCGTGTAGAGCTCGCCCCGCGGATTCAACGCGCGGCCGCCGCGGCGAACCACGTCGGCGGCCAGTGGAATGTCGGCGGTGATCACCAGGTCGCCCGGCTGCATGAGCTCGGCGATCCGCTTGTCGGCTCCGTCGAAGCCCCTCGGCACCCGGATGGTCTTGATGAACGTCGAGGACGGGACACGCAGGGCCATGTTGGACACCAGCGTGAGGGGAACGCGGGCGCGCTCGACGGCGCGATACAGGATGTCCTTGATGACGATGGGACAGGCGTCGGCGTCGACCCAGATGTGCACGATCCGTCAATGGTATCCTTGGCCCGTTCAAATGCCTACCGCGAGGTGATCAGATGCTCTATGAACTGCGCCGCTACGATGTCGCCGCCGGCAAGCTGCCCGCTCTCGTCGACCGCTTCGGAAGCTTCACCGTGAACAAGTGGAAAGAATACGGGTTTCGCCTGATCGGCTTCTGGACGCCGCTCATGGGCGAGAAGAGCAACCAGGTCACGTACATCTGGGGCTGGGAGAGCTACGAGGAGCGCACCAAGAAGAACGCGGCGTGGCGGGCCGATCCCACGCGCGCCGCGAAGTGGGCGGAGACCGAGAAGGATGGGCCGCTGGTCAAGCGCGTGTACAACCAGCTCATGGAGCCGACGTCGTACTCGCAGCTCGACAAGGGCGAGGCCTACGGGCCGGACGCCTCCACCCGCAAGCCGTACTTCTTCGAGCTGCGCGAGTACCAGGCCATGCCCGGCAAGATCCAGAACATCACGGATCGGTTCGGCAACTTCACCTGCGACGCGTTCAAGAAGCACGGCTTCCGGCAGGTCGGCTACTGGCACAACCGCATGGGTGGCAACGACCACGTGCTGACCTATCTGCTGGCGTGGGAGAGCCTCGACGAGCGGGTGTCCAAGTTCGACACGTTCGCCAAGGATCCGGAGCGGGCCCGCGTGTTCGGCGAGAGCGAGAAGAACGGCCCGATCGTCGAGCAGGTGACGGTCACGATGCTGCGCCCGACCGCGTTCTCACCGATGAAGTAACGGGAGGACACCATGGCGCGACGCTTCGAGGAACTGCTGCCCGCGGAAACGTCGTCGTTCCCCGCGCCGATCCCGACGCAGTTCGTGTCGAGCGACGAGTTCACGCCGCCGCCCCAGACCGCACAGCAGAAGCGGGTCGAAGCGCGGATCAAGGAGCTCGGCGACCGGCTCGCCAAGCATCAAGGGGTGAGCCGCCGCAAGTTCTTCCAGACCGCGGCCGGCATGGCCGCGGCGTTCGTGGCCATGAACGACGTCTACGGCCCGATCTTCGGCGTGAGCCAAGCCGAAGCGCAGAACCCCGACATGGCCAAGGAGCGGGCGGACGCGCTCAAGGGCCAGTTCATCATGGACATGCACACCCACTTTCTGCGCGACGACACGCGTCTCGAGAACTTCGTCCGCTCGCGCGAGGCCGTGGGCAAGTCGGGCTGGAACCCGGCCCTGGCCGGCAAGCCGCAGACGCTCGAGGATCTGAAGTTCGCGAACTACATGAAGGAGATCTACTTCGACAGCGACACCAAGGTCGCGCTGATCTCCGGCTCCGGCTCGGAGGAGCCGCGCGACTGGTTCCTCACCAACGAGATGAAGGCCGAGGCCCGCGCCAAGGTCAACCAGATGACGGGCTCGCGGCGCATGATGTCGCACGCGATCTTCATGCCCGGCATGCCTGGTTGGTCGGAGTCGGTCGACAAGGCCATCGCCGAGCTCAAGCCCGACGCGTTCAAGGGTTACACGGTCGGCGACAACACCAACAAGCAGCTCTCCAAGCATCCCTGGCGCATGGACGACGAGAAACTGCTCTACCCATTCTACGAGAAGATCAGCAAGGCCGGGCTCGTCAACGTCTGCGTGCACAAGGGGCTCTACCCGTTCTCGACCAGCAAGAGCTTCCCGCAGCTCCTCGAGTACGCCGACGTGCGCGACGTGGGCAAGGCCGCCAAGGACTGGCCGCAGCTCAACTTCGTGATCTATCACTCGGCCTTCCGCTTCACCGGGGGCGAGTGGAACAACGGCTGGGAGCAGTTCGAGAAGACCGGCCGCGTGGACTGGGTGACCGACCTCGCCGAGATCCCCGCGAAGTACGGCGTGAAGAACGTCTACGGCGACCTCGGCCAGATCTTCGCCCAGAGCACGGTGGCCGAGCCGCGTCTGTGCGCGGCGATGATGGGCATGCTGGTCAAGGGACTCGGAGCCGATCACGTGGTGTGGGGCACCGACGCCATCTGGACCGGCGCCCCGCAGTGGCAGATCGAGGCCCTGCGCCGTCTGGAAATTCCCGAGGACATGCAGAAGAAGCACGGCTTCGCCGCGCTGGGTCCGGCCGACGGTCCAGTCAAGCGCATGATCTTCGGCGAGAACTCCGCGCGGCTGTACAAGTACGACGCCAAGCGCCGCGCCGAGCTGACCACCGACCGCATCGCGCTGGCGCGGAGCGAGTACGAGCGCGAAGGGCCGGGGCGGACCAATCGCCGCTACGGCTTCGTGCCGAATCCCCTCGCATAGGTTTCGATTGGACGAGAGTGGCGGGCGCCACGCCCGCCACTCTACCTCGCCCGCCGCGGTGGGCGGGCGAGCCAGAAGCAGGCGGCCCCGCTGACGCAGAAGGCGACCGCGATCAGGAAGGCGACGCGGTAGCTGCCGGTGAGATCGTGGACGAAGCCGCCGAACCACGGGGCGATCCCGCCACCGATGCCGTTGCCCACGCTGAGCAGACCGTAGATCACGCCGAAGCGGCGGCCCGGAAAGAGCTGGGCCGCGATGGCGGTGATGATGGGGCCGCGGGCGCCGAAGCCGAGGCCGAAGAAGAGCGCGTAGCCGTAGAGCGCTGCCACGTGCGGCGACAGCTCCAGGGTGAGCAGGCAGAGCGTGCCGAGCGCGGTGCAGCCGTAGGAGATCGTGGCCGACGTCGCGCGGCCGATCCGGTCCGCCGCGATGCCGAACACGATCCGTCCCACCACCGACAGCAGACCGGTGAGACCGAAGATCCCGGCCACGAACAGGCGTTGAAATCCGTGGTCCACGGCAAACGCGACTTGATGAGTGACGACCGAGAAGACCGCGAGCGGCGTGGACATGTACGCGAAGAAGAGCGCCCAGAACGCGCGCGAGTGTAGCGCGTCGCCGATGTCCTGGGCCGCGCTCACCGGCGGGGCGAGGGCTTCTTCCGGGTTGCGTGCGCGCGCCAGCGCGACCGGCGCGTCGTGGATGCCGAGCCAGATCAGCGGGACCAGCACCGCGAGCGTGCCCGCGCCGAGCACGAGATAGGCCGCGCGCCAGCCGTGGCCGGCGATCAACCACTGGGCGAGCGGACCGATCACGAGCACGCCCGCGCCCATGCCCGAGAACGCGAGGCCCATCATGCTGCTGCGCCGCTCGGCGAACCAGCGCGCGATCAGCGCCCCGGTGGGCACCCAGCTCACCGCGCACGCTCCCGCCGCGGCGAGCACGCCGACCACCAGGTAGAGGGTCCACAGCGAGCCGATCAGACTCGACAGCATGCAGGCGATGCCGAGCACCCACGCGCCATAGAGCATGACCCGGCGCGGACCCAGCCGATCGACGAGCATCCCGATCGGCGGCGACAGCACGCCCTGCACCACCGACGAGATCGAGAACGCCGCCGCGGTCGCGCCCCGCGACCAGCCGAACTCTTCAATCAGCGCCACGAAGAACACCGGGAACGAGAAGTAGAGACCGGAGGCGATCGCCAGCGTGACCCACACCGCGCCGACGACGACGGAGCTTCGCGCGACGGTGCGGGGCATGGTCGGTATAGGATACCCGCCGTGACGCGCATCGAGACCACTCATACCGGCAGTCTTCCCCGTCCCAAGGATTTGCTCGGCTTGCTGCAGGAGCGCGAAGAAGGTCGACTACGTGATGAGACGGCGCTCCACGCCCGCACGCGCGCGGCGGTGTTCGACGCCGTCCGCAAGCAGATCGACGCGGGACTCTCGATCGTCAACGACGGCGAGCAGGGACGCGCCGACTACACCGTACACGTGAAGGACCGGCTCACCGGATTCAGTGGCGAGAGCACGCCGTGGCCGAATCCAGACGCCACGGAATTTCCGGAGTGGACGGAGATGGCGCGACAGTTCGCGCCGCCGTTTCAGAAGCGGCCCGCCTGCACCGGCCCGGTGACCTGGAAGGACTGGCCCGCGGTGGAGCGCGACATCGAGAACCTGCGCGACGCCGCCGCGGCCGCGGGAGCACAGCAGGTGTTCATGACCTCACCGTCACCCGGCCAGATCGGACGCTTCCTCCAGAACAAGTTCTACGCGACCGACGAGGAGTACCTGTACAGGCTGGCCGAGGTGATGAAGCGCGAGTACCTGGCGATCGTGGGAGCTGGGTTCATTCTCCAGGTCGACTGTCCCGACCTCGCGCTCGGCCGGCACACCCAGTTCGCGCATCTCTCGCTGGAGGAGTTCCGCCGCGTGGCCGCGATGCACGTGGAGGTCCTCAATCACGCGGTGGCCGACATCCCGCCGGAGCGGATGCGCATGCACATCTGCTGGGCCAGCACCGGCGGCCCGCACCATCGCGACGTCCCGCTGCGCGACATCGTCGATGTCGTCATCAAAGCGCGGCCGGCAGCGTTCGTGATCGCCGGCGCCAACCCGCGTCACGAGCACGAGTGGAAAGTCTGGAAGGACGTCGAGCTCCCGGAGGGCAAGACTCTGGTGGCCGGCGTGATCGACTCCACCAGCAACTTCATCGAGCACCCCGAGTTGGTGGCCGAGCGGATCGTCCGCTACGCGTCAGTGGTCGGTCGCGAGCACGTCATGGCCGGAGTCGACTGCGGCTTCGGAACCTTCGCCGGTCGGGTGCAGGTCGACACCAACATCGTCTGGCACAAACTCCGAAGCCTGGTCGAAGGCGCCCGCCTCGCCTCCGAAGAGTTGTGGTGAAGTTCTCGGTAGGTTCCGCTCGCCGTCATAGTCATTTGGACCAACAAATGCGCTCGACGAGATCACGCTCATAAGCTAGACTCCCGACGGTCGCACCCGAAGTGACGGCCGAGAGAGGAGAACCGAAAGTTGGCGAGCTCCTCGCCCTCCAAATCCACGCGGGTCTTCGTTGCATACGACTTCAACATCCGCGGCACCCTTCCAGGGTGCCGAACCGCCGTTGCGAAGAGTCCACCAAAAGGATTCGACGTCGAGTGGCCGGGGGCGCCGGACAGCAAATCCCAAGGTGAGATTTGGAAGGATATCGTGCAGCCAGGCATCGCAACCTGCGATCGCTTCCTCGCCTTCCTGGATCTGCCGAACGCCAACGTCGGCTACGAGATCGGCTACGCCGTAGGAACCGGCAAGCGCGTAGCTTTGGCCAGGGTGCGGGCAGATTCTCCGTCGTGGCTGAACGAACCTCCGATGAATGGGTTCCTCTGCCCGCAAAGCGAGACGCCCGATGACATCCGCAGGATCATCACCAGCGATCACTGGATCCATGTGGTCGGCCGTCCTACGCCAGGCGAGGGGGTGCTTCTACTCTGCCCGAGCCGGACCGGAGGCGCTTACCTGGAGCAGATCGACGACGCGTGGGGTTGGAGGAAGCCACCGAGCGACGGCTGGGATCTCCATGGCTTGCCGTCGCGGCTCGAAGGCATCGGCCTTGTCCTCTGGATCATCGTCCCCCACAACGAAGGCGACGCGGGACGCGACGGGAAGGAGAATGCAGCGCTGTCCGTCGTAGCAGGTTACGCGCAGGCGCAGCGCGGCATCGATGTGATCGTGCTGTCGCACGCGAGCGCGCGGCAGGTCGCCGACATCGTCGCGCGTCGGACACCGTTTGCCGACGACGAGTCGTTCGAGGAGAAGGCAAAGACAGCTGTCGTCGGCTGGCGGCGTGAACGGGAGATGGGGCAGGTTGCCGTGAGCTCACCCGGCGCGATGACACCGCGGACTCCCGTGCCGCTACGGCCTCGATCGTTGGAGTCGCTTCCCCACGACACCTGGCCAGAAACAAAGGCGCGCTTCATCGGGCGACAGCGCCAACTCATCGACGCTGAAGAAGCCGTCAACGGTCTCCGAATCCGATTTGACCTGCGACGGGAGGCCCCCGGCAGTCAAGGCGTGAAGCTCATTTGGGTCCACGGATTCGGCGGCATGGGAAAGAGCTGGTTCTTGCATCGAGTCCGCTGCGACGCCGTCGAGACTATCCCCGGCTTGTGCGCCTTGGTGGTCGATTTCGATCCTCGGCCAGCCAATGCGTGGCGCCAGCCGTTGCGAGATCTCCCCAAGCGCGCGGAGGATGCCTTCGAGGCCATCGCGTATCGCCTCGCCCAGCGCTTGGGGGTCGGAGCCTCCGATGCGTACTGGCTTGCGAAGGCTCAAGTAGCTGCCAGTGCTCCCGAGTACCGGCGCTTGTACGACCGCTTCAACCACCAGGTCGAGCTCGCCAAGGGGCCCGATGCCGATCGCGTCGAACCCGACCTACGTCAGCTCCTACGCGACGAGTGCGGCACCCCAGGTCTTTGGGACTTGCTTCCGCAGGAGCGGGCGCGCCGCATCGCCAGGTGGGGTGATGACCCGGCTGCGGTCCGTCGGGCCTTCGGTGCGTGGTGTCGCCACGCCGGCGTCGATGATCCCGCGGTGATTTCTCCAAGCATCGTGCTCGCCGAAGGCCTCCGCGAATCACTCCGCGGAGCCATGGAGCTTCAGCCTCTATTGATCCTTCTCGACACCGCCGAACTGCTGGGACCCGACCTGCATACCTGGCTGCGGGAAGTGCTCATCCCGCTCCTCAAAGAGCCTCAGCCGCTGTTGCTCATTGTCGGCAGCCGACTACGGCCGGACGCTGATCAACGCTGGGGATCGCGCGCTGGGTGGCTCGCGGAGCTGCCCACGTCCTTGGTCCGCGTGGATGCGTTCGCTGAGCTATTGCGCTTTTCCGTCGAGGAGATCGAGGATGCCGAGAGCCGTCTTGTCGTTCCACTTCCTGGCGAAGCCGCCGCGATCGCCACGCAGCTCCACCGGGTTACTCTCGGTGTCCCACTGGCCGTTCGTACGCTGCTAGATCTCCACGACCAAGGAGACACGGTCCTCGCCGATCTGGCCGCCCTAGATCAGGGCCCCGCAGCTCTCGCGGAGAGTGACGCCGTTCGGGGAACCATCGCTACAATCGCGGAGCGCTTCCTGCTACACCTCGCCGATCGTCCCGAGAAGGAAGAGGACTACCGAGCAATCACTGCGCTGGCCCTGCTGACCGGAGCAGACCACGTGATTCTGCGTAGTATCTGGCCGGGTGAGCCTCACGAACGACTTCTCGACCTCGGTTCGCGCTATTCGCTACTCGCTGACGGAGACCTACACCCGACCGTTCGCGAGACTCTGCGCCGTCACTGGCGGGAGCGCGCGGGCCGCCCGCCATTCTTTGCCGCCGTCCTCGCCGGCCTCGAAACGGCCGTCGCGGACCTCCGTGCGCCAGCCCCTCCTGCGCGCGATGCAGCTCGCTTCTCATGCCTCGCTCAAGCGCTCAATCTCCGGGCGTGGCAGGAAGGCGAACACGTACTCGATGCCCTGGCGCGGGGCCTCGCGCTCGCTGCCGCATACGACGTCAGGCCCGAAGCGTTTAAGACACTCCTCGCTGAGCTGCCACTCCCGGGTGATAAACACACTCAGACTCGAGCGCTTTGGCAGCGCAACGAAAAGGAGGATGATGAAAAGACGGTCGGCTGGCTGCGCACTCAATGCAACGTCTCGGGCACCTGGACGGATGAAGAGCAGGCCGCACTCAGCTTGCTGGAGGGAATCACTGGCTTAAGCTTCAGCAACACTCCGGACACTGCGCTGTTAATGCTCCGGCGATTGATAGAAGCCGCGACGTTCTTCGGTCTCCCGACGATGCCGCAGCAAGACATAGTGAGCGCTGCATTCTCCAGATGCGGTTATTCGCTTTCTCGTGACGAACATTCCCGTGGCGCCTTAGCCACTCACGCCGCCACCGCGTACGAGCATGCCATCGCGCTCGGCCGCAACGAATCCACAACTCAAAACAATCTCGGTGTCATCTATGCACACCTCGGCAAGATTCAACTGGCTGAGGAGTGCTACAAGCGAGCTATCGAACTGAATCCTAGGAATGCCTTCCCATATCACGGCCTGGGTAATCTCTACGCCGATCGTGGCGAGCACGCGGAAGCCGAGGAATCCTATAAGCGGGCAGTCGAACTCGATCCGAAGGTCGCCCATCCCCATCAAGGCCTCGGAAATCTTTACCTGGAGCTCGGCAAACTAGTGGAAGCAGAGCTGTCCTTCATACGTGCGATCGAACTCGATCCGAAGATTGCCCCTCTCCATTGTGGCCTTGGGGCCGTCTACGGGGATCTCGGTAGGCTTGCAGAAGCAGAGCGTTGCTTCGTGCGGGCGATCGAACTAGATCCAAAGCTCCCATATACCCACGCCGACCTCGGCGCTCTTTACGAGATCCTGGGAAAGCCCACGGAAGCCGAGCGGTCCTACAAGAGGGCGATCGAAGTGGATACGGCCGGCGAGTTTGGTGGCGCACAACGTGGACTCGCTTGGGTGGCGCTAGTAACGCGAGGCGACGTGTCAGAGGCGGCTCATTGGGCGAGCAAAGCTGTCGCGACAGATCCAAAGCACCCAGGCACCGACCTGGTAGTAATGGCCGTTACCGTATGGGATCAGGGTTGGGCAAGGGCCCGAGACCGGTTTGCAACATGGGTCCGCGACTTGCCCCCAAACGACGAGTCGCTTGTTTGGCATAGTCGACATCGCCTGGCGCGCCTGCTTCTGAAGGGCAAGTATGAAGATAGTCTCGTCGACGCAGCTCAGATCCTGCGCTCTTCGGCCACGAGGCTTTGCTGGCGTCCGTGGGCGGAGGCGCTAGAAGCCGTCGTCGCGGATCGAGCTATCGAGACCATCACCGACGCCAGGGCGCGTGAAGTCTACCGGCTACTTCAGACAAGTCCGTGACCTGCCTTGCTCGCCTTGCGCGGTCTCTCAACGGTCGGGGCCTGAAGCTCAGTTCGTCGCCGTCGCGGCGCGCCAGATTCTGCGCGCGCCCTTGTCGATCTTGATCGCGGTGATCGACGCGCCGCCCAGGAACAGGCAGGCCATCACGAACGCCGCGCCGTAGCCGCCGGTCGTCTCGAAGAGCAGACCGGCGAGCGATGAACCGGCGGCGGAGCCGATCTGGTGGACGAGGAAGATCAGCCCGAACACCGAGCTGACCGAGAAGCGTCCGTAGATGTCGGCGGTCAGCGCTGACGTCATCGAGCCCGTGCCGGCCAGCGTGATTCCGCCGGCGACGGCGGTCGCGATGATCGCCGCCGGGTTGTCGCGGATCAGAAACAGTCCGGCGAAGATGAAGATGCGCCCGGCGTAGATGCCGGCCAGCACGGGACGGCGGCCGAGCCGGTCGGAGAGCGCGCCCAGCATCACCGTGAACCCGATGGCCGAGCCGCCGAGGATGCCCATCGCCCACGACGCGAACATCGGCGTGTAGCCGTGGTCGGTCAGCATCGGAATCCCGTGCGCCGACAGCAGGCTCATCGAGAACCCGCACGTGAAGAACGATCCCGCGAGCTGCCAGAAGGCCAGCGTCTGCAGGGCCTCGCTCGCGCTCACGCGCTCGATCGGCGGCGCGGTGGCGCCGGGCGCGAGCGCCTCGCCGTCGGCCGTCAGCCCGACCGACTCCGGTGAGTCGCGCAGCACGAGCAGGCAGAGCGGCAGCACGATCGCGATGATCAATCCCGAGAGCGCCACGTAGGTCATCCGCCAGCCGACGGTGATGATCAGCCACGTCACCGCGGGGACGAGCAGGCTCATTCCGGTCATCGACGCGCTCCCGAGCACGGACAGCGCGGTGCCGCGCCGCTTGCTGAACCAGCGCGCGACCACTCCGGACGCGATCACCGGTCCCGTCCCCGCGAGCCCGATGGGCACGAGCACGCCGTAGACGAGGGCGAACTCCCAGAAGTTGCGGACGAACGCGGTGAGCACGAGCGAGAGCACGAGCAGCACGCTGCCGAACGCGGTGACCTTCCGCACGCTGAACCGGTCGAGCGCCATGCCGGCCAGCGGCATGAACACGCCGTAGAGCAGGAGGCTCAGCGCGATGACCGCGGAGAAGCTCGCGCGATCGAGCCCGAGATCGGCGACGATGGGCTTGAGAAACGGCCCCACCGCGTGACGGATACCCGTGGAGATGAACGTGCTGACCGAGAACGCGCCGACCACCCACCAGCCGTAGAAAATCCGTCGATCGCCCATTGGGCTTGAACTATACGCCATACTGCTCGCGACACTTGTCAGGGGGAACCACCAATGCGACGGATCGGCATGGTCTTGGGGAGCGTGCTCGTGGTAACGTCCTGCGCCATGGCTACCGAGATCACATCAGCGCTTCGATCGGAGATGGCGCCGACGGGGAAACTGCGCGTCGGCCTGAACTACGGCAACAACCTGCTCGTGGTCACGATGACGCCGGAGCCGCGCGGCGTCGCCCCCGACCTCGGGCGCGAGCTGGGCCGCCGTCTCGGCGTCCCCGTCGAGTTCGTCGGCTTCGACAGCGCCGGCAAGCTCGGCGACGGCGTCAAGACCGGCGCCTGGGATGTCGCGTTCCTCGGCAACGAGCCCCAGCGCGCCGCCGAGATCGCGTTCACGTCCGCGTATCTCGAGATCCCGTCCACGTACATCGTGTCGGCGGCCTCGGGCATCAGCGCGGTCGACCAGGTCGACCGCGAGGGCGTGCGCATCGCGGTCCCCGAGCAGGCCGCGTACGGCCTCTATCTGCAGCGCAACATCAAGCGCGCACGCCTGGTGCTGACCAAGACCAACGAGGAAGCGGTCAAGGCGTTCGTCAACGACAAGCTCGAAGCGCTCGCCGGTCTCAGACCGCGCCTGCTCATCGACATCACCAAGCTCCCCGGCGCGCGTCTCCTCGACGGCCAGTTCACCGGCGTCCAGCAATCGATCGGCACCCCGAAGGCGCGCACCGCCGCCGCCGACTACCTGCGCGCGTTCGTCGAAGACGCGAAAGCGTCGGGCCTGGTCGCCGAGGGAATCAAGAAGAGCGGAGTCGCCGGCGTCACCGTCGCGCCCCCCGCGCGGCCGTAGGGCAATCGGACGTTCATGAAAATTCGAACTTTGGCTTCGAATTTTCATCGCCTTCTCGTTGAGGCGCGTGAACGAGTTCGCGCTGGGCAGTACCTGACCAACGAGCAGTTCTGGCAGGAACTCCGGCGCCGGCGCACGGGAAAGAGGACCGGATCGCCGTCGAACCGTTTGAAGGGCACGAGGTCGGGATAGCCGAGGCGCGCGACTGAGCGCGCCTGACCTATACTTTCTCCATGATCGTCTCTCGTGCTGTCACCGACAACCTCGGGCGGGCGTCGTGGATCAGGCGGATGTTCGAGGAAGGGGCGCGGCTCAAGCAGGAGCGCGGGGCTGACAAAGTCTTCGACTTCACGCTCGGGAATCCTGAGGTCGAGCCGCCGGCGGCGGTGATCGAAGCGGCGCGGCGCATTCTCGCGAGCAAGGAACCGCACCTGCACGCGTACATGCCGAACGCGGGCTATCCCCAGGTTCGCGCGGCCATCGCCAAGCGGCTGAGCGCGGCGACGGGGCTTGCCTACACCGCCAACCACGTGATCATGACCGTGGGCGCGGGGGCGGCGCTCAACGCCGTGCTGAAAGCGCTGCTCGATCCCGGCGACGAAGTGATCACCGTCGCGCCGTTCTTCGTCGAATACGTGTACTACGCGGAGAACCACGGGGGGAAGCTCGTCGTCGTGCGGCCGAAAGCCGACCTCACGCCCGACGTGGCGAAGATCGAGGCGGCGATCACGCCGCGGACGAAGGCGATCATCGTCAACTCGCCGAACAATCCGAGCGGAGTCATCTATCCCGCGTCGTCGTTCGTCGAGATCGAGGCGGTGCTCCAGCGCGCGGGGCAGCCGATCGTGCTGATCAGCGACGAACCGTACAAGGCGCTGGTGTTCGACGACGTCAGACCGCCCGAGGTGCCGCCCCTGGTGACGCGCTCGATCGTGGCCACGTCGTGGTCGAAGTCGCTGGCCCTGCCCGGCGAGCGCATCGGCTACCTCGCGTTCTCCCCTCGCCTGCCCGAGGCGGCTGACCTGTTCGAGGCGTGCACGTTCACCAACCGGGTGCTGGGATTCGTGAACGCGCCGGCCCTGTGGCAGTGGGTGGTCGCCGAGGTCGGCGATCTGGTGATCGACGTCGCGCCCTACCGCGAGAAGCGCGATCTCATGTACGAGGGGCTCCGGCGCATCGGCTACGAGTGCGTGAAGCCGCAGGGGGCGTTCTACGTGTTCCCGCGCTCGCCCATCGACGACGACGTGGCGTTCGTTCGCATGCTCGCCGAGGAGAGCGTGCTGACCGTGCCCGGCTCCGGGTTCGGCATGCCCGGGCACATCCGCATCTCGCTCACGGTCGAGAAGGACACCGTGGTGCGCGCGCTGCCCGGGTTCGAGCGCGCGTTCCGCAAGGCGAGGGGAGGATCGGCATGAGCGTCCCCGGCACGCGAATTCTCGACGCGTCTCCCGAGCCGCCGCCGTCGCTGGTCACGCTGACTCACGTGATCTACGGGCTGCACGCCCTCAGCTTGGTCATCGGTCTCACCACCGCGGCGACCGTCGTTGGCGCGTTTCTGTTCGGCTGGCCGTCGATCGTCGCGGTGATTCTCAACTACGTGAAGCGCGGCGAGACGCGCGGGACGTGGCTCGAATCGCACTTCCGCTGGCAGATCCGCACGTTCTGGTTCGGGCTCTTGTGGGTGGCGCTCTGCGGATTCTTCATCGTCGCCACCTTCGGAATCGGCTTCTTGATCGCGTGGCTTCCGCTCGGGATCGTCGGCCTCTGGTTTATCTACCGGATCGCCAAGGGCTGGCTCCGGCTGGTCGACCGACGGCCGATGTACGCGTAGGCGGCGGGGGACGGCCCCCGCCTTACTTTCGCTCCAGCAACTCGATGCGCACGTTGTCCGGCGCCTGCACGAACGCGATCCTCACGCCCGGACGGATCGTGCGCGGCTCCAGCGTGAACGTCGCGCCGCGGCGCTTCAGGTCGGCCACCGCCTCGTCCATGTTCTCCACGCGCAGCCCGAAGTGGTCGAGACCGACGTACGGCTCGCCCGGCGCGGGCGGAGTCGTGGCCTCCGCCGGCACCGCGGCGATGAAGATCGTGAGCCCGTTCAGGTCGAGATCGGTGCGGGGCTTGCCGTCGGACTGGATCGATTCCACGATCTCGGCGTCGAACGTGTCCCGGTACCACTCGGCAGTCTTCCGCACGTCGCGGCTGCGCACGTGCATGTGGTCGTAGCGATAGCTCGGTGCCATGCCGGTCACGCGCGCGAGCCGATGGGCGTCGGCTGCAGGTTCTCCGCGTCGTCCAGGCCCAGCCGCTTGACCGTCATCTCGAAGCGGTCCTGCATGCGGGCGTCGTTGTCGTTGAGGTTGCGGCTGAAATAGCAGAACTCGAGCTGGAGCCCGTTGGGGTCCTTGAAGTAGATCGACCTCGCCCAGTCGTGATCGACCACGTCGGTGACGTCCACGCCCTTGGCGATCAGCTCGTTGCGCTTCTCGAGCAGGCCCGCCTCCGAGCCCGCCTCGAACGCGAAGTGATAGAACGCGCTCGGCACCCCGAGCCCGCGGGTGATCCCGGCGTCGTAGCCCTCGGGCACGCCCGGCACCCCGCGCGCTTCCATGAACGCGATGAGCTGATCCCGGCCGGTGTCGAAGAAGACGTGGCGGATGCGCCCGCCCTCCTTCACCTTGATGACGTCGCAGCGCACCGCCTTGAACCCGAGCACGTTCTCGTAGAACTCGCGGGTGGCGTCGAGGTCGTGCGTGGAGAGTCCGATGTGCGAGAAGCCCTTCTGGGACATGGTGGTCTCCTTTCCGACTGCGAGAGATAGTAAACCACGGACCGCCGGACGGGGTATCCTGCCCGAACCCGAGGCCACCCGGAGGAGACGCTGATGCGAGTCATCGACATGGAGTGCAGCGTTCCGAAGAGCGCGGCGGGCAGCCCGCCGCCGTCAGCCCCCGCGCCGGCGTCCGAGCGTCCGGCCGGTTACGGCATGGCCAACTACGGGCGGATTTTCCGCTCGCGCGAAGGCGGCGGCGACGCGCGTCCGGTCACCGAGCTGGACGCGTACGTCGAGATGCTCGAGCGCGTAGGGATCGTGCGCGCGGTGCCCTTCGGCGCCTCCAACGACGAAATCGCCGAGGTACTGGCCGAGCATCCCGATCGCTTCATCGGGCTGGCGCGGATCAGCGGGCTCGACGTCATGCGCGGGGTCCGTGAGCTCGAGCATCGGGTGCGCGAGCAGAAGTTCCAGGCCCTCGGCGTCTCCGCGCTGGTCGACGGCATCCCGGCCAGCGACCGGCGCTACTATCCGCTCTACGCCAAGGCCGCCGAGCTGCGCATTCCCGTGCGCATCTACTCGTCGATGAACTACGCGACCGACCGTCCCTACGACCTCGGCCATCCGCGCCACCTCGATCAGGTCGCCATCGATTTCCCGGAGCTGACCATCATCGGCGGGCTCGGTGGCTGGCCGTGGGTGAACGAGATGGTCGCGCTGGTGCGCCGCCATCCGCGCCTGCACCTCGACACCTCGGCCCATCGCGCGAAGTATCTCGGTCAGCGCGGCTCGGGCTGGGAGATGCTGATGCAGTTCGGCAACACGCTGATCCAGGACAAGGTGCTGGTCGGGCTGTCCGCCGGTCTCGTCGGGCAGTCGCACGACACGCTGATCCAGGAATACCTGGAGTTGCCGCTCAAGGACACGGTCAAGGAGAAGTGGCTCTACGGCAACGCCGCGCGCGTCTTCGGACTCGCGTGATCCGGGGGAATGTCATGCCGAGCGAGATCCGCTACGAAGCCGCCGATCACGTCGCCACCCTCACGTGGAACCGGCCGGAGCAGCGCAACGCGCTGACCCCAACCATGCTGAGCGAAACGATGGATGCCGTCCGCGAGGCGCAGGACGATGCCGCCGTGCGCGTGCTGGTGATCACCGGCGCCGGGCGCGCCTTCTGCGCGGGCGGCGACACCAAAGCCATGGCGCACGTCGTGTCGACGGGCCGTCCCGATTCGCTGGCGGGCGAGCGCCTCGGCCAGATCCAGGAGCTGCAGCTCCTGCTCCGGCGATTCCCCAAGGTCGTGATTGCCGCGGTCAACGGCGCCGCCTACGGGGCGGGACTCGATCTCGCCTGCTCCGCGGATTTTCGCCTCGCCGCCGACACCGCGCGCTTCTGCGAGGTCTACGTGCGGCTCGGCCTCGCCCCCGGCGGCGGCGGCGCGTGGCTGCTGCCGCGAATCGTCGGCGTCACCCACGCGCTCGATCTCGTACTGAGCGGCGAGCCCATCGACGCTCCCGAGGCCCTGCGCATCGGCCTGGTCTCACGCGTGGTGTCCGCCGCCGAGTTGACGTCGGCCACCCGCGAGTTCGCCCAGCGCTTCGTGCTCTCGGCGCCGCGCAGCGTGCAGATCGCCAAGCGCACACTCTACCGAGGCCTCGAGATGTCCTTCGAGGCCTCGCTCGATTTCATCCGCCCTCACATCGCGGCCCTCCGTCAGACCGAGGACCACAAGGAAGGCCTGCGCGCTCTCCAGGAGCGCCGACTGCCCCGCTTCGAAGGACGCTAGCAGGTCGCCATCGTCGCCCTCGCGTTCAGCGTTTGCCGGCCGGCGTCGACGTGGCCGGCCCCATGCCCCAGACCTGGATGATCGTTTCCTCGTCCTTGGCGCCGTCGTAGTGCACCTTGTTCGCATAGTGGATCACGTAGCTGCCCGCGGGAGCGGGCACCGTGGCGTTCGGATCGAACGTCTCGCCCGTGCCCATCCACCACGTGCCCGAGAGCACCACGAAGAAGCGGTCGTTGGGATGGAAGTGGGGCCGGCTCATGTTGCCGGGCAGCCACTTGATCCGCACCACGTACGGTCCCGGCTTGCTCGGGTCGCCGAAGAGCACGGCCGACTCGTTGGTCCCCGCCGCGTTCCTGACCCACTTGATGTCGGCCGGCGTCTTGAAGTCCACCGCGGCGCGGTCGACGTCCGCCGCGTAGACCAGCGACGCGGCGAGCAGCATCGTGACGAAGAGCGCGAGCGTTCGGATCGTCTTGATCATGCCGGATCTATCCCCACGATGTCGTTGAAGCGTCCAAACCCGATGTAGATCGTCGTGTGGGCGACCAGCTCGACGATCTCGGCCTCCGAGAAGTGGCGGCGCAGCTCGGCCCAGAACGCGTCGTCGATCTTGTGGTGGTCGACGGCGAGCTTCTCCGCGAAGCGGATGGCCGTCCGCTCGCGCGGGCTCAATAGATCAGACGTCTCGTCGTCGATGGCGGCGATCTTGGCTTCCGTCGCTCCCGCATGCCGGGCCCCGGCATATCGGACGGTCAGTCAATAGTGACAGGCGTTGAGCGCCGCGATCTTCAGCCTGACCAGCTCGCGGAGCGCGGGATCGATGGTGCCCTCGCGGGCCAGCGTGGCGCGAAACGTGGAGAGCGCCTTGAGCACGGCGGGGTTCTTCGCGTAGGTACGGATGCTCGCCGACGTCCCGGACTGGCGCTCGGACTCCTCGCAGAAGTGCCGGATCTCGTCGTCGACTTCGTGAATGCCCAGCGGCTCGATTCTCGCCATGTGTCCCCCCCCAAACCCCCCTTGGCGTTCGTCGCGCCCCGGCAAAGCCGTGGCGCTCCTCTATCTCGATTTACGCGGGCAGCCAGGCCGCGGCGCGGATCTCGCCGAACTCGCGCGCGATCTTGCGCCAGGATTCGCCGGCGTCTTCCGTGACGTACACCTCGCCGAACAGCGTGAACGCGACCACGCGGTTCGGGTCGGCCTGGTGAGTCGCCAGACCCCAGACGGTGGCGTTGGGACGAACCGGCAGCGACAGCGTCTCCCACGTCCGGCCGCCGTCGCTCGACCGGAGCACCGCGCCGGTCTCGCCGGTCGTGGTCTCGCCGCAGCCCGCGAACAGCACGTTGGGCTCGTCCGGCTTCACGACCACGCCGCGCGCGTACGGCAGCGGCCAGTGCTTCTTGATGCCCACCGCCGTCCACGTTTCGGCACGGTCCGCGCTCCAGAACACCTCGCGGTTCGTGCTCACGAACACCCGGTCCGGCGCCACGGCCAAGTCGTGCACGTCGGGATCATCGGGCCCCACGAGGTGCGCCCACGTGTCGCCACCGTCGCCGCTGCGATACACCCCGTCGATTTCCACCCCGGCCCAGATCGTGCGCGAGTCGCCGGGATCGACGAGCACGCGGGTGACGAACGGCTCGCCGATCGAGCACTCCTTCGCGGTCTCCAGGGCCAGCCGCTTCCACGTGCGTCCGCCGTCGCGCGAGCGATGGACGCCGGCCGGCCGCGTACCCGCGAACAGCGTGGCGGGATCGCGGGGATCGACGGCGATCGACCAGACCGTCGGGAGGTCGCCCTCGGCGCTCACCCGCGCCCACGATCCGCCGCCGTCGTGACTCGCGAACACCCCGGTATCGCCGGCGGCCACCACGCCGCGCGGCTCGCCCGGCAGCACGGCCAGCGACTGGATGCGGCTGTTCAGCGGAAACGGCTTGCGATGACGGGTCCACGACTTGCCGGCATCTCCGCTGTGCCAGACACCCCAGCCCGACGTTCCCAGAACGATGTGGTAGTCCATCGGCATTCCCCCCGGCGCGCTCACCCAGCGCGCCCGCGCTCTCAGGCGCGCGCCGGCGCGCGCTCTCAGGTATGCTGCCCGCGATTACCAGTACATGAAGGAGCCGTCATGAGCAATCCCATCGCGCTCCCCACCCTGCTCGGTGAATATCCCGGCACCCGCGCCCTCCGCCGGGGCGAGGTGAAGTCCGACGCGATCCGGCTGGACTTCGCCGAGGTGAAGTCAGCGGCCAGCGCGTTCAAGCGCGTGGTGCGCGACCTGGAGTTCGAGGTGGCCGAGCTGGCCGTCGTGACGTTCCTGCTGGCCAAGGCCCACGGTAAGCCGCTCGTGCTGCTGCCCGCCGTGGTGCTGGGCCGCTTCCAGCACCCGTTCCTGGTCTACAACCGCGAGCGAGGGCCAATGAAGCCCGGTGATCTGACCGGCCGCCGCGTCGCCATCCGCTCCTACTCGGTGACGACGGCGACATGGGTGCGCGGCATCCTCGCCGACGACTGGGGCGTCGATCTCGACCGGGTCACCTGGGTCACCTTCGAGGAGCCGCACGTGGCCGAGTTCCACGATCCGGCGAACGTGGAGCGCGCCGCGCCGGGCAAAGATCTGATCGGGATGCTGCTCGCCGGCGAGGTCGACGCCGCGGTCTCCGGCGAGCGCGTGCAGTCCGACCCGCGCGTGGTCCCGCTCATCCCCGATCCCGACGGCGCCGCCCGCGCCTGGCGCGAGAAGCACGGCGCGATCCAGATCAACCACATGGTGACGGTCAAGGAATCGCTGTCGAAATCCCAGCCCCACGTGGTCGAGGAGGTCGGTCGCCTGCTCCGGGAGAGCAAACGGGCGCCGGGCCCTTCGCCCGCGGGCGAGCCGGACACCACGCCCATCGGCGTCGAGGCGAACCGCCGCAACCTGGAGGTCGCGATCGATTACGTGTACCGACAGCGCCTGATCCCGCGCCGCTTCACGGTCGACGAGCTGTTCGACGATGTGACGCGCCGCCTCTGACGCCGGGAACCTCGACGCCGGCTCGGGAGTTTTGTGCGGGACTCTGGAGCGCGCCGGATCGCCCCCGGCGCGTGACGCGGGCACCGGTGCCCCACTCGCCGACAGGGCGGACCTAACGCACAACCGCACGAAAGGAGCGACTCATGAGAGCAGCGTCGTACGCCATCGCCGCCGTGCTCGGCGCCGCGGCATGCGTGGGCGTGGTCGCCCACGCGCAGCAGCCGGCGCAGCAGTCCGCACCGCCGCCCTTCGCCACCACCAAGGTCGACGGCACCGACAACGTCTACATCTTCAGGAACGGCAACCATCAGTCGATGTTCGTGGTCACCTCCGCGGGCGTGATCGCCACCGATCCCATCGGGTACGGTCGCCCGACCGGC
>Ga0193725_1000061_pt1 | contig 37695 bp, 35 predicted proteins | sample H2a2metaG_FD_143058 | JGI IMG/M metagenome (GOLD analysis project Ga0193725, IMG submission 143058) | Soil microbial communities from a riparian zone of the East river system, Colorado, United States - H2a2 | ecosystem: Environmental > Terrestrial > Soil > Riparian zone | place: USA: East River... | reverse complement strand
CGTAAAAGCATAGTTTAGTCATTACTCCCCCTGGGAGTTTTATTACCCCAAGGAGGTCTATACTTAATTTAACCCCCTTTTTGCAACTCTGGCCTCTTGTGCATCTCTGGCCTGTAGCTAAGAGAAAAAGAGGCTTCCCTGGCTTTGTCGCATCGGGCCTTGCTGATGCGATGCGGGCCTTGCTGATGCGGTGCGGGCCTTTCTTCTGCGGTGCGGGCAACCGGCAACAGGCAACAGGCCACAGGGCCACAGGGCAAGAGGGCAAGAGGGGGAGCAAATGTTCTAAAACTAAGAACAAGGTCCCTTGTCTTGTAAAAAAGTGGGAGGGGAAAAGGGTTCATTCACTTAATTTAGTAATTAGCCTAAGGAGGTCTGTACAATCCTGATGGAAAATACCTGGTGGTAATTACCCGTAGAGTTTAGGTATTTATTACATCCGAAAGTAGCACTCTCTGCACCTGAACTCAGCATAGTTATTCTTTAATTGAGGAACTACCCTTTAGCCTTTTTTGTTTATTTTTTTTGTGCTTTAGCATTTTTGTTTGTTTTGTTCTCTTGCCTCTTGTGCAACTCTGGCCTGTAGCTAACAGCAAATGTTGCTCAATTAAGTTTTGCCTTGGCCTAACCCAACTCATAAGAAAGGGTAGCAATTGGTAGCTAGAGAAAAGGTTGTTTTGTTTTTTTGTTTGTTTGTTTTTGTTTTTTTGTTTGTTTGTTTTTACGCCTTCTCGCATTCGATTTATTAAAAAACTACAAATATAAACTTAGTAGATAGTATTTACTTAACTTTTCTTTTTTTTCCTCATTTTCTTTTCATTTGCAAGAGTGGGTTTCTTTTCTAATATAACAATAACATTCATAGTTTAACTAGCGTATTAAAAAAAACAACAAGATTTATGTAACGCTATATCTAAATAAATTTAACACTAATTTTGAATCAAAATTACGAACAAAGAGACTTGAACTCTTAAGGGATACTCCCACTTCTGCTTAAGAGAAGATTGTTTACCAATTTCAACACGTTCGTTTGCCCAAGTTCCACCTCTGGGGAGGTCCTTTAATAATTAATTTAATAAATTACTTCTTACTTAAGACTTCTTACCCCGGAGTGTTTTGTTTGTGTTGTGTTTTTTAATTAAGTTTAAGGGATAAAGTAATCGAAACTTTGTCTACATTGTGTAAAAATGTCGCTACAGCCACTCAGCTAATCCCCTTATAAATTTTGAGCTCAGAAACTGAATTTAGCTGAATTTAGAAATTTATTTTTAACAGAGCTTAGCATTTAGGCATACCATAAGAGGGAACCACACAGCAAAAGGACTTCAACCACTAAAAATGATAATTAAATATAAATATTTTTATTCTTATATTTTTATTTGTCTTAGGTTCTTACCCTCAACAATTGCTGTTCATTTTTAACGCAAATGCAAAAGGGAGGTTTTACTATATTCAATTTATTAATTAAATAAAGTGTTCTTTCTTTAGTTAGTTAATTCTTTTCTTTAATTGTTGTAATTTTATTTTTTATTTTAGTTTGAGTTAGTTTGAGGTTAATAAAAAAACTTTTTGTTTGTTTGGGGGTATTTGTTTTTTGTTTTTCTCTTGCCTCTTTTGCATTTGCGAAATGAAAAGCAAATGGCTGCTACGAGCAAAGGTTGTTTTTTGTTTTTTGTTGTTTTTTGTTTGTTTGTTTGTTGTTGTTTGTTTTCTCTTGCCTGCAGCTACGAGCATCCTGTGCTTTTCATTTCGTGTTTTATTCTTATTTGAACAAAAATCAGAACAAATGCAACAGAGGTTGTTTTCTCTTTCCTGCAGCTAGAGCAAAGGTTGTTTTTGATTGTTTTTTACCCATTTGTGGTCTCTTAACCTCAGTCTAAACTAAACAGCAGTCATACTCCGGCAAAAAAATAAAAACTAACTTAATAGGTCTTAAGAGGGTTTGAACCTCTGTAGAAAGTATTAACAGTACTTCGCTTAAACCACTCAGCCATAAGACCTTTATTATTAGGTTTCTTTACTAATCTAATATAATATAATATAATTTAGTTTAGCCCTTGCTCCCTGTTCCCCCCTTTTTGGTTTATGGGAGGCTTATTAATTCAGTAATTTATTCTGTACTTTCCTTAATTAAAGAATGAAATAACCAGCCTCTGTTTCATCTCTTGCCTGCAGCTACGAGCAACATTTGCTTTTCATTTCGTTTGTATTCTTATTTGAAACAAAATCAGAACAAATGCAACAGATGTTGTTCTTATTTTTACTTTTGCATTTTTTGCATTTGAATTGAAATTGTGAATCAACAGTGATAATTACCTGGGGTTTTATTTTAGAATGATAACAATTAGTTTGTATTACTTTTACTTTTGTAATTTAATTTTAATTTTAATTTTAATTTTAATTTTAATTTTAATTTGTCTTTTTCTGCTCTGTTTTTAACTCTTTCTTAATTCAAATTCACTTTTATATTCTATGATCTTTCAAGTTTATTTGTTCTTACCCCTAGTGTTTTAATTTACAACTTCACATTATCGATGGAAAAGACCCTTACAAGGGATGGTCATTAGTTTAATAAAAAAAAGTTATTACCGTCTGGGGTAGGTCCTTACCAGCAAGCATACAAATACCAGCCAGAGGCCAGAGGCAATTGTCCAGAGGAGGGTTTAAGTTTTATATCTTATCTTATGTTATATATATAGCTAGTAGTTAGTTACCTATATTCTGAAGACCTCTGATACTTATAATAGAGAATCAACTCAAATTTAATTAAAACCAAGGCTATATTAAAAGGGAAAAATAATTAATAAAAATACGACTAAGATATGACTAAAATACGACTAAAAACTTAGAAATACTTAGAAATACTTAGAAATATTTAGAAAAACTTAGAAATACTTAGAAAGACTTAGAAATACTTAGAAAGACTTAGAAAGACTTAGATAAAATATAAATTTAAATTTAAATTTAAGCATAAAAAAGTTATTACCTAAAAAGGGGGCCAGAGTTAGTAAGTAGTCCACATAATAATAAAAACAAAAACAAAAATAAACAGAGGCAGAGGCCACACTTAGAATAATCGGAGTATAAATTGAAGAATAACTATACTATACTATTAAATGAGAGAGACACGACTCGAACATGCAACTTCTTACTCCCAAAGTAAGCTCCTTATCCAATTAGGATACTCCCTCTTAAACCTCTTAAATTAAATAAGTAATAATTTACTTAAGTAACCCCTTGTGGCCCATTTTCATTTAATTTTTTCTTATTATTACTTTTGCATTTGACTGTTGCCTCTCTTGCCTCTCTGGCCTCTCTGGCCTCTTGTGCATCTCTTGCCTCTGTTGCATCTCTTGCCTCTTTTGCATTTGTTCTGATTTTTGTTCAAATAAGAATAAAACACGAAATGAAAAGCAAATGGCACCTAAGAGCAAAGGTTTTTCTTATTTTTAGTCAATAAGAATAAAAACAGGGGTGTCTATCCATGCCTTAAAAAATCTGTAAAACTAACACTAATCCTAACCTAAGTCTAAAAAAGGGGTTTAAAATTTTTATTCTCCAGCAGCACTTTCCAGTACGGCTACCTTGCTATGACTTTTAAGGTGTTACTCAGAAAGGTTAATCGAAACTACAAATATCTTAACAAAAGAGTTATTAATCTATAAAATTTAAATTATAATAATTTAATTATATCAAATTTCAGTATAACAACACCAAATTCTGATAGTTTACAACTAATCTTTTTCCTTTAAAAAAAGGAACGACTCTAGTAGTATTTACTAGAAAAAGGCTAAATATAAATTTAATTTAAAAATAGAATACCCTTAATATTAAAATTTTTAAACGTATATTTTGTAAATGATAGATTTCGCTGCGATTTCCCCCTATCCGAATTCCTCCTCAGCGACAGACAGTTAGTACATCCCGAATGCATGCTTCACCGTTGCATTACTGATCAACGATTACTCGAAATTCCTCCTTCATGTTGCCAAGTTACAGGCAACAATTCGACACTATATATTCCTATAATTTTCTTTAATGATTAGCTCTTCCTTTTTCCTAATTTATAAATAAATATAATCTAGAATTAGTTTTGCATCACTTTGTAAAAATTCTATGTAGCACGTTGATAGCCCAGTCCAATAAGGGCCATAACGACTTGTCTTAGCCCCAAATGAAAATATTTAAAATTCAAAAATTGTTAAGTATAAATTAACAAAAGGGATTTCGTCCGTTAATGGAGTTAACCTCACTTCTCACGATACGGACTGACGACAGCCATGCAACACCTGTATCCAATCCGAATAAGACTGGATATTCAAGAACTGGTAAGTTTGTACGCGTAATCTCGCATTAAATAACATGCTTCACTTCGTTTGCTCCGAGACCGACTAATTTTTTTGGTTTCAGTTTTGCAACCGTACTCTCAAGGCGGAATGGTTATCGCGTTAACATCGTTACCACTTAAAATTAAATAATAACTACCATTCATCGTTGACAGTGAGAGGTAACTGGGTATCAAATCCTATTCCCTGTTCTCACCTTCGTTCCTCAGCGTCAATCATTATTGGATAAAAAGTCTTCACTCTTAGTATTCCACTTTAGTATCAACGGATATCACCCCTACTCTAAGCATTCTTTGGTTTATCCTCTTTATGATTCTATCTTCTAGTAATCCTCCCTATACTAATTAAAAACAAACCTAATTTTAAATTTTTTGTGTTGTGTATCTTTATATATATATAAATATTTATATTTATACACTTTATATTTGTTTTATATATTAGAGCTTTTTTATAGAGAGGAAGTTTAAAAGCTGCCTACTAACCCTTTACGCCTGTTTAGGACGACTAACGTTCGCGTTTCTGGTGTTACCGAGTCTTCTGGCACCAGTAATTTAGACAACACTTATAGTAAGGTAATATCATTTTTTTTACCCCTACGTTATCACAATAAGCACTTATTAGGTGTTTTGTGATTTCAGTTAGCTAGTTCACTCTTCCGAGCATTGACTAAGATTCTTGACTGCTGATTGCTTATGCAATTTGGGGCTTTTCATTCCCAATGTGGCCACCTGTTCTTTCAAATATGGCTATTGATCGTAGGCTTGGTAGGCCTTTACCCCACCAACTACCATAAACAAAATAAATAGACTCTTATAGTAGAAACTTTCCTTTTTATATAATTAAGCTTAAACTACGCTTTAAAAAAGCTTATCCCCTATTTAAGAGGGCTATAAGGTATCTTATTTATCATTACTCACCTTTACACCTTATTCTATACTTATTAATGTTATTTAATTTTTCTAGAATAATAGATTCGCATGTCTTAAAACTACTGAAAAACGTTCAATCAGAACCAAAATTAAATTCTTCTAACTGTTTAAACTATAAAAATAAATATTAATTTTATATTTTTTATTTTATAATCGTATTTTATTTGCTTAGCGCAATATTTATTATCTTCTTTTATTAATTACATCCGGATGGAATTAACCTCATTGGGCTTTTCATTGCAAATGCAACAGTATTTTTTTTGTTTTGTTGTTTTTTTGTTTTTTTTTGTTTTGTTGTTTTGTTTATCAATCATTGAGCTCCCTCTTGCCTCCCCTTTTGCCTGTTCCCTGTTTCCTTTTGCCTGTTGCCTGTTGCCTGTTGCCCGATGCGAAAAAGAAAGGGAAAAAGGCAACAGTTCCTTTCGCAAATGCAACAGAGGTCAGAGATGCAACAGAGGTCAGAATAAAAACTACCATTTGCTTTTGCAACAGGGGTTTGAATACTTATTTTAGTATAAAAATCAGAACTAAAGGGCTACGAGCAGAGGGAGCAGAGGGGAGCACAGGTTCCCTCGCTTTTTACCTTAGGGCCTTGCTTCTCTTGCTTTGGAGCTAGGGGAACAGTAGCAGTTCGGGCCTTGCTTTTTCGCTACGGGTTTAATTTTTATTTTAACATTTGCTTTGCACATTTGCTTTGCACATTTGCTTTGCATCAAATGCAAGAGTAAAATGCCAGAGTAAAATGCCAGAGTCCAATGCCAGAGTAAAATGCCAGAGTACAAACAAGAACAACAGGCAAATTTGCAACAGGGGGGGTTAAGTTATTTAGTTACCTTGAAGAATCTTTCCTTACCTTACCTTTCCTTTCCTTTCCTTTCCTTTCATTATAAATAATAGTAAAATTTAAAAATGTACTTGTACTATAATTATATTTATAATTAAATTTCCTAACTTAGTATTGTAATTAATTAAAGTACAGGAGGTTTTTTGGTTGTTTGTGTAATGTTTCTACAATTCTCATCGATACTGTTATTACCCACCCCTAAATTTTAATTTGAATTTTAAAACTACATTTGCTTTCAAATCTCCTTCACAGTTTCCCCTGTTCTTTTCCAATTTCAATCAGTCCCTCATTTGCTTCCCTTTCTTATTCGTTCTTAATTTTAGTCAATAAGAATACAAACAGCGCCTCTTGCTTTTTCGCATCGGGCAACAGGCCTTGCTTTTTCGCACAGGGCAACAGGCAAAAGTTCAATTCTTATTTTTATTATAAGAATAATTATAAAAACAACCTCTTTTGCATCTCTTGCCTTAAGCTAAGAGCAAAGGTTTTTCTGATTTTTTGTTCAAATAAGAATACAAACGAAATTAACAGCAAATGTTTCTCTTAGGTGCAGGCCAGAGATGCAACAGAGGCAAGAGAAAATAAAAACAACAAATAAGTATCTAAATTTCAATTTTATATTTTGATATTAAAAACAAAACAAAACAAAACAAAAACAAATGAACATGAACGCTATTTTTAATAATTGGGTTATCCGATGGAACTTATTTAAACTTGAGAAAGCTTTGGCTATACAACGTTACTTTGACGCTCTATTATTTTTAGCTATTACTATAAATCTTATTTTAGATTTAGTTAACCTTTGTCCAACTATAGTGGTTCAGATGTCAATATTTAATCCTAGTGATAGTATATAACATCTGAGTAGAACTACTGGCACTAGTACAGGTACCGGTCCGGGTGCTGGTGCTGGTTCTAGTTTACAAGGTAATTCTGGAATTCCAAATGGCCCCAATGGGAGTGATGGAAACCCAGGAGGCATACCAGGGGGCAATAATGAAGGGTTTGGATCATATAATACAAATCGTCGAATAGTTCATGAAGATGGTAGTTGGTGCGATACAATAATAAGTTTATTTAATTATGGGACTGGGGGTTTACGAATCTGGTTAACTAGACAAGGCCCACCAAGAAAAATAATTTTTATAATAGGAGGATCTATAATAATAGATGGTTTTGGACGAGCAATTCAAAACGCTGTAAACGATCCGAATTATGTATTAGCAAATATTACAAATTGGAAAACAAATTGAAATGATGGTAATAGCGATAGCGCTACTGTTATCGTTTACCCTTTAACATCACAAACATTAATGAGTGGTAGCAATAGCGGTAGTGTTAATACTGGAATAGCAGGCACTAGTTAAGCATCTAACAGTATGATAGGAGGTGAAATTTAGATAGGGAAAATCTAAAAAAGTATCATTAATCAAATGGCTGCTTACTTGGAAAAATTTTTTGAGCCCGTACAACTTAGTTTTTCAAATGAGGTTATGTCACAGCAGATTAAAAATCTAAGTATATATTTATGAATTATAACTTTCTTCCTGAGTATCTTTTTTATATCACTTTTATTTAATATTGCATTATTTATATTTAGCGAAAAACTTACGAAGTACTTCACTAATAAGTATATACTCTGATATCTAAGTTTCAATAATAAGGTTATTGGATTTGAAATAGTTATGTTAAGCGGATGAATAATTTATATATTATATCTTTTATTAACTGGTTTGCACTACATAGCTATACATCCTATAATTTTTCCAGTATAGAAACTATAACCTCTATTTAATTTATTGTTTTACCTTTGTTGTAGGAACTAGTATAAAATAAAAAGATAATTTTTACAAACCTTTTTTTATTAAAAGTAACAAAAATAATAAAAAATATATTTCCTTAAACAAATGTTTTAGTAAAAAAAACAAACAAAAAAAATAAAACTTAGAAATATCAAACCTCCTGTATATAAAACAAAAATAAAAATATACAATTAGTAAGAGGTAGGTAGACTAATAGTATAATTTGATTATTTGCTCTAGGTGGTACAACACCTTAGAGGAGAGGTCTCTCTCCCACAATAAAATCAATATGAACTAAGATGTAAGAGTAGTACTCAGTGCGTAGCACGAGGAATAAATTCTCCTTACCGGTCAGAGTCACACAAATTATATAGGAAGGAGAGGTTTCTCTCTCCCACTCAATAAAAAATACAATAAATAATTAACAACTAAGAGAATTAATCAGTGCGTAGCACGATAACTAATTTCTCGTTATCGGTCTCACTAACTATAAATTCAAATAATCTCTGAAGTCCGAGAATGACTAACTGCTAGCTGTACAATTCAATTCTCGTTATAGATCTTACTAATAATATTCTAACGAATTTAACAACATGTCATACTTTATCCAAAACATTCAAATAGTACATAAGTGTTAAAATATATAAAAGTGTTAGATGATTTAAAAGTGTTAGATAAATTGCGCATAAGGTGAATAAGTGAATAAGCGTTAAATAAAAAAAGGGGTAAAACGAATGTTAGACAGTATCGATTTCGAACCATCGAGCAATAAGGTGATGTGTTAATACCTCGTTATTTACATTGTTCTGTTAATAAAGTTATACGTCTTTATTTAACCGAGACCTTTGGATCTCAACCCTCTAATTAGATATGTAAAAATAAGTTAAATAAATTTTAATGTTAAAAAATTAAAGAGTGAGCGCAAAAAGCAAAAAGCAAAAAGCTTGAATTAAACTTTGGGAAAGCTAAAACATGATGCTTACAAACCAAATAACAATTGACTCAGTGAGGTAGGACAAAAATCCCTGTTTTTCACGGTGCACTCCTAATGAATGAAATTAAAACAAATCTAACCATCATTGAAGCATTACCTGTTAGATAGGTCAAACCAACTGTCTTTATTCACAAATACAAATACAAAAACAAATACAAATACAAATACAAATACAATTACAAATACAAATACAAATACATTTATAATTTTTGCTACATTTCTTCGCCGTTTTGATGTTTTGCATAATAATATGGATAAAATACATTTACAAGCCTCTGTTGCAGCAATACGAGGGGACTATGACTATCAAAATGAAAAATACTGATTAGAAACCTTTATATCTAATATAGGAACAAATAATCATAATCAAGCTTATCTAATAATAAGGGTTTATCCTGAATCTTATTTTAAGGAAGAAAAGGAAGAAAAATATATTAATATGAAAAATATAAGTACGACTCCGAATATCTTAGTTATAGAAATAACAATAGAACGCTTGATAGGTCATTTAATATTTGATAAAACAAGTAAGAAAAGTATTAGAGAAGAACTAATACATATAATATTTGGACCTTTTCAAGATAAGTTAAAAAATGTGGAAAGTCTTTCTTCTAACTGTTTGTTTTAATTTAGAAATGGGTTAAATATGACGAATATTGCTACTTTCTTTAAACTAAGCAACATTGATATAAGCGGCGGAAACATTTCAAATAGAAGTGCTTTAAAATCTACACAATTCAATTTATCTTGGTTTTTAATTAAACTATATGAAGGTGTGAGCAAGGATTGGTTAAATATGAATTTTATATATCCTTTCACAAATAACACCTCAAATTTAGTATTATCTACCAAGGTTAATAAAAATTGTATGATAGTATAGATTTCGAAGAATTTAAAAGAGTTTATCCTATTAAACGCATACCTAACTACAGAGGACTCTCGACGATAGCGTATGAAAAAGATGCTGAATTCATAAGAAGAACAAATGCTTATATACAATATAATGCTAAATATACTTGAGATATTTTAATTAATGAAATGAGTACCCATATACCTGAAACAATTGAAAACATGGAGAAAAAAATAAAAGAATTAACTAGTCAAATTGAAAACATCTCTATTGAAACAATAAAAGAAGGAAGTTCAAAATATGGAAAAACTAAATTTAAACAACAAAATAATGAATTAGCATCAAAATCAAAAAAAAATAGAGATAGAGATAGAGATAGAAAAATTAAAAAATGACTTAAATAAATTTAAATTATGACAATCAAATAAAGATAGATGACATTTATGTGACCTTGATTTGCTTCGAAAATGACATGAAGTAATTGTATGAAGTCCATTTTCGGGTTCTAATTTAAAGATTAAAAGATTTTCTAGAAAGAATAAGAATAAAAAAAAGTATACTGATTTAGGTGTTAGAGAATATAGCACTTCATCTAGAAATACATATTTAAAGGAAATATAAAAGGTGGGTTTTTATGTTTATTCAACCAACGCATCCATTTGGACCGCTTCAATTGCCTATAGCTCCCCCTTTTCTACTACCGCTTCCGCTTCCATTAAAGCTTCATCAGACTCAGTGTTCGAAAACAAAACTTCATATGTTTCAGACTCTTTATTAAATAACGCATTGAATATAAAAACTGAGAATAATTTAACATTTGGGTTTTTAAATACTATTGAAGATTTAATCAACAATTTAAAAAATTGTGCAAATATTGATAATCAGAATCTTGAAAATCGGAAGCATGAAATTCAAAAATATATAGAGAGTGAATGAATTACTATAGTCAAAAATAGTATGAGTGATAATAAAAAATTAACTAGTAATCTTAAAAAAGTAATTAAAAATGTTCAAGAAAGTGTAGCTTTAGCTAATTACAAAAGAAGAGCAAATAGAATTATACCAGTTCTTACAGATACAATTGAAAATTTAGAATATGTATTAATTACTTTTGCTTTAATTATATCCTATCATAATAAAATGGGCTATACCGCTTTAGCTAAAATAATAGGTAACAATATTATATACTATTATTACAAAAATGTAGTAATGAGTAAATCAAAAAAAGATAATATAGAGTGAAATGATTTTAAAAAAATAAATAAATTTACGGATAAGAGATAAATATTACTAGGTATTATTTTTAACTTGTTTTATTTTTGCAGGTATTATATAGAGATTATAATCAAGAAGAATCTGATATTGCTTTAGTTAAGTTTAATAAAGATTATTTAGATGAAATAAAAAAAATTTAATTATATCACCTTCAACATTACCTATGTTGTGTGAACCTGCTAAATGAGGAGATAAAAAATATGGAGGGTATTTAGAAAATGATATTTTAAAAAAAGAAATTTATACTAAATCACCTTCTAATAAAAATAAAATGGAAAATAAAGAGTTATTATACAACTCTGTAAATTATCTAAATTCTATTCAATTTGAAATTAATATAGAGTTATTAGATTTTTTAGCTAAAAAAGGTAATTCTTTATTTTATACTGATGATATATCTGAATCTGAAAGATTACAACAAGCTATTACTATAAAAATAGCTGAAACATATAAGAATATACCTATTTATTTAAATACTCATGCTGATTGAAGAGGTAGATTATATACTAATTCTTTTTTTATTTCTTATCAAGGCAGGGATTTAAGTGCATCTTTGTTACTGTTATATAAAGGTGAAAATTTAACTGAACAAGGTATAGAATATTTATATATCTATGGAGCAAATTTATTTAATGCAAAAATAAATGATCAATCAATAAGTAAAAAACCCTTTCTTGAAAGAATTAATTGGGTAAAAGATAATTACGAAAAAATTATTAACTTAGATATTGAATTTATTAAAAAAGCTGAAAGTAAATTTTTATTTGCTGCATTTTGTTTAACATTAAAAAATATTCATGATGATCCTAATTATAGAGTAAAAATACCAGTTTTCTTAGATGCAACCTGTTCTGGAATTCAACATTTAGCTACATTATTGCTAGATAAAGAACTAGCTAAAAAAGTTAATCTGACACCACAAACTAATTCAGATGATGTGCAAGATATTTATTCAGAAATGATGGTTGATATTAATAAAGCTATAAATAAATATGGTATTTTAAATCCTGATTATTCTTCTTTGGCTGAAGTAAAACTTACTAGAGACATTTTAAAAGTTTCAATAATGACTAAAGTTTATAATGTTATAACATATGGTATTTCAGAACAATTAAAAAATAAATTACAACCCGTTTACGTTGATTCCTACTCCGAAAAGTAGCTGGGAGAAGGTACAGCTATTAAATTCTCATCAAGCGATAATGTAATTATTAATGATTTATTGAAACATACATGACGCACAAATCTTAGCGGACAAAGCGGACAAAGCGGAGAATTATTTAACTCGGAAAACACTGAATATACGGAGTGTAAAACACAGTATTATAAAGAAGGGAAAATGAAAAAAGGGGAAAGCACAGTGCAGAAAGCGGATAAAAGGGTAAAATTGTTTATTACGCCTGGATTAATTAAGCCCCTATATCTTAATTCAAAAGAAGTTTTTAAAATAGCTTAAATTATATACAATCAAATATTTGAGTTGTTTCCATCATTAAAATCTATTTATGATTATTTTATGGATATTAGTAAATTAATGATAAAATTAGAAATTCCTTTATCATGGTTTACTCCTGTGGGATTAAAATTGACTCAACATTATTTAAAATCTAAAATAAATAAAATATCTATTAGCATGGGAAGTAAAAACAAAACTTTAGTACTGAGAGAATTTGAGGATGAAATAAATAATAGAAAACAAATTCAGGCAATTATACCTAATATTATACATTCTTTAGATGCAAATCACTTAATTAAAATAATAAATTCGGTTAACCGTGGACAGGAGGGCGCGCGTTACAATAAGAATTATTTAAAGTATATTATACCCGTTCACGTTTGTTTTGGAACACATCCAAATCAATTAGGTCTATTAGAAGAAATCGTTAAACGAGAATTTATTTGAATTTATTCTAATGTAAAATTTCTAGTTAAATTCCATAACAAGATAATTAAAAACATTAAAGATAATAATTTAAAATTTATTAATAAAGATAATAAAATGTTTGTTGTTTTTTATAATAATGATAAAAAAGAATTATTATTGGTTCCTGAATTACCTAAAGAGGGTAATTTTAATATTAAGGATATATTAGATTAAAAATATATGATTACGTAATTATTTCCTTTAGTATAATGTGGGAGTCTGTATATTTTTATTATATTTTTATGTGCCTAGCTACTAGTATACTTAGATAAACTCAAACTGATGGCTATTTTATCGTAGATTGACAAATTATTGCAGCCTAACAAATTATTGCAGCCTAATCATCTTATGCGTTCCATCACATTGTACGTAGCCTCTTTAGTCCTGCTGTAGCGTTGCACCCTATATCTAGGAGCGCTTTGGTTGTGTGCAATGAAATAATAAACAAAAAAAGAATTAAATCTTTTTTACCTTACTTGTGTTCTTATAAAAAAAAGTACAAGTAAGGTTTTTTTTTCTAAAAAAACAACAAAAATAATTGGCGTATAACTGAAAAAAAGGGTAAGAAAAAAAAGAAAAATTTTAATTGTGTAGCTAGATGGTAAGTTAGAAATAGGAAAGTGTTTGTATTATTGAAATACTAGTCTTTTAACTGAGGCTATATTTAGTATATGACAAATCAGTACAAAAAGAAATTTGTGATAAAAAAGATTAGGAAGTGTAAAAACTTTATTAAATATAATTAAAGTTTTTTTAATAAATTTATTTTGTAAAAAAAACCTTTCATAATTATGAAAGGTAAAAAACTAATTAAATAATTTTTTTATTTTATATGTCCAAATTATAATTCGTCGTCGATTATGACACCGTTTTTCAATGTGTAGGGTTTTGTATCCACGAAAACATTATTTTCATAAATGGGAATACGTTTATTTGCTGTTACTATTAAAGTATATAACTCTTCTTTAATATTAATATTACCCTCTTAAAAATTTCTATACCATTTTACATTTGAAATAGATAATTCATTGTTTTTAATTAATAACTTTTGTAAACTATTAAAGTCTATAAATTTTGAGTCTTTTAAACCTTTAACTTTAATATATGCCGCAGAAGTTAATTTATCATTGAATAAATTTTCTATTCCTCCGTAAACCTTAGGTGCAAGAAAGACAGCTTTTAAAAATTCATGCTCTAGTTTTAATTGTCCTAATTTTTTACCTATAATTTTTGTAATCAATAGCTTTATCTGTAAATGCACTATCCGTATCGGTATAAAGTAAATCAAATAGAGGATTATTTTTAAATTGTGACATATAAACTCGGGCCATAGCAGTAATAGAAGAAGCAATAGGTATAGATATATTTAGATTAGTATTATGACTATTCTCTTTCATTTTATATGTTAATAAAGAATTACCATTCTTTAAATCTAAAACATTTAATATTTTATAATCGAGAAGAAACTGTTCGTTATCATTATTAATAATAATGTGATTTTCAGTTTCAGGAGACATTCCAAATCTTCCATAGAGAGAATTTAGAAGTAGCTTAGAAATAATATAGATAGGATCCCCAGGACTAACGCTAGATTTCAAAGAATAAATTTTATCTACATATTCAGTGAAAATAAATTCTGAATCAAAAGTGTAACCTCTCAATATTTTAAATTTATATCCAAATTTCATTGCATTTTTAATTTCCTCTGAATGAGATCATGATGTTCAATTACCTAAGGGTGAAATAGTTCTAGTTCCACCTTTTTTTGTTCTAGCTTTTACTGGTAATATTGGATGTCTTATAACTTAAGGGGTTTCTACCTCTACTTCGAAAATACCATAAGGTATTTCTCCTAATAAATAAATATCAGCCGTAAAATATTTAACTGTAGCAACAGGCATTTTACAGTATTTCATAATATATGGATATAAAGAATTAACATCATAACCTTTAATATTTTTCCCATAGGGTTTAAAAACATCTACTGATCCTCCTGTGTACGAGTCTTTTATATCTTGAGTTCTCTCATTAAAATTTAAAAGTATTTTTATATCTTTAAGTAGAATTTGACTTCTAAATATTCCAAAAGCTAGGGAAGAAATAGTAGGAAATCTTAATACATCTACTCTAAACAAATCAAATATAAGTTTTCTAAATTTATCTATAACTTGAAATAAAGAAATAACATCTCTCTCACAATATTCGATTAATTCATTTTTAAAGTTTCACTCTTTATCAGTATGAGGTTTATAATTAATTACATAATTATTATAGTCTTCTAATGATATATTATCAAACTCTTCAAATAAAGGTACATTACCTGTATAATTAATATTTTCCAGTTTCAAAAAATTATATGGGAATATATCTTTCTTTAATACTTTAAAAACTCTGCTCAGGTTGGATAAAGAAGATGGAATTAATAAATAAGAGTCCCTAAAATATAATGTAATGAATTTATTATTAGAATACTTAAATTTAAATCTAAAATCAATTATACAATTATCTCTAATTATTGGAGATATTTTAGCATTAAAGGAACTTAAAATTTTAATTAAAAATACCGCATCAAAATAGCTAAAATTATGTAAGTAAACGACACTATCTTTATAACAAGGTTTCATGATACTTTCAATTGCAGCTATTAACATCTTATCTGAATTTTCAAAGTTTGATAAATAGAAAGAAGAAACGTTAATACCATCATAAATAGATATACAAACAGGACTCATTATGCCATTTGTAGTAATAGTCTCGATATCCATCGTAATGAAATCTTTATTAAGAATTAGATTTTTCTTGATAGGCTTTAAATATTTAGATTTTCTTTCTATTTCTTTAATAATTAAATTTCCATTTGTATATATATAACTAGGAGTTGTTAATTTACTTGCAAAATACGTTAAATCTTCTTTATCTAACATAGTATCAGTAAACTGATATAAAATTTTACCATTTAATTTTAAATCTACGTTTAATGAATTCTCCTTAATTTTTATATAGTATTTAGCTTTAGATTTATATTTATGTACTATGGCATATTTATAATCATCTGATATTTAAGAATCTCCCCATGTGGTGAAATCCATTGTATTAGGTAAATTAAAACCATTAATTTTATGTTTTCTTTTTTTTAAGTGTTCGTTAGGTGATCTATAGAAAGTACTTTTAATCATTTTAAACTTTTGAAGGGAAAGTATTCTATAAGTAAAGATAATTGAATCAATTTGTGGATAATCATAATTATATTCTATACCTTTAACATTTCAAAATTCTTTAAAAATATCAAATAATTCATTAAATTCAGAAACTTTAACTGTTTGTAAGAAAGAGATAGATCTAAATGTTTTTTTTCATCAATTAAAATTTTAAATTGAATTACAATTGTTGTATCTTTGTCTAAGTTAAAAATTTTTTCTATATAAAATTTGTTTAAAGCATTTTTAAGATGAAGATCAGGAATTATAATACTATTAATTTTGAAATAATAATCTATTCATTTATTTTTTAAGGGACCAGTAGGTTTTGATGTTAAATTCTTATCAATTTGATTATCCAATGCATTATTTAATATAGAAAAATTAGTAGAATCTTTTTGGATTTGAATACGAACTGAACTATACAAATTACTTGTATAATTTTCTACTATACATGTTAAGCTCGTTATGCTTCGCACTGCAAAACGTCTCGCAATTAAATGACGATTTTTGTTTGTTTTTGTTTGTTTTGTTTTTGTTTGTTAAATATGGAAAAGTTACAACTATAAACACCTATTTAACTTAAAGGAATTAAATATATTTGTGCTACACCTTATCGTATTATTAAATTCAGTAAATTCAGATTTAGTTTTCATTTTTTGTTTTATTTTTTTTTTATTTTTTTTTAAAAGAGAATTTTTTTATTTAAGTATTTCTCTTTAAACCTTATTTAATATAAACATATTATTTAATATGTTTTATTATTTGAGATTTTAGTTATAAATTTTTTATTTATATCCTGTAACACCACGTGGTGGTAATCTCTTGTTACCGGGAGAGGGATTTGGAAATTTTGAGTAATTATTATTCAGAACTGTAAATAAACTGTGAAAACAATAATTAATGCAAATAGACCTGTAGCTAACGCAAGAGAGAAACAAAGGATTGCAAATGTAAATAATGGACCTCTTAATGGAGGTTTTAGCTATTAAAATTAGAATAAGACATAAGTTAGCGGTTAGTAAAAAAATTAAATTAAATTATTAATGTGTATTATTAAACATTTTATTAAAATATTAGTTAAAACCATAATATCAGTCTTTTCATATATAAAAATAGAATAAGGTAAAACGGCTAAAATTTTACTTCTATCATTTATATGGTATGCATTAACCAATAAAGAATAAATCTTACCTTTCTCTAACTCTTTAATTATGTCAGTTATTTCTTTAACTAACCTAAATTTTATTTCTTCAACAGAATTTATATTTAATCCTTCTATTTTTAACCATTCCTCATATCCTAATAAACCTTGTTTCATTTTTTTTAGTTTTAAATCTTCAATATTTCAATATATTTACTATTTTCTTTAATAAAATCTTTATTTACTCTGTTTAAATCACCTGCATCTGTATAACCTAACAAAGTATACTTATCATTAGGTTTAATTAAATATTTTTCTTTCATTTTTTTATTTATTTCTTTTTGTTCTTTTTAATATTATTAAATATTACTAAATAAAAAAGATTTTTCTTTATAGACAGTAAATCTTAAAAAAAAACACACAAAAGTCTTATTTAATTTAAAACAAGCTAATAAATTAACCATAGAATACTATAAAACCAATACATAGATACAATACAATAAAACCAATAGCAATAGAATAAAAATTATAAAGTTGAATGAAGTTGTGAATTGATTATTAATAAATAGAAGTATACTAAGGATAGAAAAATAAACAACAATTATATCTATACTTTATAAAATTAAACTAATTTTTGTTATCTTATCTTTTTCTTTTTCTTTTTCTTTTTCTTTTTCTTTTTCTTTTTCTTTTTCTTTTTCTTTTTCTTTTTCTTTTTCTTTTTTTATCTTCTTCAGTGTTCACTTGTCAAATCACATTGGCACCTTCCCGGAAACCTATTGCTAGAGAATCTATTCCTATTTCTGTGTGTTATTTATACTATGTAGCCCTACTCATCTAGTTAACACCTATATAAATATAAGTGTTCACTGCGTGGCTAGACCTATATTTATAGTAGTATGATCCTTTATATAGATGTACACTGCGTGGCTAGACCAACAGCTATTAAGTATTATAAAACAGAATAAAAGTGTTCACTAGGTGAGCAGGGTTTTATTGTAATTATTATTTTAGAATTAGAGATTAAGATAAGTATCTAATGGTCAAAAGCTTCGGTAGAAAAGGCCAATTATTATATTTTAAATTTAAATTTTAGTTATAAGTTATAAGTTTTGTTGTATCTATATTCATAATAGGGAAGCAGGTCCGCTGTGTTTTAGTCTCTCAATAATAAAGTAGTATAAGTATAATTAGTATAGTTAATTTTAATAACTCTTGTTGATATTTATTATGGTGAAAAATAAAAAACTAAAAAGATAGAATATGTTTTTGATTGAATTATTTAAATATGTTGATATTGATTTAAGTGGTAACATAGGTGATGTTATGCCCGTAACAATTGTTGTGCCCGTAACAATAGAGGTGTAGGTCTAAATTTGTAGTATAAATTTTCTGTAATGTTTATTTATTTTACTTCTTTTTAACAATTAAAGAAGAATATCTCTTGAAACAATAAAAATAAATAACAATAAATCCAAAGAGAAAGGGGTTGTATCCTAAATTTTTATTTAATTTTTTTATTATAAAAATAGCATATACGTATTTCCTAAAAGACTCCATAGAATTAGAACTAAATGAATAATTAAATATATTTTAGCTATTTTTTTATTTATAGTATTTCTTAATCTTAATAATTCTAAAATTCTAGGGTATCTTTCTAAAAATTTGATTCTATTTATTATATTTTCACTTAACATTATTGATAAGATAGATACAAAGGAAGATAAGGTTAAGCATCCTATAATTATATTAAAGACACAAACAATTTTATCAGGAGTCAAAGTTTCCAAATATTCACAATAATTATTGTAGAATGAATTAAAATATTCGAAAAAACTTGATTATTTTAACTCTTTAACTTAATCATATGCTGTGTCCAATTTTTGTTTTGCACGGGCTAATTCATCTTTTCTATAATCTGTAGGATTTTTGCTATAGGCTTCAACAGCTGAGTGATGTTCATTGGCTGCTTCTTTATGTCGACCGAGAACAGCACAAATTTTAGCTTTTTCATGCGCCTCCTCAATATTTTTTTGATATTCTGCCCGCGCTTCTTCATCAGATGCTTTTTTTGCTGCTTCTGCTTCTGCTCGTATCGTTTCTAATCTCTGATTGTTATTATCGTTATTAACTGTTCTCCTATAACCATCCATAGCAATAGCACTCATAACTATACCGTATCCAAGTTTTTTAACTAGCTCTTTAAAAATTTTACCCATTAATTTGTTTTTTGTTTGTTTTTGTTAAAATCCGTTTTTGTGTTTTTTTAAATTCTGTTACCTAGTCCCACCCTTCTGTTTGTTAGTGCCGACCCACCCCAACCAAGCAACTTGTACTCACCTATCGTTTCTGATTCTAGTGCAGCGGTGCCAAGCTAATGTTAATTGTAATAAAGTGCAAAAGGGGTTATAAAATAAATTATATTAACTTAATTTATCTGGGTAGGTTTTATTTTATATGACATAGATGGTATTATATAAGGTTCAATAATAGAAATTAATTGAGGTATGGAATTTTTCAATATATATATTCTATTTCTTGATTGTATAGAACAATTTAAATTAAATTTATTAAAAAGAACATTAGTTAAAATTTCCACATGAGTTCTTTCAAAACCATTAGTGTTTAAATGAAATCCTGTATTTACCCTAGAACCATCATCCATAATCCAATAAGCTAAACCAATAGGAGTTAATAAATTTTCTATTTCTATAGGAACTATTTTCTTTCTATTAATATAAAATAAGCTATGTAACCGATTAAATTCTTGAAGAGATTTAGTTGAAAAACTTAGGTACTTATACATATTCCCCTTTACTATTATTTCTTTTACATCTAATTTAGTAATATTACAATAATTAGAATTAACAAATATATTAAAAACATGGTGAATATAAGCCATATGAATTAGGCTTTGTGCATATTGAAAATATGTATTTCCTTTTTCATATTTTCTAACTAATGTTCCATCGCCTAAAATTAAACCAATAATCATTTGATTAAAATATTCTTTGTTATTTTCTTTTGCTCGCATACTCCCGTTTTCGGCTGCTGCATTAATTTCACTTACTCCGCGTACCTGTGATCAGTCTGCACCAGCAGAGCAAAGGCTAAAAGCCAGGCTGTCGTTCTTATTTTTTAAATAAGAATAAAACCGAAGCAAGTTATATATTAATATATTTGAATTAGATATTTCAAATAGATTAGATGTTAAATATTTAGTTTCCACCCCAAAAATAAACAGTTATAAATAAAAATAGCCAAACTACATCCACAAAATGTCAATATAAAATACTAGCTTCAAAACCATTATGATGTTTAGTAGTTAATTGATAATTAATAATTCTCATTAAAGCAACAGCAATAAATATAGTACCAATTATAACATGAACAAATGTGTTATCATTTAGGCTCTTTATCCTAAATTTCCTAGGCTCACGCCTGGGTTCAGACTATGTCATCAAAATTATATTATTTTATAATATTGTAGGGCGTTCGTGGCAAGATTATTGTAAATATAGTACTCACTTACTAGTCGTTGAACCTTCATATATTCCTTTTTTTATATATTTAATATATGCTTGGCTACAAATTATCCTTAATTTTAGAATACACTTTTTTAATTAAATAATTATTCCAATAGGATTTATATTTATTAAGGAACTCCTTGTAATTAACCCTATTTTCTATTAACTTTATTTTTTAAAATAAAATATGTTTAATTTTAAATTTACTAAATCTTAGTAATTTTATTTTTGTTTTTGTTTATTTTTTGGTGAAGCCTGGCGGAGTCGCAATTAAAATTTTAAATTTTTTATATTTTTCACCCGTGAATAAACAATGTTTAATTTTGGATCTATAAATATTTATAGCTAGACTACACTCACTAATACTAGATAAAATAGAATTATTAATAAGAATCTCAATAGCAATAATTTTCAAACCTTAAGATACTAAATTATTAGTACCTCTCATAAATCTAATACCGTTTTTAATTTCATAAGGAGAAAAAAGTGAAAATAGAGTTTTAAACTTATCCTCAAAATTAGAATTAATAGATAAATTCTTTTTATTATTTAAATAATGAGTAGAAAGTCTAAAATTATTCCAACTATTTTTAATCTCTGTAATTAATAATTTACCTTCAGGTAATAAATGGTAACCAAAATAATAAATATCTACCACAAAAGACCAATCATTAAAATCTTTAAATTTTTTTAGTTTTCAATATACCATCTTTAGAATATAAAGGTACAATAGACTTTTTTAATATATGTATATCTGTAATATCTAAACTAACAGTTGCATTAGAATTAGATCTATCTAATCTAGGTTTAGTAATACTTAAATTATTACTAATATTCAAAAAATCTTTTCCTGTTGCCAGCTGCGCCTTAGTTTTTATTCTTATATTTTGCCCGTAGCGCTACTTTAGTTATGATTTTTACTAAAATAAGTATTCAAAGCCCTTGTGCATCTCTGGCCTCTCTGGCATCTCTGGCCTCTTGTGCATCTCTGGCCTCTTTTGCATCTCTGGCCTCTGTTGCATTTATTCTTATTCTTATAATCAAAATAAGAAATGAACTGTTGCCTGTTGCCTGTGGCCTTTTGCCCGATGCGCATCAGCAAGGCCCGTTTTGTGTATTATGAATGACTAAAATTAAGAACGCACTAGCAAGGGCCTTTTCGCACAAGCAAGGGTTCTATTAAAGAATTAGAATTATTTAATATGGTTTTCAAATCTTAACCTAGGTTTATAATTAAATATAGAAAAATTAGCATCTCCGTCTGTAAATCCTCCTAACCAGTGTAAAGTTAAATGTGTATTATTATTAAGTGGTGCTAAATAAGGCTTTTTCATTTTATGATAAAATTTTATCCTTTCTAAATTACCTTTTTTTGATAAATGTTTTTTATCCTTAATAAAATTAACAACTTTTTCAAAAAGAATAAAATGATGATATTTAGAACTATTTAATTTAGTAAAATTAAAAATAGGTAATAAAAATTTGTAATAAAGAATCTTTATCATTAATAAAATAATTACATTTTTGTACCTGAAATAGAAATATGTCCACAATTTAAATTATTCTTAATGTATTCTAATATAAATAAATCATCTATATGCAAACCAATTTGAAAAGTTTACATTGCACTAGTATAATTATTTTAATTGAACTTTTTTAAAGTTAAGTTAAGTTAAATTTACCTTCCTTTTGGGCGAGGCCACAGGCAGAGGCAGCATCTGTAAAGCCAGCGAACCGTTCTAAAAATTAAGAATTTAATAAAATTTCTTTTTGTTCTTTAGAGTTATTAAAATTAATAAAAACATTATCATTTTTAATTGAAGAAAGAGTGTTAATAAAGTTATAATTAATATTTTTAATATTTGATGAACCCTTGCTTTTTACCTTCGCCCTTGCTGATGCGGTGCGGCCTTGCTTTTTCGCAAAGGGCAAAAGGCAACAGGCAAAAGGCAACAGGGCAAAAGATAAGAATAAAAACTAAGGCGCAGCTGGCAACAGGAAAAAGTTAAACATATTTTTATTTTTATTTTTTTATTTTAATAGGGACTATTGTTATTAATCCATGTAATCCAGTTGAAGCATAGAAAGCAGATCCGTATACACCATCACTAATAGTAAAACAAGCTTCAGAGTATTCAAAATATTGTAAAGCTGTAAATATTACTGCTAATATAATAGTTAAAATTACTCCATCTATAGCTGCTTTTCTATTTCCTGCTATTAAAGCATGGTGTCCATAAGTAATAAAGGCCAATTCTCCAACTATATAAAATAAATAAAAATAGATTTTTTTCTTTTCTTTTCTTATATCCAAATAAACCAAACCTAATTAGCCGAGGCAACTAGTTAAAGATCCAGAATATAAAAATACATTTGCTTCCCCCCGCTTGTGAGGATCGCCCCTGGCTGTTGCGGTGCGGCCCTTGCTTCTGCGTTCTTATTTTTAGTCATTCAGAATACAAACAGCGGCCCTTTCTGATGCGCAACGGCCCTTTCTTTTTCGCAAAGGGCAACAGGCAACAGGCAACAGGCCACAGGCAAAAGGGCCAGAGGCAAGGGGTAGGCCTAGGCTAAGTAACAAGCAAGGGAACCTTTGCTCCTCTGCTCCCTCTGCTCCCTCTGCTCGTAGCCCTTTAGTTCTGATTTTTATACTAAAATAAGAACGCAGAGGCAAGAGGTCGACTAGCAAAGACAAGAGGCGTAGCTCACCAGCTAGGGTAGGAATTGTTCTAAAAATAAACAACTAATGCACAGAAAATAACAAAAAACAACCTTTGCTCGTAGCAGCCAATTGCTGGTCATTTCGCAAATGCACAAGAGGCAAGAGAAAAAAACAAACAAATAAAATCTATAAATAAATTATACATTTGTATATATAGTCCTTGTACTTTATATTAATATATTAGTTACAAATTTTACCTCATTGCCAAACAAAACAAATAAAAAACAACCTCTGTTGCATCTCTTGCCTCTGTTGCATCTCTTGCCTGTAGCTAAGAGCAACATTTGCTTTTCATTTCGTGTTTTATTCTTATTTGAAAAAAATAAGAACAACCTTTTCTCTTAGCTTAAGGCCAGAGATGCACAAGAGGTTATTCTTATAATTATAATCAAAATAAGAACGAATTGAACTTTGCCTTGGCCTAACCCATCTCACAAGCAAGGGTAGCACAGGATGCTCTAGCAGCAGGCAAGAGAAAACAAAACCATTGTACCCTTGGTACCTTTGTACCTTTGTACCTTTGTACTTTGTTACTATAATTCGAACGTGCTTAAGCAGAGGTAAAGAAAGGCTGATTTAAAATTTTAAGTAAAAATAATTTAAATTAATTTTGTAATTTAATATAAAGCCTTTGAAAAATATTTATTTTATTTTCGAGAATCCGACTGTACATTAAGCACTGTTATTATAATTATATAACAATACCCACTGATGAACCAGTCTGTAGCGACACAAAAAATATTAATATTAATATTTAACTATCTATTTGCCTGTTGCTTTTCTTAGCTAAAACACAGGGTAGAAAGTGAAGCAAATCTTCCTACTTCCTATAATAGCAAAATTCTAATAATAAATTTAATAAGCCGACGGTCTTATAATTCAAATGCTTTACGTTGACCGTTTTCATCAGTGTCGCCAAAATATGTTCTTATTTTATTTTATAGGAACTATATCTTCTCACTTTTGCCTTTCAATTGCTGTTGCTACCTAAAGGAGGCACACATTAGCTAAAAGTAAAAAGCAAAGGTTAAAGAAAGTTGTTTTTCCTTGATTTTTCTAAGGTAATAACTTTGACTATGCAAAATATTATATTCGTTATTCGTTTTAAATTTGTAAAAGAACTCTACATTTGCTGTTAATTTAAATGGCATTTGGAAAATGCAAAGAAAATAACTCTAAAATTAATATCTTAATTACTTAGAAACATTCTCACAATTGTTTTTAGCCCTGGTAAATTAAATGATGATTGATGTTTTTAACAAACTACACTGCTTAAAAATAATAAATTATTAATTATTAATTATTAATTATTAATAGTTTTTATTCTTACTTTTGCATCTCTGGCCTCTGTTGCAACTCTGGCCTCTGTTGCATATCTGGCCTTAAGCTACTGCTACTGGTGCATCCCTTGCTGTTGACTTGGCCTAAGCCTACCCCTTTCTTCTGCGTTCTTATTTTTAGTCAATCAGAATAACAACAGCGGCCCTTGCTTTCTCGCATCGGGCAAAAGGCAACAGGCAACAGGCAAAAGGCAAAAGGCCACAGGCAACAGGGCAACAGGCAACAGGCAACAGGCAAAAGAGCAAATGTAATTTTAAATATTATTTAATTTATATAGCATAGTAGGATGAAAATAAGGTTTAGCTATTTCTCTTAAAATAATAAAACTAGTCTTAGGAACATAAATATTGTATTGATTATTTAAACCAGATTTATGAATAGTAGTATCTAGATTATATTTAGTTTTTAATATTGAAGCTAAGTTTTGTACTTCTTTAAGAGTAAAACTATTGGTACTAAATTTAAACCCTTTATTTTTTAAAGATGTTCCATCATCCATCATTCATACAGCTAAAGCTAAAGGAGTTAAATAAATATTAATAAAATCAGGTATTACTTTTCTAGTTTTATTTGGATAAAAAGCATCATACATCCAGTTTAAAGAATAAAAAGTAAAACTTCTAAGTCTATAACTATAACTATAACTACATTTGCTTTTCATTTCATTTCAATTGCAAATGCAAAAGTAACTATCATAATATCTAATTTCATTTAACTCATTTACTAATTCTGAACCTTTTCTAATGTAAAATTTAGGTATAATTTTATCAGTATAACCTAATTTACTTATTACTTGATGTAATCATAACAAATATTCTCCATTTAATTTTGCATGAGAATAGACAAATCTACTTCCATTTAGAGATTTTTCCATGGAACCACCACCAAGTAAAGAACCAATAAAAATACTTAAGATCTCAGAATTATGAGGTCCAATTCTTTTAATTGGATTAACTCTAGGTGAGCTAAAAGGTAAAGAACTACAACAAAATAAAACAAAAGAATCAAATATTTCACATTTGTGGCTAACACCACTAGATAACAATAAAAAAGTATTAAGTAAAGGTATAGCAAAAGGATCTAATGGAGTGATCCCTAAAGGAGGCCAACTACCCCCTATTTCAATAGAAGGAGATAAACTAGAATGAAAGAAAGCCCAAAAAACAGATAAAAAAGCGAAAACTTCACTTACAATAAAAAGTAAAACTCCTAACATTAAACCATGTTTAACTTCTGTGGTATGGTGACCTAAATAGGATGCTTCTATTACAACATCCCTAAACCATAATATCATCCCATAAGTAGTTAAAATAAATCCTAAAGTTAAAATATAACCTCCATAAGAAAAACCATGCATATACGCAACAGCTCCAACAGTTAAATTTAATAAAGAAAAACTAAGTAAAATAGGCCACGGAGAAGGATCTACCAGATGAAAAGGAAAATGTTGAAATTTATATATCGTTTTGTTCATTTTTGTTTTGTTTTGTTTTTAATATCAAAATATAAAATTGAAATTTAGATACTTATTTTTTATTTTTGTTGTTGTTTATTTTCATCCTATATGAGTATTAAATTTACCCTGCGCCCAGTGTCTGGCTAGTGGGGCAGAGGCAATTTTATTAATTATAAAAATAATTATATTGATTGCTTAAATTGTTTTTTGTTGTATTTACTATAATCTGCTCTTCTTTTAGAATGAAGAAGGCAAAAAGTGGAAGCTCTGTTATTATTGAATCAGGCAAATGTGTAAGCAAAGACATTAAGCGAGGGAATACGGAAATAAAGGCGGAGGCTGAGGGAAAGAAGCCTAGATAAAAAAGAGAGAACAACACCAGGAGTCCGTTTCTAACTTGCTCATATTCAAGTTCATGCTTGAGCTATTCTAGTGTGTTAAGAGGGGGTGTAACTAAATAAAGGTAGGGCCTTAGCCGCTATTAAAAATAGTATTAATTTTATATTCATTCTTTTTATATCTTTTACAACTACAAAGAATAATCAAAGTAAGGAAGAAAGCAAACAAATAAAAACAAAAAAATAAAGCAAGTAACCGAATAAATATACCTAAGAGGAAGGAGTAAGCAACTCAAAAATTGAGAATTTAACTTACAAATAAGTACTTAAATCAAATAAAAATGAAAGGAGATATTTTCACAATTTTCACAATTTCTCCTCTTCTTTGAATTTTACTTTAAAATCTTCTCTTCTTTGAATTTTACTTTAAAATAATCTAAACTATGACTTTCACAAAAGTCTCTATTAATTATAGGTACAAATGTTACAAAAAAATTATCCTCGTTGATTTGTTTAATTGTATACATTAGTAAACTACCTTAGTAGCAATAATTTGGTCTAATTTCTTTTTAAGTACTGTACGCGGAGCTTGAGTAATAGGTTTAACAAAATTTAACAAAATTAAGAGCAAATCTAACCAATAGAATATTTAATAAACTTTTTACAATTTGTCGTTGACTACCTTAAAGAGTATATTTTAGCTGGGATAATTCGTCTACGTATTTATCAAATACATTAAATTCTGTATTAATTTGGAATCCTTTGTAACTTTAAAATTATATCCCTATTCTTTAGCTAATTGCAACTCAACAGAGGGCCTAGTACCTTATAATTTACCATTGTCATTGAGGAATAATATACCAGTTTTAGATTTTATAGGTAATAACACAACACAACACAATATAAGGATAATTAGTAATTACTTATGCATTAAATACTCCAAATAATTTATCTAAATCTAAGCCCGAGTTCTCGTAACGTTCTATTCATTTACACTCTAAACCAGGCCTAGTAATTTTGGGTGAGAAATGGTATAATTAATTTACATCTAAATATATCAAATTTTATCCGTAAGGTTTTATATACCTCAATCTCAATAATACACCTTAGTAGCTTAAAATATAAATAACGTGTTTGTGTTTGTATTAATCAATGGTATTTTTATAATTGTTTAGATAATATAAAAAAACAACAAAACTTTGTTTTAGCTAAACTAGAAATAGTTAGACATTCTGTCATTTTCAGATTATGATTCAATCTTAAAATCTATTGAAATAGGGTTAATAGTTCTAATAGAGAGATTAGATCTTTAGCCTAGCCAGATAGTTTCAAGTTTCTTATCGTAAATCCCATTATGTTGATAAGTTATTTCTATATAACTATATAAGTAAAAGTCTATAATTTTAGGGGGTAATTTTTTTTATATCCGGCGTTGGTCCTACATAATTAAATTTATTTACAATTATTTTAGAATAAGGGAAAATACCCTGACTTGTTTCAACATTGTAATTTGAACATAGTTTATCTAAACTACTATTTAAAAGGTTAAGAGAATCTACAAAAGATATTCTAATATTTTATTTTTTATTCTTAAGTTTTAAGGTTTTTAAGGTTTTTAAGGACACTATTAATCTTTTACTAGTTCTATATAGATATTATTACTTACATTCTTGTATTAGACATAATCTTTACTTTATAATTTATACTTAGTTCTATTATTTCCTTATTTATAGATTTAATTATTTACTTTATTAGATATTATAATTTATCAGTTAATTATTAGAGTACAATATTAAACTTTATTACTTATCTTTTATTATTAAACAGTTTTCATATCTCTTCATTTAATTATCATTAGATTCTATAAGAAAGTACAGAATGAAAGCTATATACAGTAGAGACAGTAGAGACAGTAGGGACAGTAGGGATATCTTTTCATTGGTTTAGACAGAGTGTCAAAGTCTTGCTATTATATAGACACTGATTATAATGTAAGTATAAGTTATAATACAATATTTAAAGTAATACAATAAATATTTAAAGTAATACAATAGAGGAGAATATACAATTATATAATAATAAGAGTAAACTATATATACCCATTCAGATAAGTAAGGGTAATCTAAGCCCTACCTTTATCTTTTTGATTTCTTAATTATTAACTTAAATATATATTAGATCTCTAACTTATACTACAATATATACTATTTTATAAATCTAGAATTATCTAACATTACTTACATTACTTATATCATTAACTATTATATTTACCTATATTAATAATATCCAATTAGTATTTATAATATGACATATTGTATTATTACTATAAAGGGATAATTGTAGTTTACCCTTTATCTACTTACATGATTAAATACTTCCTTCTAGTTATTATAGATACGAATACTTAATTTATTAGTAGATTACTCTATATGTTATAAGATGTATCTGTTTATTGTCCGACTGTGTTTCATTAGTACAGACAGACTGTTCAGCTCTTTCTTTTATATAGTTATACTGAGACTATATTTATATAATATCAAATAATACTATAAGTGAAGGTGAGAGTATTCTATAGAATACTGTAAGAGAATAAATACTAACTGTATAATCCAATAACAGAGGGGACTGTATAATGATATTTAAAGATAAGTACATTATAACATTATAATACTACCCTCTATTGTATAAAAACTAAATTTATACCATACTTTGATATTTGTTATATTCTTTATGTACTTAATTTTAATTTATTAACAATGATTAGGAGATAATTACTTGATATTCTTTATTATTTATATTAATCTACTATGATTAAGACTATCTACATAAGACTCTCCCTATTACTCTTTCATTATAGGACATTAAGTTATATGACTTTTATCTTATTACTATACTATACTATTAGTATTAGCTTGATTGATTATTTTTATATATTATCTTATTGAATTTAATCTAGAATAAGTAATAATGAAATATGATTCATGTAATTAGTGTAATTAAACTTATTGTTATTGTGTCTTTTCTTTTTATATAGTAACTATTAATATTATAATAAAGTTAATAATGTTAGATAATAGAGTAATCAAAGATATAAAATAATAATCAATAATATAAGTATTTATAATCAGTAAATAATTAAAAATAGGTATATTATCAACTATAATTATTAAATATTAAGATAGTATATGATAATTGTACTTATATATAGATGTTAGTATTTCAAAGGTAGAGTGCCCTACTTTTTGTTTTTATTGAGAAGTTACTGGTTCGAATCCAGTTTTACCTTACCTATTATATATAAACTAAACTATTATTATAGTATATTCTAATCTAATATTATAGTATTATAGCTAATTATTCTGTTATTAAAACTTAGACTTTAAAATTTATATTAGAGAGTATTTATGTCAAATAGATTACTATTTTAAATAATCAGATAAGAAAGTATATATATTTTATATCGAATAGTTTAATTATATTTCTCCTTTATTGTTATATAGATATACAACCATTGATTTATTGGTTAATTACATTATAATATTAGTATATTATTATTTAACTGATCTCTTCAGAATAGGACAAATTATCCTACTTCATCCTACTTCATCCTACTTCATTTATTCTTACCTTAACTCTCCTACTACCTGAAATACACTCCTCTTTGTTTATATATATTGTTTTATTATATTTTAATATTAGAGTACACACCCCTCAAATATTGTATTTACATATATTACACTTGATTAGATTATCTTGCTTATACTACATTATTACTATTATTATTTATTTACCTATTCTTATATTATTAAATCATATCTCTTTATATTTTCTTTATCTTTATTGTCTGAGTATCATTAGCATTAGATACTTCTACTTCCTCCTCTTACTTTTATCCTATATATTATATATATATAATATACAGTTACTATCTTTTAATTATATACTCTTTTATTAAATTATGATTACTCTAGTATATAAGATTACATTACTATAGTTTAATTACATATAGTGACATAATTCTCTATAATTCTCCGCAGGGGGCGGTAGCCATGCGTAGGAGCATTAGTCCATGGAGTAGAATAAATATCAACTTTTAAATAAAAATGAAATAATGGGACTCGAATATTCCTCTATCCAATCCCATACAACCTTGTTCTCATATAAATATAAAATATTTACTTTTTATTCCTCGCCTTTTTCTACTAGCCCCGTAACACAACATCTTCGAATGAGGTCTAATATTCATAATAAAAATAAAAATAAAAATCCAATTATTTACAATAACAATACAAAAAGTTTAATTATTTCAGACAAAGTCTATAATTTAAAGAATAAAAATATACAAACAAAAAATCAAAAATAAAAACTATTATTATTCCGTTTAAGGATTAGTCATAAATTAAATTGATTAATACATTAATATTAGAATTACAATTAATGACTTTTTATACTATTTTGTTTCAATATAGTGTTTATGAAAATAATCTTCAATATATGATCGGTCCTCAGAGAGGGATTAATGTTAAAAATAGACATAATATAAACCATTATAGAAATTTATATGAATATCTATTAGAGAAATTAAATATCTTAATGGAGCGCTATATGATACCAGTCCCTGATTTTATTGTTATCCATTTAAAAGAATTAAACATAGATGATTCTTTAAAAATAGGACAGTTTTCGGACATTAAATTAAATAAAGGAATAGTTCCTATTTCTTTAACAAAAAAATTTTAGTCCTAATATTTTACCTTTAACTTTAAACGATAAGTATTTTGGTTCTTTATTACAAGAAAAAATAAAAAATTGAATATTTGGAGAAAATTATTAACTCTTTACTTAAAAATAAAAATCCATTAGAATCTTTAAATAACACGAGCGGTCTCACCGATTTTAAAATTAATAAAGATAGCTTATTTGAAATTTCTTACGAAGACTTTTTAGATAAAATTGACAGTGAAATACTCCAAGTAAAGTTTTTACAAGAAGTGGTTAAAAATAATTTATTTAAAGTATTCTTAACAGGAAATAAAAAAATATTTAATAGTATCATTTCTAAATAAGGATTTTTTTACTTTAGAGTCGTATTTAATGTAAAAACATGTACATTTACTTTATTGGCTACTGATAAAATGATAAGTATCAACACGAATAAGAATAATTTATTAACCGAAGGCGTTCAATTTTGGTCCAGAAGCATTGGAAATACTAGTTAAATCTAAATCTTTCTGACAGTAAAATAGATTCATTTGTTCAAAATATTAAATTGGCTCCTATTAAATATGTGAGTTGGGGCGAAAATAAGAACCAAATTATTAAGAGAAAACCAATGTCTAATAGAATGACACCTAGGATTACAGCACAATCTAATCCAAATTGGGGTGTGTTTGACTTAGAAACTTTTACAGATAAAAATTTAGAGGGAAAACTTTATTCTAGAGTATATGCTTTAGGTTTCCTAACTAAATCCGAAAAAATAACTTTTTATTTAACTTACTTTTTTTCTAATAATAGAGAAGGCTCACATAAATTAGTATTACATTGTATAGATCAAATGTTAGAGCCTAAATTTAATAAATTTATGTTTTATGTTCATAATTTAGGTAAATTCGATGTTATATTTTTCCACAAAGTATTAATTGATTATAATAAAAATGTGGAAAATAAATATAAATTAGAACCTTTATATAGAGACAATAAAATTATTAGATTAACAATTAAAATAAAATGGAATAAAAAACATATACAAATATCTTTCGTAGATTCAATGAATTTATTAGAGGGTAGTTTAGATAAATTGAGTATAGATTATCAAGTTACAACAAGTAAAGGAGTATTTCCTTATTTATTTGTTAATAAATATAATTTAAATTATATAGGTCCACGTCCTCATATCAGTTATTATAATGAGGATATAGATAAGATTGAATATTATAAGAATCTTTCTGGTGGTGAAGCAACCTATAATTGGAATTTAAGAGAAGAATGTTTAAAATATCTGGATAAAGATTTACAGTCTTTATTTGAAATATTATCCAAATTCCAAGAAACTTTATGGATAGACCATCAAAATCTTGAAATGACACAACATTTAACTTTATCTGGTGTAGCCAAAACTAAGTTCTTAAAATATTATTTAAAAAATTCTAAGAACCCCCCCTAAGCATCCTAATCAATTTTTCTAAATGTCCTTTAATCCTTTTTATTTTATATTTTTCATCCTAAAAGTTAAATCCGAAGACAGACATAGCTAAAGAAGGTAAAGTCATATATTTAGGTATGTTAACTCCGAATTCCTAAAAAAATAATAGACTCACCTTATTTAAAACCTCTAATAAACCTAAAACATCCTTTTCTAAGTATTTAAAACATTCCTCTTTAATATTCCAATTAGAACTATTAATTTGATTATAATCATCTAAACTAATATTACTTAATGAATAATATTTAATATCAGGTTTATTACCAATGTAATTAAGGTTATCTTCCTCAACAAATAAATGAGGGAATTCCCCTTTTCTCGTATCACAATTAAATGAAATAAGTAATTTATTTACAGAAGTATTTAATAAATTAAGACTATCCAATAAAGTTATTCTTTGTTTTGTTTTAGGATCAAATATTTTTATTCTTAAAATAGCATTATCTTTCCAGATTGGTGATACTTGATAATCTAATAGAGCTAATAGCTTAATTATAAAGATAGCATCAAATCTACCTAAATTATGGGCATATAGTGTATAACCATTAACTTTCCTTTTAAATAACTCTTCAAACATAATTTCAATTAATTCACTTGAATCTTTAATATTAATTTTATCTATAATAAACGTCTTACATCCTAATTCATTTAATGCCCACCCACCTGCATATACAGATTGTTCACCAACACTACTATCCTTTTGACCTTTATTTAATGTTAAAGTCTCCAGATCTAATGTACCTATTTTTCCATTATATTTTTTATCTCTATAAGCCCAATGAATATCCGCAAAATTATACAATCTATCTATGTAGTCAATCTTACCATTACTAATATAAATTTTATATTCATCAATTAATCTACTAAATTTTTCATTTCCATCCTCACAAGAAATTAATGTGTCAATTCATCTTCTATAAGGATATTTATTACTATCCCAATATTAAATAACAGATTCCCATGTTTCATAATCACTTTGACAAATAATTCTTTCTTTTCTTTCTTTACTTTCTTTTCTTTCTTTCTTGACTATCTATACATAAACTATCATCATTCACGGCAATATCTTTTTCAAATAAAAATAATAAAGAATCCCCCATCTCAACTTCCTTAAGAGTTTCATTCAAAAAAAATACATCTTTAATCTGCACCTTATTATTATTCTTATTAAAGAAGTTAATATAATTTTTAAGATTTCTATATAAACTTTCATTAGCATCTACTCAAACTTTGTCTCCTGCTAAAGCTAAAGCATCTCCTTCCTCTACATAACCCGCTTCATTTTTCATTGCATTCCCTTCTATCTTTCCAATACTATGTAATTTATCTATACTCTCATATTTAGGTAGAACACTAATAATATTTTCAAATTTACTTACATCAATGATCTTACTCAATCCTTTCTTTTTAATATAATCTCTATAATGCAAAGGCATATCATCTATTAAAACTTCATTCACAATATTATCTACTTCTTCATCACTAATTCCCTTTAAATAATCTTCTTTAGATAACCATTCTCTCCAACAAACAAAACATCTCCCGTAATAATCACTCAATTGATATTCACTTTCAAAATTATTTAATGCCATTTTTATTCTTTGTAAAACAAAATAACTATTAATATTTTTCGTAATAATAATAGACTTCATAGGTGATGACCCTTTAACTTCTCCATCCGTTATATAAACTACCTGTAATAATACACTATAAGTTTTACCTTTTTCTAATAAATCTAAAACATTCTTCTTAAATATATCTTCATATTCTTTTCTTAGTTAATCATTTAATATATCTGCAATATTACCTAATAAAGCTTTATTTTTTAAATAAGCAATATAACCACCTTTATTTTTAGCTACTATCTCCTTAAAGGGATTTGAATTTATATTTTTCTCTATCATTTTTTGATTCACCAATTCTTTACCTTTAATTCTTCCTATAATATTACCATCATTTTCTCTCTCGATTTCATTCATTCCATTACTTATCGCCTTACCAGATGCCCATCTGATTTGACTATGTCTCATCAATGTCATCATCGGTTTCATGGCTCTCATTGGATAGGCCCCGCTATAGATTCCGCTATAGCTTCCCCATCCCCAATTACTCAGACTCACTATCGGCCCCTTCAAAATATGAAGTTTGTCCTCCGTGGCATATTTAATGAAGCTTATACCAAACATTTTAAATAAATCTTGTCTTTTCATCTATAGCTCCATAAAAAAATTGTTAATCCTCTTGAAATCTTCTCCCGGGTATCCCCCCTAATTTAAACCTTCTGATGATAACCCATAAGATTTAGGTGGAATTAACATAGGTAGATGTTTAGGTCTATCTAATCTAGTTTTATTTTCGTTTTTGTTTTTTAATAAAAAAAAGTGGTAAACTCACTTCCAGGTACTAATATAGTTCGTTTAACCTTATAAATTTAAAAACCGACTTTATTGTCTAACAAATTAAGATTTTTTAAAAAGGGCAACTAGTTCGTCCCCTATAAAAGTATAAATAGAAATATCTGAATTTTGTATTAACAAATCTTTATTTTCATCAAATAGTTGTAATTGACTATACCTTATTTTATCTTTAAAATCTTTATATTTATAAGTTTTTGTTAAATCAAAGTCGTCTTCAAATATAGAACTTAAATATAATTTATTGTTATACTTACTAATAAAATATTTATCTAAATCTTGAGCGACATCTGTTAATATATTATGTTTATTTATTAATTTAATATTACTAATGATTCTTAATAATCTACCATAGCATATATTAAATATATATTCAAACCCACACCTTCTATTTTTTTTTAATAACTGTTTAATCTTTAAGTTTTTAGAATTCTCCTTCGCCTCAACATAATTACTACATAATTTATAAAAATTGTTTGGGCTATTTATAAACAAAATTTACTAAATCAGTAGAGATAGCTGGATAAAACGGGTTAGTTATATTTTAGTGAATCTAGATCCAACCTGAACACCCTAACCAAATTTTTGTTCTATTAAAAGCTGTTTTGCTTAGTTGTCTATATCTTCTTTATTTAAAATAAGTAATAATTCATCAAAGGATATAGTAGAGTATTTTTTAATAGGACTATTACTTTTATTAAAACTATAAGTAGAAAATAAACACTTGTTTAAATTTATAGAGATATTGGGAGATTTAGCTCAGTATTGTACGACAGGTGAGAAAAGATTCATCCCCTTTACCCGGGCACTGGTACTATAAGCTCTTTAATTATAATTAGAAAAAGAAGATTTTTCTTTTAAAAAATTAGTTTTACCTCGCTCTCTATAGTTGCGAAAAGCTTCAGATATTTTATTATGTTGGAACATATTGTTTTAAAACTTAGGATCTAAAACTTTAAAATTATTATATAATTCCCTAAATCGATCAGCAGGTAAAACTACTTCGTTAAATATATTGTAATTCAAGCTAGCTAAACCATCATTATAGTTAGAACTTTTGTTTTTTGTTTGTTTTTGTTTGTTTTTTGCTGTTAATTCGACAATTTCAACTTATGTAGAGTTAATTGTATTAATTATATCTATTAAACTAGACTCTAAAGTTCTAATCGTTTGACTACTACTAGTTTTTTGTTTTGTAAATCAGGATTGCTTATAATACCATATTTGAGAGTTTTAAGTTCCTTAGTTAATATCTCATTAGAATTTGTTAATCCTTTAATAAAAATAAATTTTTCAGGAAATTTAGATTGGGATTTAGTTTTCGAGCTAAGGATTTTTGATTTAAATAACTCAAACTGGTTGGGTAATTTAAATGGCGTGGTAATTGAACAATAAGCCATAACACCCATTAAATCTGAAGCTAATGTTAAGTTAGCTTTAGATAATAAGAAAGCTAAAGCAGACCCAAAGGCAAAGATATTAGCTGATGCTAATAAATTATTTATATTATTACTATTTCTATGATAATAACCTGTAACACCAATTAAGATACTTGTAATAATGTCTTCACTATCATCATCATCAAAACTTCACGGTTCCTTTGTAGATGTCTTAACTAAAGAATCGTAAGGTTCAACTTTAGATTTTTTAATCTCTGGTTCAACTTAAGATTCTGTAATCTTTTATTCATCAACTTTATGGGTTGTTTCAACTGATACAGATGATTCGTTAACAACTAAAGCTTAACTGCGGGGTTGATAATCGCCTACCCCTAATCATAGTAACACTTAAACTCCAGTTCCAAATAGCTCTAGCATCACAAACATCACAAACTTCCCCTTCACCAACCCTACCAGTAATACAAAGACAGATAACAGAACAAAGATAATAAAGATAATAATGAAAATAAAGGGAATAAAGAGAAGGAGAATAATCACAAATGATCATAATTAATTTACTAATAATGATTAAATTAATAATAATAATAATTACGAGTAAAGCATTAATAAAATAAGATAACTTAAGATAAGTTAACAAGTCAAAACTTTCAAGAAAATCATTAAACACTTTAAATACATAACCAAATAACTGTTCTACTATATTAAATATCATATTTACTTATTTAAATTTGTATTTGTATTTGTATATGTTGTCATATATTTAAACTTAATTTTGTAAAGATAAAGCAGTCCAAAGAAAAGATAAAGCAGTCCAAAGTAAAGAAAAGAAAAGGCAACAGGCAATAAAGGAAGCGAGCGAAAGTCTTCTGTGAATTAGGAATGAAATTCCCAAAGCTAATCAGAAATCAATGAAAATTAAACTGAAGATTGAAAAAGTCTAAATTCAAAGAAACTGAACAGAATTAGCGGCGAAAGACAAGTTAAGTGAAA
>Ga0193725_1000060_pt1 | contig 37743 bp, 37 predicted proteins | sample H2a2metaG_FD_143058 | JGI IMG/M metagenome (GOLD analysis project Ga0193725, IMG submission 143058) | Soil microbial communities from a riparian zone of the East river system, Colorado, United States - H2a2 | ecosystem: Environmental > Terrestrial > Soil > Riparian zone | place: USA: East River... | reverse complement strand
CTACCAGGTTGATAGGCGGCAGGTGTAAGGCGCGCGAGCGCTTCAGCCGAGCCGTACTAATTGCCCGTGAGGCTTGATCTCTCCGCTGTTACACTCGGTGAGATGACCTCGCACCATGAAATCACGCACTCGTCTTTTACTTTGCTGGCGACTAGCGCGACAGGGCCACACCCGTTCCCATCCCGAACACGGTCGTTAAGCCTGTCAGCGCCGATGGTACTGCGATCGCGAGGTCGTGGGAGAGTAGGCCGCCGCCAGCTTCTCCAAATGTCCAATACCCAACGCTGCTGTTGGGCATTGGACATTTTTGCGTCCCGCCCGCAATCCGAAATCCCGAATCCTGGTTATCTTCCCGAATCACGATGACTGCACGATCCGGCGTCAGCGACGGGGCAACCAAGCCCCCACGACGCGCGCGCAGCAGCGGCTCCGTGCGCGTGCGCCGCCGCGCGCGACAGTCCGTCCTCAAGACCAACGAGGGCGAGCCGATCCACATCGTCCACTTCGCGGCGGAGTGCTGGCCCTACGCCCGCTCCGGAGGCCTCGGCGAAGCGGTCGCGAGTCTCGCCAACTACCAGGCCGCCGCCCGACTCCCAACGACTGTCGTCATGCCCCTGTATCGGCAGGTGCGCAGCGTCGTCAGCGCCCTCGAGCCGGTGGGAGCCGCGTTTCCCGTCCAGCTCGGCGCGACCAGGGAAATCGCCAGGCTCTGGCGGGCCAAGGACACGCCCCGCGGCACCGACATGCTGTTCATCGAGCATCCCGGGTTTTTCGATCGCCCGGCGCTGTACGGGGAAGGCGGTGACTACCGCGACAATCATCGGCGCTTCGCATTCTTTTCACTGGCGGCGCTCGCGGCGCTGCCGCGTATCGCTCCCGGCCAGGCGATCCTGCACGCACACGACTGGCACGCCGCACTTTCGCTGGTCTACCTGCGCACCGCCTTCGCGCAGCACCCGTACTACCGTCGCGTGCCTGCCGTGTTGTCGGTGCACAACGCCGGCTATCAGGGTCATTTCCCGCCCGCCACCATGCCCGAGATCGGCCTCCCCTGGGAGTTGTTCAATTGGAAGCTGCTCGAGTGGTATGACCAGGTGAACTGGTTGAAAGGCGGCATCGTGTCCGCCGACGCCGTGGTGACGGTCAGCGCGACGCACGCGCGCGAGCTCCAGTCGCCGGAAGGCGGCTTTGGCCTTGGCGATACCTTCCGCGCGTTGCGCGACCGGCTGTTCGGCATCACCAACGGCATCGACTACGACATTTGGGATCCCTCGCACGACTCGCAGATCGCTGCCCGCTTCACGCCTCAGGATCTCGAGGGCAAGCGGCAGTGCAAGGCAGCGATGCAGGCGCGGTTTGGGTTGACGCCGAACCCGCGCGTGCCGGTGTTCGGCATGGCGGCTCGGCTCGTGGCACAGAAGGGACTCGACCTCCTCGTCGACGGGCGCGCGCTCGGCCCCGACGCCCAATACGTATTCCTGGGACAGGGCGAGCGTCGCTACGCCGAAGCGCTGCGCAAGCTCGCGGCCCGGCTGCCGGGCCGCATCGCCGTCGAGACGGGGTTCACCGACGCACTCGAACACGAGCTCGTCGCCGGCGCCGATATGCTGCTGATGCCGTGCCAGTACGAGCCGTGCGGCCTCACACAGATGCGGGCGCAGCGCTACGGCACGCTCCCCGTCGCCCGCCGGACCGGCGGTCTCAACGACACCATCGACGACGGGATTACCGGCTTCCTGTTCGATGAGTTTTCGATTCCGGCGCTCGCGTCCACGATCGAGCGGGCGGTGAGCCAGTACAACGACCCGCGCGGCTGGCAGGGGCGGATGCGCAAAGCGATGGCGAAGAACTTCAATTGGCAGCGGTCGGCGCTCAAATACCTCGCCGTCTATCTGAAGGCGCTCGAGGTCGCGGAGCGAACCGGTCGCGGCACAGACTGATGGACTTCGTCCTCGCACTCCACAGCCATCTGCCATACGTGCTCAACCACGGCCGCTGGCCCCACGGCAGCGACTGGCTGTGTGAAGCAGCCATCGATACCTACCTGCCGTTGCTGGACACGCTGCGCCGCCTCGCGGCAGACGGGGTCCCGTCACCGCTCACCATCGGCTTCACCCCCGTGCTCGCGAACCAGCTCGCGTCGCCCACGTTCGCCGAGGAGCTCGAGGCGTACTTCGAGCAGCGACTCAAGGCGTGCGACGAGGCAGCCGGCACCTTTGCGGGGACGGCGGACGAGCACCTGATCCCGGTCGCGGGTTACTGGCACGATCGGCTGCAGAGCCTGCGTGCGCTGTTTCGATCCGTGAACGGCGACTTGGTGGCCGCGTTTCGCGCGCTCGAAGAAGCCGGCCATATCGAGATCATCGGCGGGGCGGCGACACATGGGTTCCTGCCCCTGCTCGGACGCGACGAGAGCGTGCGCCTGCAGCTGCTCCTGGGTCGGGCAGAACACGAGCGCCTGTTCGGGCGCGCGCCCGCGGGGTGCTGGCTCCCTGAATGCGCGTACCGCGCGCGCGGACCGTGGGCGCCGTTGCCGAGTGCCCCCGCTTCCGATGAGCGCCCCGGCACCGAGGAGTTTGTCGCGGAGGCGGGGTTCCAATACTTCTTCACCGACGCGCATCTCGCCGCGGCGGGAACGCCGCTGAGTGCGTACGACGAGATTCCAATGGGGGCGGAGCGATTCGATCTGCAGGGGCGGTCGCGCCGCGGTGCGCCGCAGGTCGCAACGATCGAGCACTCCCCCTACAAAGCCTATCGCCTGCGGTCACGTCGCGGCGGCCCGCGCGGACATGCCGCGGTCGCTGCCCTCGTGCGCGATCCCGTCGCATCACTCCAGGTGTGGAGCCGCCACGGAGGATACCCGGGGGACGGCACCTACCTGGAATTCCACAAGATTCGCTGGCCGGGCGGCCTCAAGCTCTGGCGCGTGACGGGCAACGGCGTCGACCTCGGCGAGAAGCAGGCGTATGACCCAGCCGCTGCGCGCGGCCGTGCGGCCGACCACGCAGCCCATTTCGTGCAGCTGCTCCGTCGTATCGCGCTGACCGATTCTCAGGAACTCAGCGAGGATGGGGAGGCCGGTGACGTCGTGGTCTCGCCGTTCGACACCGAGCTGTTCGGTCACTGGTGGTTCGAGGGCACGGATTTTCTCGGCGAGGTCTTCCGCCGTTTCGCCGACACCTCGGACGTGCAACCGACCACGGCGAGCAGTCATCTGCGCGACCGGCCGCCCACCGCGACGCTCGAACTCGCCGCGGGATCGTGGGGGGCCAACGGCGACTACAGCATGTGGCTCAACGACGAGACCGTCTGGACGTGGGAACGGTTGTGGCCGTTGGAGCACGCGTTTTGGGAAGCCGCGCCCGCAGCGCTGCGCGCGCCGGAAGCGCGGTCCGTCCTGGCCCAGGCGGCGCGCGAGCTGCTCCTCGCGCAAGGCTCGGACTGGCAGTTCATCATTTCGACCGGGGAAGTCGCCGACTACGCGACTCGGCGCTTCAACCTGCACTGCGACGACCTCGAGCGGTTGCTCGCGGGACTGGCCCAGGGAGGCGATTTGGAATCGGCGGGTGCACTCGCCGAAGAGCTCCGCCTGCGCGACGACGTGTTTCCAGACATTCTGCCGCACGTCGAGGCCGCGCTGGCTTCACCACGCCCGAGGGAAGCGCGGAAAAAGGGACGAGGAGGGAAGAGCGCGCGGCGGACGCGTGCCAAGAAGTAGACCGGCGACGTCAGTCGTGCCCGCCGATATATAGGCGGATCATCTTCTCCCAATAGGGCCAGTCGTGAGCCCACCCCTTCCATACTCGCAGCGCGTTCCCGATGTCCTTGCCCCACAAGACCCCCGACATTTCCCGGTTGTTCTCGCACGCCGGATCATGCTCGCCGACGGCGAGGATGATGTCCTGCTGGCGAAACGCCGCGAGACGTCCGGGATCGCTTTCATGGCGCATGAAATCGAACGGGTTGCACGCGTACACGTTGGCATCGGCATAGCCGCGGGTCAGACGTTTGATGTCGTAGGTTCCCGAAAGGCCGATGATCCGCTGCACCAGCAGGGGATTGCGAAGACCGAAGCACAACGCGTGGTACGCACCGAAGCTCGCGCCGGCGGCGATGAGGAACGGTGTTGGGTTCTTGGAAAGGCTGAACGGAACGACTTCGTCACGCAGGTAGCGATCGTATTGTAGATGGCGCCAGGCGCGCTGGCCGGGATGGACATTCTCGGTTGCGTACCAGCTCTCTTCGTGCACGTGATGCAGGCAATACAGCTGGATCCAGCCGCGGTCCAGGTGCTCGCCCAAAACGCCGTCACGGTGCATCCAGCGGTCCGTCCATTCGGTCAGGCCGCCCAGCGTGGTGGGAAACACAAACACTCGCGCCCCACCGTGCCCCAACACCTGCAGCTCCATGTCGCGTTCCAGGGCGGGGCTCCGCCACCGGTGGCGCTCCTGGTTCATCGCGGTCCGCCGTTGCGCAACAGGAACGGCAGCGCTTTGCGGAACCGTTTCCCCCAGGCCGACTCATGGTGCCGGCCTTCCTCGTCTTCCACCCAGCGTAACTCACGGCTCGGTTCGTAGCCCTTGGCGAGCAGGATATCGCGGAGGCGGCGAGCGAGCGACACATGAGCGGTCCCCTCCGGCAGCCCGACGTCGAAATAGATGCGGCCCCCACCCGCCGCGCGCGGTGCTTGTTCCGCCACGTCGAGAATTGCCGCGTTGGCAAACCACAGCGCGGGACTGAGCGCGGCGGCGAAACCAAACACGGATGGGTATCGGAAGTAGGCGTACAAGCTGATCAGCCCGCCCAGCGAGGATCCGGCAATGCCCGTGTGCGCCCGGTCGGGCAGCGTCCGGAATCGTGCGTCCACCAGCGGCTTCACCGTATTGATCAGGTAATCGAGATAGCGATCGCCGTTGCCGCCGCCGGCCTTCGGATCCATGAACGGCGTGTACTCATCGATGCGTGCGTTCCCCATGTTGGGGATCCCCACCACGATGGCTTCGAGGCCGCGGCGACTCGCCCAGGCGAGCGCCGTCTTCAAGCCCCAGTCTCCCGCGAAACTCGTCGCGGCGTCGAACAGGTTCTGACCGTCCTGCATGTAGATCACGGGATAGCGTGTCGTGCCGCGCGCGTATGACGCAGGTGTGTACACGAGGAGGTCGCGGCGATTACCCAGCTGGGTGCTTTCGACTGCCGGGACCGTCCGCACCGTACCCCGATGTGCCCGGGCTCGTGCCCGGGCCTTCCAGAGCAAGTAAAACCGTGAGAATGGTCGCATTGGCAGCCCCAAATGTATGCGTGCCTCTACGGGTTCCAAAGAGTGTCGAGCGGGGTTACCGTACCCACCCCGTGCCCGTCGCGTTGTTCGCCGCACCGATCCTGTCCGAGAACGCCGCGCGAATGATCGCGGCGATCGTGGGGCTGCCCGGTGTACGCGTCGGCGTGATCAGCCAGGCGCCGCTCGAGGATCTTCCGGTGCCGCTGCGTTCTCAGGTCGCGCACTGGCGGGTAATCGATGTGTTGGACACGGCGCAGTTGTTCGATGCCGTCGAGCAGCTCGAGCAGCGACTCGGACGCGTGGACCGGTTGATCGGCGCCTACGAGCAGCTGCAAGTGCCGCTCGCCGAGGTCCGCGAGCGGCGGAAGATCGCAGGCATGGGGGCGGACGCGGCGCGGAATTTCCGCGACAAGGCGCGCATGAAATCGTTGCTACGCGATGCGGGCCTCCCCTGTGCCCGCCACCGGCTGGTGACGGGGGCCCAAGAGGCGAAGGCCTTTGCGCACGAGGTCGGATTTCCATTGATCGTCAAGCCGCCGGCGGGAGCGGGGGCGCAGGCGACTACGAGGGTTGACGGGCTCGACGCGTTGCGGATCGCCGTGGAGGCTGCGACACCCGGCCCCGACCGTCCGGTGTTGTTGGAGGAATACGTCACCGGCGATGAGCACTCGTTCGAGACGGTGTCGATCGGCGGCCGCGCGGTGTGGCACTCGCTCACGCATTACTATCCGTCGCCGCTGGAGGTACTGCGCAATCCGTGGATCCAGTGGTGTCTGATCCTGCCTCGGGAGGTGGAGGAGCCGCAGTACGACGACATCCGGCGTGCGGCGTTCCGCGTGCTCGAGGTGTTAGGCATGCAGACGGGGCTGTCGCACATGGAATGGTTTCGCCGTCCGGACGGCACGATCGCGATTTCCGAAGTCGCGGCCCGTCCTCCCGGCGCGCAGCTGATGACGATCGTTTCGCGCGCGCATGACTTCGACTTCGTCGCGGCGTGGGCGCGGCTCATGCTGTTCGAGGATTTTGCTGCACCGCCGCGCCGGTACGCGGTCGGGGCGGCGTACTTGCGAGGCCAGGGAGGCGGACGCGTCAAGGCGATCCACGGGTTGGACCAGGTGCGGCACGAAATCGGCGCGCCCACGGGCAGCTACGAAGGCGAAGGCTTCATCATTCTGCGGCACACCGAGACCGCCGTCGTGCGGCAGGCGCTGCAGCGGCTGATTGCGACGGTTCGCGTCGAGCTGGGTTAGGGGGAGAGGGAGCATTCATGAACGTGCTCATGATTTCACCGGGGTATCCGACGGAGATCAACTACTTCACTCGCGGCCTGGCGGTGCAGGGGGCACGGGTATTCGGCATCGGCGATCAACCGGAGCGCGACCTGCCGGATCTGGTCCGCCGGCACCTCGCCGGGTATCTGCAGGTGTCTTCGCTGCTCGATGAGGCGGCGGTCGTGCAGCAGGTGCAGCAGTGGAAAGCCGCCCAGCCCCTGAAGCAGGTGGAGTGCCTGTGGGAGCCGGGCGTCATTCTCGCCGCACGCTTGCGTCACGGGCTCGGCGTGCCCGGCCAGAATGTCGCGCAGGCGACGTTGTTCCGCGACAAGGATGCGATGAAGCGGGCCGTGGTGGCCGCAGGGATCCGGACGCCGAAGCACCAGCGCGCCACGACTGCCGCCGAGTGCCAGCGCGCGGCCGAGCAGATCGGCTTCCCGGTGATCGTAAAGCCGATCGCGGGCGCCGGATCGGCCGATACGTTTCGCGTGAACTCACGGCTGGAGCTCGATGCGGTGCTCTCGCGCGCCGGCCAAATGCGGGAGATGAATGTCGAAGAATTCATTGACGCGGAAGAATACACGTTCGACACGGTGTGCATCGGCGGCAAAATCGCCTTCTGGAACATCTGCGTATACCGGCCACGCCCGTTGACCGCGCGGCAGGAAGAGTGGATCAGTCCGCAGACGGTGGTGTTGCGCGACGTGGAGGCCGATCATCTCGTGGGCGGACGGGACATGGGCCGCGCCGTGCTCAAGGCGCTCGGCTTTCAGACGGGTTTCACGCACATGGAGTGGTACCGCACCGCCAAGGGCGAAACCATCTTCGGCGAAATCGCCGCCAGACCGCCCGGGGCGCGGACCGTCGACGCCATGAACTATGCTTCCGACATCGATCTTTTCAGCGGCTGGGCCGAAGCTGTGCTGCATGGGCGCTTCAGCCACAAGCTGGATCGCAAATACAACTCCGCGATCATTTTCAAACGCGCCCAGGGCACGGGCAATATCCGCCACATCGAGGGGCTCGAGCGCTTGCAGGCGCGCTTCGGCCCGCACATCGCGGCGGTGGAGCTCCTGCCCATCGGCGCGCCACGGCGCAATTGGATTCTGACGCTCGTGTCCGACGGCTTTCTCGTGGTCCGGCATCCTGACTTGCAGACCACGCTGGACATGGCGGACGCCGTCGGCACCGATCTGCACCTGTACGCGGGCTGAGCACCGGCGAGGGGGGGCGCACGATGACGAAAAAAGTGGGACTGATCGTCGGCCGGGAATGGTCGTTTCCGCCGAAGTTCATCGAGGAGGTGAACCGCCGCGACAAGGGTGTCGTGGCGGACTTCATCAAGCTCGGAGCGACGGCGATGGATGCACCGCCCGGCTATGCCGTGCTCGTCGACCGCATCTCGCACGAAGTCCCGTTCTACCGGTCGTATCTGAAGCACGCGGTGCTGCAGGGCGTCGCGGTCGTGAACAATCCGTTCATGTGGAGCGCCGACGACAAGCTCTTCGGTGCCACGCTCGCGACGAAGCTCGGCGTCGCGAGCCCGAAGACGATGGTGTTGCCGAACAAGGACTACATCCCGGCGATCAGTCACCAGGAGAGCCTCCGCAACCTGGTGTTCCCGCTCGACTGGGATGCGGTCGTGCGCGACATCGGGCTGCCGTGCATCCTGAAGGACGCGCACGGCGGAGGATGGAAAGGCGTCTATATCTGCCGCACGCGCGAGGACTTGCTCGCCCACTACAACGAATCGGGCCTCCTGACCATGATCGTCCAGGAGTTCATCGAGTGGGAGCAGTTCGTGCGCTGCGTGTGCATCGGGCAGAAGGATATCCTGCCGATCCACTACGACCCAAAGGCACGGAAGTACATCGTCGACCCCGACTACCTGACGCCCGCGCTCCGCGCCCGGATCATCACCGATTCACGTACGCTCGTCGGCGCGCTGGGATACGACATGAACTCGATCGAGTGGGCGGTGAAAGACGGCGTCCCCTACGCGATCGACTTCATGAACCCCGCGCCGGACTTCGACATCAACTCGCTCACCGCGGAATACTTCGACTGGGTGGTGCAACACATGGCCGACCTGGTGATTCGGCTGGCGACAGCGACCCGTCGTCCCGCGGCACGCACCTTCCACTGGCAGGCGCTGTTCAAGGGCGGCGCGCGGAGCCGGCCATCATAGGCACGACGTCGGGGGGGGGGCTGGACCAGGCGATCGGCTACTACCACGAGCTCTTGAACGATGAGCTGGGGGAAGAGTGCCAGGCGACACTTGATGCCGAGCTGCGGCGCCGTGGCTTGTTTTTCGGGGATCGGCCGCTGTGCACGGTGCTGCGCCCGCGATTCCTGACAGCCGAGCAATACCGTTATTTGCAGCAGCGCTGCGCGATCCTGCTGCGGGCGTTCGATCGCGCCTATCACGCCGCGTTCGCGGACGCTGCGCTGCGCCGGCAGTTCGGGCTCGTCGATTGGGAGGAGGCGTTGATCGCGCGGGATCCCGGTTTCGCCGATCCGAGCCCGACGTCCCGCATCGATGCGTTTTATCTGCCTGAGCAGGACGTGATGCACCTGACCGAGTACAACGCCGAGACACCCGCCGGGGCGGCGTACGGCGATGCGCTGACGGAAGCGTTCTTCGCGCTCCCGGTCATGCGGCCATTCATGCGCCGGTTCGACGTGCGCCCGCTCCCCTCGCGGCACGGCGTGCTGCACGCGCTGCTCGAAGCCTACGCGCAGTGGGGCGGGGGCGGGGGCGGGAAGCGCGGCGCGTGTTGTGGGTGGATTATTTTCGCGCCCGCGGCCTCGACGCGCGGATCGTCGACCCCCGGGAAACCGAGCTGCACGGGGATCGTCTCGTGGCGGATGGCGAGGCGATCGACCTGATCTACAAGCGCGTCCTCATCAGCGAGCTTGTGGAACGGGGCGGCCCGAATCACCCCGTGATCCGCGCCGTCCAGTCCGGCGCGGTGTGTATGGTGAATCCCTTTCGCTGCAAGCTGCTCCACAAGAAAGCGAGCCTGGCGGTGTTGAGTGACGAGCGCAATGTGGGACTGTTCTCGAACGACGAGCGTCAGGCGATCGACGCTCACATTCCCTGGACACGAGTCGTGGCGGAGCGGAAGACCCGCCATGAGGACCGGCAGGTGGACCTCGTGCCCTTCATCATCGACCAGCGCGAGCGCCTCGTGCTCAAACCGAATGATGCGTATGGCGGAGCGGGAATCGTGCTCGGGTGGGAGGTGGACGGGGCGACGTGGGAACAGGCGGTCCGCGTCGCGCTCACCGAGCCATTCGTCGTGCAGGAGCGCGTGCCGATTCCGAGCGAGCCGTTTCCGAGCGTCGTAGACGGCCGCGTCGTCCTGGCCGACCGCATTCTGGATTCCGCGCCGTTCGCCTACCAGGGGACGCATGTCGAGGGGTGCATGACGCGCCTGTCGACCGCCGCCCTCGTCAACGTCACGGCCGGCGGTGGATCGCAGACACCGACGTTCGTCGTGGAGCCGCGATGAAGCCTCCATCGCTCACCCTGGGGATCGAGGAGGAGTACCAGATCATCGATCCCCAGACCCGCGAGCTGAAATCGTACATCACGGAAATCTTGAGCGGCGATCACCTCGTGCTGGCGCAGATCAAGCCGGAGCTGCACCAGTCGATCGTAGAGGTCGGCACCAAGGTGTGCCGGACGCCTGCGGAGGCGCGCGCGGAGCTCGTGCGACTGCGGGGCCAGGTCCTGGAATTGGTGGCCAGGAACGGGCTCAAGATCGCCGCGGCGGGCACACATCCATTTTCATCCTGGGTCGATCAAGAGATTACGCCGCTGGAGCGCTACCTCGGCGTGCGGGCAGACATGGGCGAGCTGGCGCAGCGATTGCTGATCTTCGGCACGCACATCCATATCGGCATCGAGGATCGCGAATTCCTGATCGACGCCCTCAATGTGGCGCGCTATTTCCTGCCGCATCTCATGTGCTTGTCCACCAGCTCGCCGTTCTGGGGCGGGCGCAACACGGGACTGAAGTCCTATCGCAGCATCGTGTGGCGCGGCTTCCCACGCACGGGCGTCCCCCGCCCGCTCAGGTCATGGAGCGAGTACACGGAATTGGTGGACCTGCTCGCGAGCACCCACTGCATTCCGGACGGGTCCAAGATCTGGTGGGATGTGCGCCCCAACTGGAGCTATCCGACGCTCGAGTTCCGGGTCTGCGACGTGTGCACCCGGGTCGACGAAGCAGTCTGCATCGCGGCCATCGTCCAAGCGATTGTGGCGAAGATCTGGAGGTTGCGGCGCGACAATATGACGTTCCGCGTGTACCCGGCGGACTTCATTGAGGAAAACAAGTGGCGCGCGGTGCGGTACGGCTTCGATGGGCGGCTGGTGGATTTCGGCAAGGGGGTCGAGCTGCCGGCGCGTGAGCTGGTGCGCGAACTGCTGGTGTGGTTCATTGACGACGTCTTGGACGAGCTCGGTAGCCGCAAGGAGGTCGAGTACGCCTTTCGCATTCTCGACGAAGGGTCGAGCGCCGACCGCCAGCTCGCCGTCTATGAACGCACGAAAGATTTCAAAGCCGTGGTCGACCACGTGATCGCCGAAACGGCAGAAGGGTTATAGTTGCGTCCCCCCATCATCGGAATCACCACCCAGACGCTCGAAGCCGTTCCCGATCAACTGCCGCGCTGCTGGATCATGAGTCAGCGCTACGTGCAGGTCCTCACGGCGGCAGGTGCCGTGCCGTGGGTCATCCCCTTGCTGCAAGGCGACGAGGCGACGCTGCGGGCCATCTATGAGCGGCTCGACGGGTTGTTTCTGCCGGGCGGCGTCGATATCGATCCAGCCGCCTACGATGAGCCGCGCACCGAGTTGTGCGGCCGGACCGACCCGGCGCGCGACTGGACGGAGCTGTTGTTCACGCGTTGGGCGCTCTCCGATCGGAAGCCGGTGCTCGCCGTCTGTCGCGGCGCGCAGCTTCTCAACGTGGCGGTAGGCGGCTCCCTATATCAGGACGTGGGAGCGCAACATCCCGATGCGATCAAGCACGATCATTTTCCCGTCGCCGGCCGCCGACGCGATGAACTGGCACACGAGGTGCGGATCGCCCCGGAATCGTGGCTGCGGCAGCTGCTGGGGACCGACACCATCGCGGTGAACAGCATGCACCACCAGGGGATCGCGCGATTGGCGCCGGGGCTCATCCCCGTCGCCACGTCTCCCGACGGCCTGATCGAAGGCGTCGAAGGCGCGTTAGTGCGCGAGCATTTCCTGGTCGGTGTCCAATGGCATCCCGAAGACATGGTCGACGTCGATCCGCGCATGCGCCGGTTGTTCGACGCCTTCATCGAAGCCGCCGGGGGAAATTAGTTCCGTCAGCGCAACACCACGCCCGCCACATACTGTGCCCACAGCGTGCCCTGCGGCACGAGTACGGGCGCCAGCCGGTCGATGACGGCGAGCCCGCCTCCCTCGCGCGACATGATCGCGAGCTTGTTCTGCACGTCGAGCGCAGTGATCGGCGCGTCGCTCGTTAAGAGGACCCAGTAGCCCGAGACGGCGTCGTCCTCGCCACGCGCGGGCGCACCCGTCAGCAGGCTCCCCGCTGGCGCGAATTGTCCCGCGCGACCCGACACCGGCGCCCCTTTGATGACGGGCGCCTGGATCGGGGAAGGGATTTCGCTCACGCTGATCGCGTTGCCTCCGGCGCGCCGCAACGTCTTGTCGCGGCTGCGCACGGGAAAGAAGAGCTCGATGCCGCCGTCGGGCGTCACCCAGAAGAGCACCACGTTCGCGGGCCTGAGCAGTCGGAAGTCGACTTGGCGTTCGCTGATGGCGGTGAACCCCTCGCCGAAATGCGCGACATCGCCGTGCACGTTCTGTTCGACCTGCGCACCCGCGATGGCCGGTGCAGCCAGCGCGAGCGTCGCAAAAACGAGAGATCGTCCCGTCATGATAGTCCCGTGTTAATGAGTGCTCGGTGAAAGGTCGATCGGCGTCCCGAAGGTTGTGTAATACGCCGCCCAATGCCCGGTGCGAGGCGCGACGAGCATGACCGGAAGACTGTTGAGTGCGTCTTTCAGCGGCGGATCGGAGAGCATGATTGACTCGAGTCGGTAGGCGAGCAGCCTCGGCGGCGTCTGGGCATCGGAGACGATAACCAACCAGTATCCATCGTCATTCAGGGAGGGAGCAGGCCGCCCATCATGTCGATTCCCGGCCGTCACGATATGAGTCCCTCGCCCCAATTTCGCTGTATTGCACACCTGCTCGATCCCGCCGGCGTCCGTCATGCGAACCCCGATCACGAACGCGGGCAGGGCAAGATCGAACTTCACCCACTCCGGCGTCGCGTCAACGATGCCGAGTCCAAAGTCCTGTGCTGGACCAATGCGCGTCTGGGGTGTGAGAGCGACTGGCGGAATCGTATGCGCGCAAGCGCCGAGTGCCAGCGCGACGAGTGGAACGAGGGTCCGTGATGACATGGCCACCTCCTCGCGAGCGGCCTACCGCGCGCCGAACGCGGCGTAATACGCCGCCCAATGGGTCGTACGCGAGTCGATGAGCGGCTCGGGGATGCTGCGAACGAGATCCTCGAGCGCCAAGTACGCGAGATTCATCAGCCCGAGTCGCCGCATGACCTCGCCGGCGGGTGTCGGCGCATCCGAAACAATGAGTAACCAGTATCCGGGCGCATCGGTCGGCGCGCCGCCCTGCTTGAGCTGGGTGATGCGGTACCGCGGCGACATCCCCACGCACGACTCGCGGGAATCGGCGCGAACCGTACACGACTTGCTGCTGACCGTGCGCATCGAGGTGTCGGGTTCCGCCAGGGCACCGCCGCGAAAGTAATGAGTACCGCGTTTGGATCTCGGGCTACCGGACACAGGCGCTACCACCTGGACCCCGAACTCGTTCGTCACCCGCAAGGCGACGACGTAGGCGGGGGAATCGAGCGACAAGTCGACATCACTTTCCGTGACATCGACAATGCCGGGACCGAAATCCTCGGCGGGACCAAGACGTGCCTGGGATGTGAGCACGACGGGAGGAATGGTGTGCCGCGCACAACCAGCTGCTGCCAGCAACAGCGCGAGCACGGAGACGGGCAGATTCCGCAGCATAAGGACCTCGCGACAGAAGGCTGATACAGCTTGGCGCAGGGCGCGAACTCGCGCAAGCGGCCAGGCTGTTCTACACTTCGAAGCATGACTCGTTGCGGTACCATCGTCCTGGCCGGCCGGCCCAACGTCGGCAAATCGACGCTGCTCAACGCGCTTGTCGGCGAACACCTAGCGATCGTATCGCCCAAGCCACAGTCGACCCGGCTCCCGGTCGTGGGCCTGCTCACGAAGGGCGATACCCAATACATCTTCACCGACTCGCCCGGCTTGCTCGAGCCCGAATACCAGCTCCACGAGGTCATGCGAGCCGCCGCCCTGCGCGCCATCGACGACGCGGAGCTCATCGCGTATCTGCACCCCCTGGCGGAGCACCCGGCACCCCTACTCGCGACCGTCGCCAGGCTCGAAAAGCCACCCCGAGCGCCTATCGTTACCGTGTACACGAAGTCCGATGTTGTTCGACCGTCCAGCCGTCCGACCGTCGGACCGTCCGACGTCGTGGTCTCCGCAGTCACGCGGGAGGGCCTGGACGCGTTTCTCGAGACGCTGGGTTCCCGGCTACCCGAAAGCCCCTTTCATTATGATCCCGACGAGCTGGCCACCCAGCCGATGCGCTTCTTTGCGGCGGAGTTCGTTCGCGAAGCCGCCTTCGAGCAGCTGCACGAAGAGCTGCCCTACAGCGTCGCCTGCGAGATCGATGAGTTCCGGGAGGGCGCCGAGCCGGTATATATTCGGGCCGTGCTCTACGTCGAACGCGAAAGTCAGAAAGGGATCGTCATCGGCGAGGGCGGCCGAACCATCAAAGCCCTCGGCGCCGCGGCGCGCGGCAAGATCGAAGCATTGCTGGGCCAACGCGTGTTCCTCGACCTGCACGTGAAGGTGCTTCCTAAATGGCGCCGCGATGAGCCGTCCCTCAAGCGACTGGGGTACGCCAAGTCATGAGTCTCGCTCCCGATCTGCTCGCGATTCTCGTCTGCCCGAAATGCAAAGGCCCGCTCGAGCATCGGACGAATCCGGAAGCGCTTGCCTGTCACACCTGCCGCCTGGTGTACGCCGTCGAAGACGACATTCCCATCATGCTCATCGATGAGGCGAAGAGCTTCTGACGGAATGACGGAGCGTTGGAAGGTTGGAATGGGGTTCCGATTCTCCATTCTGGCGGTAATCAGTCTTTCCCTCATTCCAACAGTCCAACTTTCCAGTCAAGAGCTTCCCCTCAACGCCGGGGCGCTCTTCCTCGTGTTCCCCGTCGGAGCGCGGGCCGTGGGGATGGGACAGACGGCCATGGCGGCCTCGGGGCGGAGCGACGCGGCATTCTGGAATCCCGCCGGTCTCGCGACGCTGTCGGACGACGAGTTCGCGCTGCACACCGCAACGCTGGTCGCCGGTCGCAGCAACGTGCTGGCTGCGTATTTCCCCTCGCGCGGCATCGGCGTGATCGGCGGCGCGGTGTACCTGGTCGACTACGGCGATCTCGATCGCACCGACGTCAATGGCAACACGATTGCGCGCATCGCCCCGCGCAACTTCGAGTTTCTCGCCTCCTATGCGACGAGCCTGACGGGCTCGTTCGTCTTCGGCATCAGCTACAAGCTCGTCCAGTTCCGGGTGGATTGCAGCGGGGACTGCCGTGACTTTCCCGCCGGAACGGGAGCGACCCACGCACTCGATCTCGGCGGGCAGTTCAGCGTGGGGCCCGGCGGGCCGCTGCGCATCGGCATCGCGCTGCGCAACATCGGGTTCCGGCTGCAGGTCCAGAACCAGGCGCAGGCAGACGCGTTGCCCACCCGGCTCGCCGTCGGCGCGTTGTATGAAGTGCGACTGCGTCCCGCCACGGGACGCGCACTCGATCAAGCCTTCGATCTGAAGCTCGCCGCCGACGTGGACAGCCCCTGGGGCCAGGCGGGGCAGTCGGAGACCCGCGTCGGACTCGACGTCGGCTATCAGCGGCTGGTGCGGGTGCGCGCCGGTTACGCGTTCGTCCAAGACGGACTGAGCGGACCGAGCGTGGGACTGGGACTCGAGAGCGGCTCGCTCGGCGTCGACCTTGCGCGGGCGTTCCTCACCGGCTCGGACCTGCAGGTCGAGAGCCCGACGTTCTTTTCCTTCCGCGTGTCATTCTAATGAAAGGGCAGGCGCGGGGGAGGCTGGGGAGGCGGGGAGCGCTGGCGGGTCTTGTCCTGATCACGGCCGCGAGCAGGGGAGTGGCGCAGCAACAGGAGCCGCCGGCCAACATGTTCGTGCGGCCGCTGGCGTCGCTGCTGCTCCCGGGGACCGGGCAGCTGCTCGCCCACCAGGACCGCGGGGCAGTGTATCTGGCGGCGGAGGTGTACCTCGTGTCGCGGTTTCTCCAGCTCGACCGCGAGGCGACGATGGAAGCGCAGCGGTTTCAGAATTTGGCGTTCGACGTGGCCCGGCGCTCGTTCGGGCCCATCCGGCGCGACACCATCTTCGAGTACTACGAGCAGATGGAGCGCTTCGCGGAAAGCGGCAGGTACGATGCCGACCCCGGCGCGGCGTTCGCGCCCGAGAGCGACCTGGGCACCTACAACGGATCGGTCTGGCTTCTGGCCCGGCGCACCTACTGGGAGGATCCCGACGTGCCTCCCGATCCGACCTCACCCCAGTACTGGAGAGCGGTACAGTTTTATCAGGCCCGCGCCGTCGGTCCAAATTTTCAGTGGAGCTGGCGCGATCATTCGCTCGAGCACGAGGTGTTTCGCGACTTCATCAGGCGCAGCGACAACGCATTTCGGCGCGCACAGAATCAGGTCGGCCTGCTCCTCGCCAATCATGTATTGAGTGCGGTGGACGCGCTGATTTCCGCGCGCCTCAGCGCCGCGGCAGGACGGGCGGCAGAGATGCGCACGACCGTGACTCCGAGCCGTAGCGAGTTGCGATTCTCGTTCAGTTTCTAGCCACTCATTCCACGCAGGATCAATCATGAGCTGGATATCAAGTCCCGAAGCGTGGCTGGGCCTGCTCACGTTGACGGTGCTCGAGATCGTCCTCGGCATCGACAACATCATCTTCATCTCGATCCTGGCGGGCAAGCTTCCCCGTGAGCAACAGGGGCGCGCCCGTCGCGTCGGCCTGGCGGGCGCGATGGTCATGCGCATCGCGTTGCTCGCCGCGCTCGCCTGGATCATTCGCCTCACTGCGCCGCTGTTTCATCTGCTGGGCCATCCGTTCTCCGGCCGCGACCTGATTCTCATCGGCGGCGGCCTCTTCCTGATCGCGAAAAGCACGCGCGAGATTCACGAAGGACTGGAAGGGGAGGCCGACCGTGGCGGGACTCGCGCCCGCGCCACGTTCAGCGGTGTCGTCGGGCAGATCGTGCTGCTCGACATCGTCTTCTCGCTCGATTCGGTGATCACCGCGGTCGGCATGGCGCGCCATCTCCCCGTGATGATCGCGGCGGTGGTGCTGGCGGTGGGCGTGATGATGTTCGCGGCGGCGTCGATCAGCGATTTCGTACATCGCCATCCGACGGTGAAAATGCTGGCCCTGAGCTTTTTGCTGATGATCGGCGTGTCGCTCATTGCCGACGGACTGGGTCAGCACATCGCCAAAGGCTACATTTATTTCGCCATGGGTTTCTCGGTGCTCGTGGAGATGCTGAACATCCGCATGCGCGCACGGACCCCGCCGGTGAAGTTGCGCGAGGCGTATGAGAGTTCATTTGACACGGGAGGCGACGAGGCCTAAGTTTAGGTGGTTTCTACCCTTACGAGAGGACTAAGGTGCGGTCGCGCCAAGCCATTCTCTTCTTCTCGCCGGCTGGACGTTCCGTACCTGACTTCGTGACCGCATGGGTCAACGGGAAGGGTTTGCCCGTGATGTCCCTTCCTCAGGCCGCAGGAGTCGAAGAGCGGGTGCTCCGTGGGCTGCCGACCCTGGTGGTGATCGACGCCGACAGCGCAGGCGATGAGGGCATGCAGCTGTGCGCCCGTCTCAAGGGCGACGCCTACACCGCGATCGTACCGCTGGCGGTGGTGACCAATCGCCATGCCACCGATGCGGTGCGGAAGTGGTTCGCGGCGGGGGCGGACGAGGTGATTACGCCGCTCTTCGAGCCGGGCGAACAGACGGGGCGACTCGACGCCCTTGTGACCCGGGCCGAGCGCGACGTGGCGGTGAATCCCTCGACGCGGCTCCCGGGGACGACGGAGATCGAGCGGGAAATCAAGCGGCGGATGGAGCTGGGCGAATTCTTCGCCGTCTGTTACGCCGACCTCGATCACTTCAAAGAATACAACGATCGCTACAGTTATTACGACGGCGATCGGGTGATCTACCTGCTCTCCCGCATCCTGCACGACGTCGTCCGGGGGATGATTGGGAAGCAGGGTTTCGTCGGGCATATCGGCGGCGACGACTTCATTTTCGTTCTGCCGATCGAGAGCATCAGCGTGGTGTGTAGCGAGATACTCGACGTATTCGACACGCTCGTCCCGTATCAGTACAACGAGCAAGACCGCCGGGCGGGGTATTATTTCGGCAAGGACCGGCGCGGGCAGCTGCACCGGGTGCCGCTGATGACGTTGTCGATCGGCGTCGTGACGAATCAGCATCGCCGGTTCGCGCACCCGGCGCAGGTCAGTGAGCTGGCGACGGAAATGAAGAGCTACGCGAAGACGCAGGCGGGATCGGTCTTTGTGGTCGACCGGCGCCACGACCGCGAGCACGGGGAAGAAGAAAGCGGAGACAACGAGGCCTAGGCGTGAACGTCACCTGTCCGTCGTGCGAAACGGTGTACCGAGTGGATCCGGCAAGGGTTCCTGCCGGAGGCCTGCGTGCGCGCTGCAGTGTCTGCAGCAACGTCTTCGCCGTGAGCTCTGCCGGCGCTGGCGCCGCGGCCGCACGGCCGGCACCGCCCGCGCCGCCTGCGCCGCCCGCGCCCCCACCGCCTCCGCGTGCCGCGCCGCCAGCGGCGCCTCCGATGGCTGCTCCACGCCCGATGATGGCACCGCCCGCCGCGCCGCCGAGCCGTCCCGCCGCGCCTGCTGCGGCCGCCGCGCCGATTGCTCGGCCGCCGTTCGCACCGGCCCGGCCTGCGTCGCCGGCACCGACGCCTACGATGACGGCACCAAGAGCCGCTCCTCCTCCGGCAGCTCCCGCGGCTCCGGCGGCGCCCGCCGGGGGGGCGAGCACGCCCGCGAAGCGCCCCACCGGACCCCTGCGGCCCGTCAACCCGTTCATGGTGCAGGATCCGAAGCAGAAGGCTCGGCGCCTGGCGCGGGCTTTGATCTCCGATATGCTGGTTTATCATCCGGAGAAGCGGCAGCAGGGGATTCGCGACGGCACGCTGCCGCAGCTGTTCAAGGACGAGATCGAAAAGAGTTGGCAGGAGTATGTCGAACAGGTCGGCGCCGACATGGCGCAGAGCACGCCGTTCTGGGCCGAGGCGCTGAACGAGATTCTCGCTGGAGGTCACAAGCTTTTCTAATGGCACTGGCCGAGAGATTTGCCGATTTCGATCGCCGCCTCACCGAGCTCAGGGGTTTTCTTTGACGTCGAAGGGAAGACCGCGCGGCTCGCGGAGCTGGAGCAGAAAATGGCGGACGGCGCCCTCTGGGCCGACGCCGAACGCGCCCGTCAGACGGTCACCGAAGTCAAATCCCTGAAGGGCTGGCTCGAGCCTTACCACGCCCTGCGCAAGCGCGTGGACGAAGGCCGTGAGTTGAACGAGCTCCTCGAAGCCGAATCCCACGTCGATCTCGCGCTGCAGCGCTCGCTCGAAACGGAAGCCGAGGAAATCGCCCGCCGGCTCGAAGCGCTGGAAATGCAAAACCTGATGCGGGGGCCCGATGACGTGCGGGACGCGCTCCTCACGATTCATCCGGGCGCCGGGGGCACCGAGTCGCAGGACTGGGCCGAAATGCTCGTGCGGATGTACACGCGCTGGGCGGAGCGGCGCGGCTTCGCGATCTCGATTCTCGACCTGCTGCCCGGCGACGAAGCGGGCATCAAATCCGCCGAGATCGAGATTCGCGGGCGGTATGCGTTCGGATTGCTGAAAGCGGAGAAGGGCGTACACCGCCTGGTGCGGATTTCACCCTTCGACTCGCAGTCGCGGCGCCACACGTCCTTCGCGTCGGTGTTCGTCTATCCGGAAGTGGACGACGAAATCGAAATCGAGATCAAGGACGACGACCTGCGCATCGACGTGTTCCGCGCGTCCGGCAAGGGCGGGCAGCACGTCAACAAGACGTCGTCGGCGGTGCGGATCACCCACCTGCCCACGAACATCGTGGTCTCGTGCCAGCAGGAGCGCAGTCAGGGGAAGAACAAGGCGACCGCGATGAAAATGCTCAAGGCGCGGCTGTACGAGCGCGCGGTCGCCGAGCGCGATGCCAAGAAGGCGGAAGTCGACAAGCAGAAGACGGACATCGCATGGGGCAACCAGATCCGTTCGTACGTCTTCCAACCGTACACGATGGTGAACGATCATCGCACCGAGCTCAAAGTGAGCGACGTCCACAAAGTGATGGACGGTGATCTCGATCCGTTCATCGAGGCGTTTCTGCAACGCTTCGGGAGTAACGGGAAGTGACCACCGGATTCGTCGAAGCCGCACGGCGCGAGAAGCTCAAGGAGTTGCTGGAGCGCGGCGTCGCACCGTTCGCCTACCGGTTCGAGCGGACCGCGACGGCGCAGCAGGCGATCGCGGCCTACAAGAGCGACGACGACCCGGCGCGCTACGCGCTCGCCGGCCGGCTCGTCGCGCTGCGGCCGCACGGGAAGACGACGTTCGCGCACCTGGAGGATCAGAGCGGCAAGATCCAGCTCTACTTCAAGGGCGACGAGCTCGGGGCCGCGCTCTACGAGGTGTTGGGGCTGCTCGACCTGGGCGATCACGTGGGTGTCGAGGGCCGGCTGATGAAGACCCGCACCGGCGAAATCACACTGCGCGTCGCGGGGTTCACGCTGCTCGCCAAGGCGCTCCGCCCGCTGCCCCTCGGCAAAGAGGACGCGAGCGGCGTGAAGCACGGCGAGCTGTCGGACCCGGAGCTGCGCTCGCGCCAGCGTTACGCCGATCTCGCAGTGCATCCGGAGGTCCGGGAAGTGTTCCGGCTGCGGACCCGGATCGTGCAGGGAATCCGGGCTTTCCTCGATGCCAGGGGGTACCTGGAAGTGGAGACGCCGGTGCTGCAACCGCTGTACGGCGGCGCCACCGCGTGGCCGTTCAAGACGCACTACGAGGCGCTCGACGCCACCTTCTATCTTCGCATCGCGGACGAGCTCTATCTGAAACGGTGTCTCGTGGGTGGTCTCGAGAAGGTGTATGAGATTGGACATGATTTTCGCAACGAGGGATTGTCGCGGTTTCACAATCCCGAGTTCACGATGGCGGAGTGGTATCAGGCGTACGCGGACTACAATGACATGGCCGCACTGACGGAAGAAATGCTTTCGGCCCTGGTGCTCGCGCTGTTCAACAGCACCGAGCTGCAGCGCCACGGCGCGACATTGTCGTTCGCGCGCCCATTCGCGCGCCAGGACTACTACGCGCTCGTGCGCGAGCACGCGGGCGTCGATCTTCAGAAGACTACGGATGCGGCGCTGCGCGACGTCCTGAAGCGCCACAACGCGCCGCCCGCCGAAGTCGCCGCGCTCAGCGGCCCGAAGCTGGTGGACGAGGTGTTCAAGACCTGCGTCGAGCCCAAGCTGGTGCAGCCGACGTTCGTCTTCGACTACCCGCTCGCGCTATCGCCGCTGGCCAAGCCCAAGCGCGGCGATCCGACGAAGGTCGAGCGCTGGGAGCTGTTCGTGCAGCATCGCGAGCTCGCCAACGCGTTCAGCGAGCTGAACGATCCCGACGAGCAGCGCCGCCGGTTCGAACAGCAGGCGGTGCTGCGCGCCGCGGGCGACGCCGAGGCGCAGCAGTTGGACGAAGATTATGTGCGCGCGCTCGAGTACGGCATGCCGCCCGCGGGTGGCGTGGGCCTGGGGGTGGACCGGCTGACGATGATCCTCGCCGATCAGACGAACATTCGCGACGTCATTCTCTTCCCGATGCTGCGACCCGAATGATGTCCGTCACCGTGCTCGACATCCTCAAAGGACTGTTCGTTGCCGCCACGGTTGGCGCGATCGTCGTGCTGGCGACGAACTGGCCGGGGCGCCTCGATCTGCGCGTTGCGATGCGGTATTTGCGCAGCCGGCGCTCGTCCCGGCTGATTTCGTTGATCACCGTGATCGCGGTTGGTGGCGTCACGATCGGCGTGATGGCGCTCGTCATCGTGCTCGGTGTGATGAACGGCATGCAGAACGACCTGCGCGAAAAAATCCTCGTCGTCAATCCGCACCTGCGCGTCCTGACATACGGCGAAGGGCTGCGGCTCGATGACTGGCCCGAGGTGCTGGCCAAAGTACGCCGAGCCCCGGGCGTCGAGGCCAGCGCACCATTCGTCTTGACCCAGGGTCTCGTCTCGGCGGGGCACGACTACGCGGAAGGCGTGATGGTCATCGGCGTCGAGTCGGATACGGGGCGGCGCGCGGTCACGAGCCTGCCGCACTACTTCACCAAGGGCGACCTCACGTTCCGGAGGACCCGATCGGACGTGGAAGGCGGCGTCGCGATCGGGACCCGGCTGGCGTCCAAGCTCTCGGCGTATCCCGGCGACGTCATCACGATGGTGGCGCCCGCGGGTTCACAGTTCAATCGCAGTCTCGGCACGTTCGTTCCGAAGTATCGCCGCTATGAAGTCACCGGCATGTTCGAAACGGGGATGTACGATTACGACAACAGCTACATCCTCATGCGCCGCGAGGCGGCCCAGGACTTCGCTGGGCTCGGCGGCGCGGTCACCGGAATCGAAGTCCGGCTCGCGAACCCGGAGCACGCCACCGAGGCGGGGAAGCAGCTGGAGGCCATGCTCGGGTACCCCTACCGCGCGCTCGACTGGCAGCTGCAGAACCGCTCGCTGTTTTCCGCGCTCAAGCTCGAGAAGCTCGCGATGGGGCTGGTCGTCTTCCTGATCTGCGTCGTCGCGGCATTCAATGTCGTCGGGACGCTGACGATGATCGTGCGCGACAAGACGCGCGAGATCGGCATCCTGCTGGCGATGGGGATGCACCGCGGTCGCATCCGCCGCGTGTTTCTGACGCAAGGGGTGTTCATCGGCTTGACCGGCACCGTGCTGGGGGCGGTGCTCGGAGTGTTCGTGGGATCGCTGGTCAATCGTGGCCATTTGATCCCGATCGATCCGTCGATCTACTTCATCGACCACCTGCCGGTGCTGATCAATCCTCTCGACGCGCTGGCTGTCGTCGCGGCGAGCGTCGTGATCGCCACCCTGGCGCCGTTGTATCCCAGCGTACAGGCCGCCCGGCTCGAGCCCGTGACGGCGATCCGGTACGAATGAACGCGCTCCTGACGGCCAAGGCGATCCGGCGCGTGTTCGCGGGCGGCGATGGACAAATGCTCGAGATCCTGCGGGGCGTTGACGTCGACGTGCGGCGCGGCGAGTTCGTGGCGATCGTCGGGGCGTCGGGAGCGGGGAAGAGCACCCTGCTGCATCTGCTCGGCGCACTCGACGGCCCGACCAGCGGCGACATCTGGCTGGACGGGTCGCGCTATGCCGACCTCGACGCGCGCGGCGCGGCAGAACTCAGGAACCGAAAGTTGGGGTTTGTGTTTCAGTTTCATCATTTACTGCGCGAGTTCTCGGCATTGGAAAACGTCATGATGCCCCTCCTCATCGGCGGTGCGCCGCCGCGCAAGGCACGCTCGCGCGCCGAAGAGGTGTTGTCCGAGGTCGGCTTGGCGGGACGCATGACCCACCGGCCCGCCGAGCTCTCGGGGGGCGAGCAGCAACGCTGTGCCGTCGCGCGCGCGCTCGTGCACGATCCGAACGTGGTGCTGGCGGACGAGCCCTCCGGCAATCTCGATCATGCGAACGCCGAGCGGCTGCACGAAATGTTCTTCCGTCTGGCGCGGGAATACGAAACCGCGGTGGTCGTGGTCACGCACAACCGCCAGCTGGCTGGACGCGCGGACCGGGTTCTGCTCCTGGAGGACGGCCGGCTCACTACGGTGAGCTCGGTCGATGCGATCCCCTGATGCTGTGCGATAACTGCAAGGAACGCGACGCCATCATCAACCTGACCCAGGTCGAGCACGACTCCAAAGTCACGCTCCACTTGTGCGAGCAGTGCGCCCAGCAAAAGGGCGTGGAGACCGGCGGCGCAATCTTGAAGACGCCGTTGGGAAATTTCCTCGGGGCCGTCGTGAAAGGCGGGGGGACGACAGGGGCGCTCGTCCCCGCCTCGGGCGACGGCATGCGGTGCCCGGCCTGCGGCAGCACGCTACGCGATTTCCGCGACTCCGGCCGCCTCGGCTGCGACCAATGCTATGTGTCCTTCGACACCCATCTGCGCGATTTGCTGCGGCGGCTGCACGGGTCGAGCCAACATGTGGGCGAGCGCTACGACCTGCCGGGTATGGGTGGCGCAGCGGGCGCCGGAAGCGACGCCGATCCGCGCAGCAGCTTGCTCGAGCTGAGGGCGCAGCTGCGCCGCGCGGTCGAGGGCGAGAACTTCGAGCTCGCGGCTGAGCTGCGGGATCGCATTCGGGTGCTGGAATAATGGATCTCTCACTCCTTCCTGACGGCGGGATGCGGTGGCTCGACGCTTCCGGGCCCAAGTCCACGATCGTCCTGTCCACCAGAATCCGGTTGGCGCGCAACGTCCGTGGCGTCCCCTTCAGCCAGCGGGCGAAGGATGCCGACCGCACGGCCGTGCTGGAGCGCGTCATCGAAGCGGCGGCGGCGTCCGATCACCTGTCGGCCGCGGTGGCATTCCACCTCGATCAAATGGAGCGGGCCGAACGGCAGCTCCTGCACGAACGCCATCTCGTCAGTAAGGAGTTGGCCGGACTGGAACGGGAGTCACGACCACGTCCGGGGGCGGCGCTGCTGGTCCAGGACCAGGTGGGTGTGATGGTAAATGAAGAGGACCATCTACGCTTGCATGGCATGTGGTCGGGATTCGATTTGGAGGACGCGTACGCCGAGGTGGAAGCGGTCGACGCTGAGTTAGGCCGGCTCGTTCCCTTCGCCTTTCATCATGAATTTGGCTATCTTACGTCCTGTCCCACGAATGCGGGAACGGGACTCCGGGCCAGCGTGCTTATCCATTTGCCGGGTCTTGTTTTGACCAAGGAAATCAACAAAGTTCTGCAAGGACTGTCGCAGGTAGGACTAACCTTTCGGGGCTTGTACGGGGAAAACAGCGAGGTCGTAGGCAATTTCTTCCAGTTGTCCAACCAAACAACATTAGGGAAGACAGAAGACGAGCTGATCGATCACCTCGGGAAGATCGTGCGGCAGGTCGTCGAATACGAAGAACAGGCACGGGACGTGCTGTTGAGAACGGCACCCGAGGAAGTCGAAGACAAAACATGGCGCGCTTACGGCCTGCTGAAGCACGCGCGCCGGCTGTCGTTCGAAGAGACGATGAACTTGTTGAGCGGAGTGCGGTTGGGTGTCGGTCTGAAGTTGCTTCCTGGACCGGGCGTTTATACGCTCAACAAGTTGCTGATCTACACTCAGCCTGCCCACCTGGCGGCGATGGATGGCCGGTCTACCGGCGATCGCGAGTTGCCGACGGTGCGTGCGGCGTTCGTTCGACGCCTGCTCGAAGCAGAATCCAGTTGAACGGCGAAAGGTGCGTTCTACTTAGATGAACGGCTACAATTTCACGGATCGCGTTCGGAAAGTTCTGCAGATGGCCCGCGAAGAAGCGGCGCGTCTGCATCACGAGTACGTCGGGACCGAGCACATCCTGCTCGGTTTGATCCGCGAGGGGGAGGGTGTCGCCGCGGCGGTCCTGACCAATCTCAACGTCGATCTGGAAGAGATTCAGCAAAAGATCGAGGAGACGGTCAAGAAGGGTAAAGCGGCGGCGGCGGCCGGTCCCGACCTTCCATATACATCGCGCGCCAAGAAAGTGCTCGAGCTGGCGATGAGCGAGGCGCGGGAGCTCAATCACTCCTACGTGGGCACCGAGCATCTGCTGCTCGGGCTGCTGCGTGAGGAGAAGGGGATTGCCGCACAGGTCCTGACGGACGCCGGCGTGAACCTCGAGCAGGCGCGCGCCGAGACGCTGCGACTGCTCGGCAGCGAGATGCCCTCGACGCCGGCCGGCGGCGGCACGGGTGCCCAGCCGACGCCTCCCAAGAGCGAGAAAAAGTCCAAGACGCCCGCGCTCGACCACTTCTGCCGCGACCTCACACAGCTCGCGGCGGAAGGGGCGCTCGATCCGACGATCGGGCGGCAAAAGGAAATCGAGCGCGTGATGGAGATCCTGTCACGCCGCAAGAAGAACAATCCGGTGCTGATCGGGGAGCCCGGCGTCGGCAAGACAGCGATCGTCGAGGGGTTGGCGCAGCTGATCGCGGGCGGGCAGTGCCCCGACGCGCTCAAGGATCACCGCGTCCTGTCGCTCGACATGGCCGCCGTCATCGCCGGTACGAAATACCGCGGCCAGTTCGAGGAGCGCCTCAAGGCGGTCATCAACGAGATCGCGCAGAACAAGAACATCATTCTGTTCATCGACGAGCTGCATACGCTCGTCGGGGCCGGGGCGGCAGAGGGCGCGGTGGACGCGTCCAACATGCTGAAGCCGGCGCTGGCGCGCGGCGAGCTGCAGTGCGTCGGCGCGTCGACGCTGAACGAGTACCGCAAATACATCGAGAAGGACGGCGCGCTGGAGCGCCGCTTCCAGACGGTGATCGTCGATCCACCCACGGTCGACGAAACGATCGAAATCCTCAAGGGACTGCGGAAGCGCTACGAGGACCACCACCGCGTCATCATTCCCGACGAGACGCTGATCGAGGCCGCGAAGCTGTCGGAGCGATACATCACCGACCGCTTCCTGCCCGACAAGGCGATCGACGTGATCGACGAAGCGGGCGCGCGTGCGCGGCTCGCGGCGCAGGTGCCGCCGCCCGAAGTCGCCGAGCTGAAGGACAAGCTCGAGAGCTTGAGCGGTGACAAGGAAGCCGCGGTGCGCGATCAGAACTTCGAGAAGGCGGCCTCGCTGCGCGACTCCGAGCGCGAGCTGCAGTCGGAGATCCGGCGCAAGCAGGAGGAGTGGGAGCGCGAGCGGCAGACGCGCCGGCCGACGATCAGCGAGGAAGGCGTCGCCTTCATCGTGTCGCGCTGGACGGGCATTCCGGTCACCCGGCTCCAGGAAGCCGAAACCGCCCGCTTGCTGCGGATGGAAGACGAGATGCACGAGAGCGTGGTGGGCCAGAACGAAGCGATCCAGGTGATCTCGCGGGCCATCCGGCGTAGCCGGGCGGGTCTCAAGGATCCCAAGCGTCCGATCGGCTCGTTCATCTTCAGCGGTCCTACGGGAGTGGGCAAGACGGAGTTGGCGCGGGCGCTGGCGCGCTTCCTGTTCGCCGACGCGCAGGCGCTGATCCGCGTCGATATGTCGGAGTACATGGAGAAGTTTTCGGTGAGCCGGCTGATCGGCGCCCCGCCCGGATACGTCGGCTATGAAGACTCCGGCACGCTTACCAAGGCCGTGCGCCGCAAACCGTACTCGGTGGTGCTGCTCGACGAAATCGAGAAGGCGCACCCCGACGTGTTCAACATCCTGCTGCAGGTGCTCGACGAAGGGCACCTCACGGATAACTACGGGCGCGTGATCGATTTCAAGAACACCGTCGTGATCATGACGTCGAACGTCGGTGCGCGCGACGTCGTGAAGGGCAAGACGCTCGGCTTTGGCAAACAGGACGCGAAGAGCGACTTCGAGCGCATGTCCGAGAAGGTCAAGGAAGAGATCAACAAGGTCTTCAATCCGGAGTTCCTGAACCGGCTGGACGACGTGATCGTGTTCCACTCGCTGAACCGCGAGCATATCGCGCTCATCGTGGCGATCCTGGCGCGGGACGTGCAGAAGCGCCTGGGCGAGGAAGAGCTCTCGCTGCGGCTCACGCAGGGCGCGACCGACTTCCTGGTCGATCACGGCTACGACGAGCACTTCGGCGCGCGGCCCCTCAAGCGCGCCATTCAGAAATACGTCGAGGACCCGCTCTCGGAGAAGATCCTCGTCGGCGATTTCGCCAAGGGTGACGAGATCGAGGTGGACGTCGCCCCCGACAAGGAACGCCTGGCATTCCGGGCACTCTCCGGCTCGAAGGCGTGATCCGCCGGTTCACTCTTCCATTCTTATTGAGTGTCGCCGCCGCCGCTCCGACCCTGTGCGCTGCACAGGGCGGGGTGGCCGGGGGTGCTGCACAGACGCCCGCCCCGGACTCGATCGCGGTAGTGGGCCAGCGCCGCAATAGCCCCATCGGCGTCATTCAGATCAGCGGCCTCGTGCCGGGCCGTCCCCTCAACTATCGCGACGTCCAGCGGGCGATCCAGGCGCTCTACTCGAGCGGCCAGTTCGACGACGTCCGAATCACGCAGGCGCAGGCCGGCGGCAAGAACGTGCTCGTCATTCACGTGCACGAGCGGCCCATGCTGGTGAAGTGGGCGGTCCGCGGGGTGCAGCGCCTGTCGGAGCACAGCGTCCGCGACAAAGTCGCCATGTCCGAAGCCCGGCCGCTCGATCCGGCCGGCGTGGAGCGCGGCCGCGCACGCATCGATTCGCTGTATCACGCGAAAGGCTATTACCTCGCCCGCACCAAGCCCGTGTATGTGTACGAGCGCGACTCGTCGGGTGTCCGCGTGATCTTCGACATCGACGAGGGAAACCGCGTCGCCATCGCGCAGGTGGATTTCCAGGGCAACACGCATTTCACGGACGAGCAGCTCGCCGCGCAGATGGCCACGCAACCCGAAGGGTTCTGGTGGTACCACTCCGGCGAGTACAACGACGACAAGCTTTCCGACGACCTGCATCAGAAGCTGCCGTCGTTCTACGGCAAGCAGGGGTTCGTGGACTTCCAGGTGCTCGACGACACGCTCGTGGTGCAGGAGGGCGGCGGGAAAGCGACGCTGGTGGTGAAGGTCAGCGAGGGTGAACCCTACCGCATCGGCACGTTCGAGATCGTAGGCAACCGGCGCTTCTCGACCGAAGAGCTGGAGACGTTCTATCCCTTCACCGGGGAGCAGCGCAGCGGCATCCTGGGTCTCGGCGGCAAGCACCGCACCATCTACTTCGACGACCAGCAGTGGCAGGACGCGACGCGCAAGCTGCAGACGCTCTACTACAACAACGGCTACATCTACGTCAACGTGCGGCCCGACGTGCTGCGGCGCCTCGGGCCCGACGGCAAGCCGGTCGTAGATCTTCGCTGGGTGATCACCGAAGGCCAGCCGGCGATCGTGAGCCACGTGGAGATCCGCGGCAACGACGTCACGCACGAGCGCGTGATCCGTGAGGCGATCGTGATGGTCCCGGGCGACGTGTTCCGCCAGGACGCCCTGATCGCCTCCTACCAGCGGGTGTCGAACCTCGGCTTCTTCAATCAGCCGATGCCGTTCCCCGACACCAAGCCGGCGAACGAGCAGGGGGACATCGACGTCGTCTTCCGCGTCTCGGAGAAGCGCACCGGCAACATCAACTTCGGGGCGTCGGTCGGGCAGGGCACGGGGGTCGGCGGGTTCCTCGGCCTCGACGAGCCGAACCTGTTCGGGCAGGGCAAGCGCGGCCGGTTCCAGTGGCAGTTCGGCAAGAACGTCAACGATTTCGACGTCTCGTTCACCGATCCCGCCGTCCGCGAATCGCGTATCTCCGCCACGATCGGAGTGCACAACACGCGCGTGCGGTACGTCGTGGGCAATTTCGGCCGGCTGCGACGCCGCGGCGCGAGCCTGCAGCTCGGCTTCCCGGTGTTCGGCGACAACTATACGCGGCTATTCCTGTCGTACGGCATCGACCAGCAGAGCTTCACGGGCTCCGATCCGACGGCGTCGGCCGCCTTCCGCTGCAACGACTGCGTGCGCTCGACCGTCGGCGCGTCCCTGATGCGGGATACGCGGATCGATCTGCCGTTCCCCACCGCGGGCACGATGGTCCAGCTCGGCCTGTCGCAGAGCGGCGGCTTGCTGGGCGGCTCCGGCAACTTCCAGCGTGCCGACCTGGAGGGGCACTTCTACGCGCCGATCGGCACGCTCGGGAGCTCGCCGTCGGCCAATGTGAAGTTCGTGCTCGGCTTCTCGACGCGGTCCGGATTCGTGTTCGGCAACTCGCCCTTCTTCGAGCAGCTGTTCACGCTCGGCGGCACGCAGTTCTTCATCCCCCTGCGCGGCTATGACGAAGGGTCGATCACCCCCTTCGGCTTCGATCCCAACGCTTCCGCGCAAATCAATCCCAACGCGTTCGGCAAGGCGTTCTTCTCGATGACCGGCGAGCTCGGGATGCGCGTGTCCCAGATGTTGTATCTCTCGACCTTCTTCGACGCCGGCAACGTCTGGTCCCGGCCCGCGCAGTGGGATCCCACGCGGCTGTTCCGCGGCGCCGGAGTCGGCGCGGCCGTCATTTCGCCGCTGGGACCGCTGGGCATCGATTACGCCTACGGGTTCGACCGGGTCGATGCCTTCGGCCGGCCGGCGCCCGCCTGGAAGCTGCACTTTAAACTCGGCAATTTCTTCTAAACTCCACCACGTCCCACGTCCTACATCGGGAGTTCCAGCGTTATGCAGCGTCTCGTGCTCGTGTCGCTCGCCGCCGTCGCCGCCACCCTCGCGGCACCTACTGTCCTGGCCGGGCAAGGTGCTTCGTCCGCGACTGCGCCGGCCAGGATTGCGCTCATCAACTCCCAGGAAATCCTGCGCAACACGCCCGGCTACGTGGTCGCCGAATCGACGTACCGGAAAGAGTTGCAGGCGTCGCAGACCGAGTATCAGAGGCTACAGGCGCAGCTCGACTCGGCGGTCCAGGTCTTCGATCAGCAGTCGATTGCGCTCTCGCCCGCCGCGCGGCAGGCGAAGCAGAAGGACCTCCAGGCGATGCAGCAGCGCGTCGAGCAGCGCTCTACCGAGCTGCAGGAGCGCCTGCGGCAGCGTGAAGAGGACCTGTTGGGACCGCTCCGCACACGGATCACGTCGGTGATTCAGGGAATCCGCGCCGAGATGAACTACTCGGTGATTCTGGACATCGACGCCGGCGGCGGACTCGTCGCCGCGGCGGACCCCGCGTTGAACATCACGGCGCGGGTGCTGCAGCGCCTCCGGCAGGCGCAGTAACCCGGCGGCTCGCGCTCCTCCCCCGATGAATTCGGCGGGAACGCGACCGCTCTCCGCGAGTGAAATCGCGGCCCTCACCGGCGGTCGCCTGGTGGGGCCGGGCACCGTAACGGTCGCCGGGATCGCGCCGCTCGAACGCGCGGGGCCCGGCGACCTTTCTTTTCTTGCCTCGCCCCGCTACGTCCCCTACTTTCAGCGCACCAGCGCGTCGGTGGTGCTCGTCGCGCCGGCGCTCGAAGCGGCGGCCGGCGGGCCCGAGACGCGCATCGTCGTGGCCGAGCCGTACGCAGCGCTGCTGGTTGTGCTTCCCGTGCTGTATCCGCAGGCCGTCTGGGAAGCCGGCGTCCACCCCACGGCCGTCATCGGCCGGGGGACGATCTGGCAGGAGCCGGTGGCCATCGGCCCCCACGCCAGTCTCGGCCGCGAGGTGCAGCTCGGGCGCAACGTGCGCATCGGCGCGGGCTGCGTGCTCGGCGACGGCGTGGCGGTCGGTGACGACACGCAGCTGTATCCGGGCGTCACGCTCTACGCGGGCACGGCGTTGGGCAAGCGCGTGATCGTGCACGCCAGCGCGGTGCTGGGGAGCGATGGATTCGGATACGTCCCCGGGAAGGGCGGAGAGGCGCACCGCAAGATTCCGCACGTCGGTCGCTGCCTGATCGGGGACGACGTCGAAATCGGCGCGAACACGTGCGTCGACCGCGGCAGTGTGGACGACACCGTGATCGGATCGGGCACGAAGATCGACAACCTGGTCCATATCGCGCACAACGTGCGGATCGGCGCCCGCTGTCTCATCATGGCGCTGGCGGGCATCGCGGGCAGCGTGCAGGTGGAGGATGATGTGATCATCGCCGGCCAGGTTGGCATCGCGGATCATCTCACGATCGGACGCGGCGCGCGGCTGCTCGTGCAGTCCGGCTACATCGGCAACGTGCCCGCGGGCATGACGATGTTCGGGACACCCGCGCGCCCGCACCGCGAGTTCCTGCGCGCGCAGGCGGCGATGTACCGTCTCTCCAAGATCGTGGACGAGCTCGAAGATCTCGTAAAGCCGGCGTCCAATAACCCAGACCACTAGACGTTCCGTCACGCGCCGCACGGCGCTGCGTGGTACCGGGCTCCACACCGGCGCCGCCACGGAAGCGACGTTCCTGCCGGCGCCCGCCGGGCAGGGCATCGTGTTTCGGCGCACCGACCTGGCCGGGAAACCCGAGGTCCCCGCGCGGCTGACGGAAGTCGAGGCGGTCGAGCGTCGCACCGCGATCGGGCATGGCGCAGCGACGATCCACACCGTCGAACACGTGCTCGCGGCCGTCGCGGCGCACCTGATCGACGACCTGACGATCGAGCTCACGGGTCCCGAGCCGCCGATTCTCGACGGCAGCGTGCAGCCGTACTTCGAGGCGCTGGCGCAGGCGGAACCCGCGTCCGTGGGCGGCGTGCCGACAGTGCTCACCGTCACGGCGCCGTTCACGGTCACCGACAAGGATGCGGCCTATGTGGTCGCACCGGCCAAGACGTTCCGGCTGACGGTGTCGATCGAATGGGCGCATCCCTTGATCGGGCGGCAGACCGGCGCCTACGAGGTCACGCCGTCAAACTTCGCGGCCGAGCTCGCGCCCGCGCGGACGTTCGGCTTCACGCACGAGGTGGCCGAGCTGCAGGCGCGCGGGCTGATCAAGGGCGCGTCGGAAACGAATGCGATCGTGCTCGACGAGCGGGGCGTCGTGAATGGCGGCAAGTTGCGCTGGCCGGACGAATTCGTGCGGCACAAGGCGGCGGACATCGTGGGGGACCTGGCGCTGACGGGCGCCCGGATTCAGGCTCATGTGGTGGCGACGCGGCCCAGCCATGGCGGCAACATTGCGCTGGCGCGCGCGTTCGCTCGCGCAGGGAGGCGCACCGGAATGCCGGCGATGGACATCGCGAAAATCATGGACTATCTGCCCCACCGGTATCCGTTCTTGCTCGTCGATCGGATCATCGAGGTCGAGGGAAACAAACGGATCGTGGGCATCAAGAACGTGACCATCAACGAGCCGTTCTTTCAGGGGCACTTTCCGAGTCACCCCATCATGCCGGGCGTGCTGATTATCGAAGCGATGGCTCAGGTCGGCGGCATGCTGTTAATGAGTCACTTCGAGGGTCAGGACACGGCAAATAAGGTCGTGTACTTCATGTCGCTCGATAATGTGAAGTTCCGGCGGCCGGTCGTGCCCGGTGACCAGATCCGTTTCGAGCTCGAGATGGTCCAGTTTCGCGGCAAGACGTGCAAGATGAAGGGAGCCGGGTTCGTGGACGGGCAGGTCGTCGCCGAGGCCGAAATGATGGCGATGGTGGTGGACAAGTGATCCACCGGACGGCGCTCATCGACCCGACCGCCGAGCTCGGCGCCGACGTCTCGGTCGGACCGTACTGCGTGATCGGTCCGCGGGTCACCGTGGCCGAGCGGTGCAGTATCGCCGCCCATGCCGTGCTCGAGCGCAACACCCGCGTGGCGGAGGGCGTGAAAATCGGGTACGGCACGATCATCGGCAACGATCCGCAGGACCTGAAATACAAGGGCGAGGAGACGTGGGTCGAGATCGGCAGCGGCACGATCATCCGGGAGTACTGCACGATCAACCGCGGCAGCACCGCGACCGGCAAGACGACCGTGGGTGAGCGCTGTTTCCTCATGACGTACGTGCACATCGCCCATGACTGCGTCATCGGCAACGATGTGATCATCGCCAACTCCGTGCAGATGGCGGGGCATGTCACCGTGGACGACCGCGCCATCATCAGCGGTCTCGTGCCGATCCATCAGTTCGTCAGGATCGGCACGTATTCGTTCGTGGGCGGCGGGTCGCGGGTCAATCAGGACGTGCCGCCGTACACCAAGGCGGCGGGCAACCCGGTGCATCTCTACGGCCTCAACTCCGTCGGTCTGCAGCGCGCCGGATTCTCGCCCGACCTGAAGCTCGCGCTGAAGCGCGCCTACCGGCTGGTGTTCAACTCCGATCTGACGGTGAGTCAGGGAGTCGCACGCGCCCGCACCGAGCTGCCGCAGGTTCCGGAAGTCGAAAACTTCCTGCGCTTCATCGAGGCGTCGCAACGCGGGGTCATGGTGTGAAGCCCGTGCGTGTCGGTGTCGTCGGGGCGGGTGCGCTCGGTTTCCATCACATCCGGCTCCTCAAGAAAATCGACGGCGCGGATCTCGTGGGATTCTACGACCACAATGCGGCGCGGTCGGCTCAGGTCGCCAAGGAGCTCGAGACCACGGCGTTTCCGTCACTGGACGCGCTCCTGGACCGCGTCGATGCGGTCACCGTGGTGGTCCCGACCCCCGCGCACGTGGACGTCGGGTTGCCGGTGCTCGAGCGCGGGTTGCACGCGCTCGTCGAGAAGCCGCTCGCCGATGCGCTGCCCGGCGCCGAGCAGCTCGTGCAGACGGCCCGGGAGCGTGGCGTGTGTCTCCAGGTCGGCCACGTCGAGCGATTCAACCGCGCGGTGCGCGCCGCGGCGCCCTATCTCGACGAACCGCGCTTTCTGCAGACCGAGCGCCTGGCGCCGTTCCAGCCGCGCGGCACCGACGTCGCAGTCATCCTCGACCTCATGATTCACGATCTCGACCTCATTCTGGAGCTGGTGCGATCCGAGGTCGGCGAGGTACGGGCGACGGGCGTGCCGATCCTCACGCCGCACGTGGACATCGCCAACGCCCGCGTGGAATTCGCCAACGGCGCCGTCGCGATCATTACCGCGAGCCGCGTGTCGCGCGAGCGCACGCGCAAGCTCCGGATCTTCCAGCCCACGGGATACTTCTCGCTCGATCTCGCGCAGGGCGACGGCCATTTCTACCGGTTGAAGTCGGGATGGCAGGGATTCGGCGCGACCACGATCGAAGAAATCGTCGAACACGTGCGGCTCGACGCGCCCGAAGCCGAGCCGCTCAAGCTCGAGCTCGAGAGCTTCCTGCGCGCCGTGCGCGGTGACGGCGACGTCGTGGTGACCGGCGCCGCCGGGCTGCAGGCGCTCGCCCTCGCCTATCGCGTCGCCGACGCCATCAGCGCCTCGCCGCTCGCCGCGGCGCGGCCGTGACACGGATCTACATCTCGGCAGGGGAGCCATCCGCGGACGCGCATGCCGCCGCGGTCGCGACCGCCTTACGCCGCCGTCTGCCCGGGCTCGAGCTGGAAGCCCTCGGCGGCCCGCTGCTGGAGCGCGCGGGAGCCCGCGTCCTGGACCGGATGGAATCGTACTCCGTCGTGGGATTCGTTGAGGCGATCGAGAAGATACCGGCGCACTACCGCCTGCTGAACCGGATCAAGCAGTCGTTCAACGACAAGCGCTACGATCTCGTGATCCTCGTGGATTACCCGGGCTATCACCTCCGAGCCGCCGCTGCCGCCGCGGCCGCCGGCATTCCCGTGCTCTATTACATCGCGCCGCAGATGTGGGCCTGGGGGCCGAAGCGCGTGCGGAAGCTCGCCCCCGTGAATCAGCTCGCGGTCATTCTGCCGTTCGAGGAGAAATTCTTCCGCGAGCGCGGGGTCGCGGCCACGTTCGTCGGTCATCCCCTCAAGGACCGGCCGGCGCCGCCCTCGCGCGTCGATGCGCGGCGGATGCTCGGTCTCGATCCGGCCCGCCCCACCCTCGGACTGTTTCCCGGCAGCCGGGCGCAGGAGGTGAAGCGTCACTGGACGATGTTCCGCGAGGCCGCGGCTCGCGTGGCGGCGGCGCGTCCCGACCTGCAGGTCATCGTCGCGGGGACGTCCGGCGCCGAGTACCCCGATCCCGGTCCAATCAAAGTGCAGCTCGGCGATCCGCTGCTCGTGTTTGCAGCGGCCGACGCGGGGATCTGCAAGTCGGGGACGACGACGCTCGAGGCGGCGATCGCCGACCTGCCGATGGTGATCACGTACCGCGTGCACCCGATCTCGTCGTTCATCGCGTTTCGGGTGGTCCGGGTCCCGTGGGTCGGCCTCGTCAATCTCGTGGCGGAGTACGAGGTCGCGCCCGAGTTCCTGCAGCGCCGCGCGAAGGCGGAGACGCTCGCCGACGGAGTGTTGCCGCTCCTCGACGCCGCAAACCCGGTGACGCGGCGCCAGCGCGAAGGATTGCGGCTGGTGCGCGACCGATTGGGTGCACCTGGGGCCGCCGACCGCGTCGCGGAGCTGGCTGCGGGCCTGCTTCGATGAAGTTGCGGTGGGCGGAGCCGATCGCGAAGGCGTTGGGGCCGCGCGCGATCAAGACGCTCGCGGCGACCTGGCGCTTTCGCGAGAGCGGCCTGCAGCCCTGGAAGCCGCCGTTCATCTTCGTGCTGTGGCATTCGCGGATCCTCCCGTTGCTCGCGCTGCACAAGGGTGAAGGACAGGTGTTGCTCATCAGCCGGCACCGCGACGGCGAGTACCTGGCCGACCTCGCGGATGGATGGGGCTACAAGTCGGTGCGTGGCTCGACGCAGCGCGGCGGCGAGGTCGGATTGCTGGGCATCGTCCGCGCGTTGCAAGCGGGCGCGATCGTCGCGATAACGCCGGACGGACCGCGCGGCCCGCGCGAGCGCGTACAACCGGGTGCCGTCGCGGCCGCGCAACATGCGGGCGTGCCGATCGTCGCCGTGGGCGCACGAACGTCGTCCGCATGGTATCTCGGGTCGTGGGATCGCATGTGCATTCCCAAGCCGTTCGCCGCGATCGATGTGCGCTATGGCGCTCCGATCCAGATCGGGCCGAAAAAGGAAGGACTCCGCGCAGGGATCGAGGCCGTGACGCACAGTCTGCACGAAGTCAACGGAACGTCGTGAGCGCCCAGCGCATCGCTCAATGGCTGTGGTGGAGCGGCGCCGCGCCTGCGCGCGCGGCGCGCGGCGTCCTGCTCCCCGTCGCGTTCCTCTATCGCACGATCATGAGCGCGCGGGCGGGCGCGTACGCTCGGGGCTGGCTGCGGCAACGGCCACTGCCCCTGCCGGCGATCGCCATCGGCAATCTCGCCGTCGGCGGAGCGGGGAAGACGCCCCTGGCCGCGTGGATCGCCGCATTGTTCGCCCGCCGCGGCATCAAGCCCGGCATCCTGCTGCGTGGGTATCGCGGCGACGAGCAGGCGGTGCATCAGCGGCTCGTGCCGGATGCGATCGTGGTGGCCGATCCCGATCGGTTGGCGGGGGCTCAGCGCGCGCGCGCGGCCGGAGCGCGCGTCCTGGTGCTCGACGATGCCTATCAGCGGCTCAATGTCGGGCGCGACGTCAACGTCGCGGTCGTGAGCACCGAGAGTGCGCCTCCGCGCCACGTCGCGTGGCCGCTGCCGGCTGGTCCGTGGAGGGAAGATTGGGGCGCCCTGGGGCGGGCGAATGTGATCGTGGTGACGCGGCGCCGGGCGGCGGTCGCCGAGTCGCGCGCGCTCGCGGCTCGCATCGCGGCGCGTTGGCCAATGGCGGTGGTCGCGACCGTGCAGCTCGCACTCGGCGGTCTCGCGGGACTGCGGTCGGGGCGTCGCGTCGACCTGTCCGCGCTGGCAAAAAAGCGCGTCATCGTGGCTGCGGGGATTGCCGACCCGGTCAGTTTCGCCGCACAGGTGCGCGCTTTCGGGGCCAGCGTGCAACTCACGGCATATCAAGATCATCACGCCTATCCTCCGGGCGATGTCGCCCGGCTCGCGCAAGCCGCAAGAGACGCCGATTATGTTGTAGTCACCGAGAAAGACGCGGTGAAGCTGCGTAGCCGCTGGCCGGCGGATGCGCCGGAGCCGCTCGTCGCCGAGCTTGCGCTGCGCTGGGAATTGAACGGCGACGCCGTCGAACGGGTCCTCGAGGGGGTAATGAAAAAAGTCGTATGAGCGAACCAGCGATTATTCGTCCCGACAAACAGACGTTTCTCGCCGAGGAGAATCCCTTCGAGGCGATGATGGAGCGGTTCGACCACGCCGCGAAGCTCTT
>Ga0193725_1000059_pt1 | contig 37772 bp, 33 predicted proteins | sample H2a2metaG_FD_143058 | JGI IMG/M metagenome (GOLD analysis project Ga0193725, IMG submission 143058) | Soil microbial communities from a riparian zone of the East river system, Colorado, United States - H2a2 | ecosystem: Environmental > Terrestrial > Soil > Riparian zone | place: USA: East River... | reverse complement strand
TACACCGGCCCCGGTCGTTAGTGGACGCCGAGGTCGGCATCGTCGGCGCCGGCGCCGCCGGCGGTGTCCTCGCCTCCGAGCTGGGCCGCCGCGGGATCCGCGTGGTCGTGCTCGACTCCGGCCCGCGTCACGATTTTGCCCGGCGTCACGAGTACGTCCGCCGCTACCTGCGGCACGAGGATCCCTGGCAGACGTCGCCGCCGGAGATCGATCGCCAGAGCGCGAGCGGGGCCACCCCGTACCGTCTCGCCGGCAAGCGCGCGCGCGGCATCGGGGGAAGCACCCTGCACTGGGAAGGTTACGCGCTGCGGCTTCACGCCAGCGATTTCCGGTCGCGGTCGCTGTACGGGATCGGCGACGACTGGCCGATCACGTACGCCGAGCTGGAGGCCGACTACGGAGCCGCCGAACGCATGCTGGGGGTCGCCGGCAGCGACGACGGTCGCTTCGCCTCCCCGCGCAGCAGCGCCTACCCGCTTCCCCCATTCCCGTTCAGCTACTCCGACGGGGTGTTCGCCCCGGCCTGCGCCAGCGCGGGGGTCGCGCTCGAGCACCTGCCGCAGGCGCGCAATTCGGTCCCCTACGGTGGGCGACCTCGATGCAGCGCGTGCGCGACGTGCAACGTGTGCCCCACCGGCGCGAAGGCCAGCATCGACCTGACCCACGTCTCCCAGGCCGAGGCCACCGGCAACGTCGAGATCCGGCCCGAGGCGACGGTTCTGAAGCTCGAGACCGATCCCTCCGGTCGGGTGACTGCGGCGGTTTACGCGGGCCGCGATCGAGCGAAGCGGCAACTCACCGCCCGCGTGTTCGTCCTGGCCGGCGGCGCGGTCGAGAACGCTCGACTGCTGCTGCTGTCGACGTCGAGCGCGCATCCCCACGGCCTGGCCAACCGGAGCGGGCTCGTGGGCAAGCATTTCATGTCACACCCCTCGATGGACGTGCTCGCGCGCGCGCCGGACAGGGTCTACCCGTATCGCATCGGCTTTTCCACCGCCATGTCGCGGCAGTTCGCCATCGAGCGCGATCGGGCGTCCCGCGGCGCGTTTCTCCTGGAATTCCTGAACTCTGCCGGGCCCACCCCCAAGGAGATCGCCGAGCGGAGCGGGAAATCGGGCGAGGCGCTGCGCCGACACGTCCAGGAGGAGTTCGGGCGCTGGCTGGGCATTCGCGTGTACGCCGAGCAACTTCCCCACCGCGCCAACGCCGTGTCGCTGAGCCAGCGCATGCGCGACTATTTCGGAAATCCCGCCCCCCACATTCACTGCCAGCTGAGCCAGTACGAGCGCACGGCCCTCGACGACGCCCGGACGGTGGCGACCCGGATCTTCACGGCAATGGGAATCAGCCGCGTCACGACCTCGAGCCTATCGTTCGCGGCACACCAGATCGGGACGCACCGGATGGGCAGCGATCCCGGCACGAGCGTGGTCGATGCCAACTTGCGGACCCACGACGTCGCCAACATGTATCTGGTGGGCAGTGGCTGCTTTGTGACGGCCAGCGCCTCGCCGCCGACGCTCACGATCGTGGCGTTGGCCATTCGCGCCGCCCGCCACATCGCGGCTCAGCTCCGGCCGGTCAGCTGATTCGGCACGTTGCAGACGAACTCCTCGAACTTCCCGCCCGGTCCGCGCGGAATCGCCCCCGCGAAGTAAGTGAAGCTCAGCACGAACGGATGGCCGAGCGCATCCTGGATCACCGCGCTCAGCTCGGCCTCCTGTGCCGCCGACAACGGCGCCTCGGAGACCAGCCTGACCTCGATGCGCTCGCGGTCGTGCTGGATGAACTGATACTGGCGGATCGGCCCGATCTCCTGGAAGCGGTGGAATCCAACGAGCGGCCAGTGCCGCGTGCCGTCGGGCATGACGATCAGGTTTCGCTCCCGCCCGAGAATTCTCCGGAGAGTCGGCAGCCCCCGCCCGCACGGGCACGGGCCCGCGACCTCGGCGTAGTCACCGATGTCGTAGCGGATCAACGGAGTCGCAAAGTTGTGGAGCGCGGTGGCCACGACCCGGCCGACCTCGCCGTCCTTGCAAGTCCTGCCGGCATCGTCCACGACCTCCACGATCAGCGCTTCGGCCATGACGTGATACAACCCGCTTGAAGGGCACTCGATCGCGATCACGCCCATCTCCTGCGACGAATACACGTCCTCGACCTTCGCGCCGAAGGCCGCGGACGCGAGCGCGCGGACCGCGGGCGGAAGCGTCTCACCGATGGTGCGGATGTGCTGGAGGCCGGGCAACACCACTTGCCGCTGACCGCAGAACCGCGCGAGCGCATCGAGGCTGGCCGGATAGATCACGAGATTGTTGGGCTTGAACGCGGCCAGCCAGTCCAGCTGTTGCTCGGCGCTGGTCGTGATCGGGATGCGCTGCGACGGCCCCGTGGCGAACAACGTGCTCATCGGCGGCCCCCAGCTCGCGACCCGACTATATGACTGGATCGTCGCCCGGATCACGGAGAGCCCCTTGCCGACGTCTCGCTCGTGCCACAGATGGTCTCGGATCGTCATCGCCGACCAGAACAGCTGATCGACCGCCGTTCGCTTGACGACCACCGGCTCTCCCGTCGATCCGGACGTGCGAGTTTCCTCCAGCGGTAGATGACTCGGCGGTACGTCCGTGCAGTACAGCTCAGGGCCGGCCGATTGAAGATCCCGCCGGTGGAGCAGCGGGACCTTCCGGAGGCCGTCGGGACTGAGGAGGTCACGCGGCTCGACATGGGCGCGGGCCAGCCTTCGGCGAAAGAGGGGAGCGTGTCGGGCCGCGTGCTCGGCGACGACGACGAGTTGACGGTGCTGCGAGGCGGCGAGCTCGGGCGGAGCCATCCACTGGGTGGCCTCGAGATGCAGCACGAGCGCCGCCAGGGTCGCGGACGTCCCGCTCGAGACCGGGGGCCAGACGACCCCGGGCACGTCGCCTCGGACGAGCGACGCGAGCAACGGCCGCGGCGTCATCCGCGACGTTCCGTGACCAGCAGCGGACACCGCTCGGCCAGCTCATAGGTGCCGACGGGGACGAACCGGATCGGCGCGAACGCCTGCGGCACAACCGAAGTGAATTGCTGCTCAGTCGGAAAGCAGTAGACCTCGGCGGAGTTCTCGTAGAGATCGATCGTGGCGATGTCTTCGAGAGTCCACCCGGTACTCTTGGACAGCGCCACGCGGTCGGGGAACTCGCGATCGAAGACCTCGCGAATGCGCCCCACCGGCAGGTTGGGACCCGAACGATCGGGCACGATCGCCATCGCCAGGCGTAACTTGAACGCCTGGAATCGACCGACGCGTCCGGCGAACGCATCCTCGCGCAGCGAGGACACGCTTTCACGCTGCTCCGGAAGACGGAACACGCGCATGGCCATCCTCGCCCCCGGTCGCAGCACGCGCGCGAGCTCTTCGAAAATCCGGGCCTGGCTCGCCGGGAACTCCAGGATGCTCAATCCGGCGTCTCCCATCACGGCCCCGAAGCTCCGGGCGCGGAACGGCAGGTCGAACCAATTCCCCAGGACCGACCGGCGGCGGTCGGTGTCGCCTGGCCAGATGGCCCCCACCATGGCCGGGCTGCGGTCGACGGCCACGAGGCTCGCGCCGACGTCAGCCAGCTCCGGGGTCACGCCCTGGAGGAGCACGCGATCGGTGCTCGCCCCGATCACCGCCGTGTATCCAGCGACCACCTCGGGATTCACACGGAGCGGCGGTTCCAGTCGTTCCCAGTGTCGATGGTAGACGGACCAGTGACTGGCGCTCAGATCGACGGGCCGCGAATCCACGCGCGTTATCGTACCGCGTATGAGAATCCACATGCGAGCCTGGCTGGCACAATGACAATAGCCGCTGCGCTGCGGGCGCACACCGTTGACACCGTGTGGACTGGCGGCCATCCTGACGACGTGCGGTTCTTGCTGGTGAACAACCACTGCATCACCGATCCCACGGCGGGCGTCGTCCGCAGTCTCGGGACAATCATGCGCTGGCTGGCCGAGGCCGGTCATACCTGCCACGTCCTCACCACCGCCCGCTTTGCCTCGCCAGTGCCGTTCAAGATCGAGGAGCATCTGGACAGCATGGGCGTGCCGCTCGAGCAGTTCGGGGGATCGGATCCCGCCCTCACGACCGTGAGCCGTCAGCAACGGCGCCGGTTCAACGCGCCGGTGGTCCGGTACACCCTCGGTGGCGTCCCGGTCACGCTGCTCATGACTCGACACCATGACGAGGGTCGACCGGATTCGGGAGAAACGTCGCAGTACCTGGCCATGCTTGAGCGGCTCCTTCACGAATTCGCGCCGGACCAACTCATCGCCGGGAATGCCCACCCGATGATCGGGCAGGCCATGGCGATGGCCCGTCGTGGCGGTGCGACGACGGTGTTCGCCATCCACGACCTCCAGATTTTCGAGCGCCAACAGTTCGAGCATGTCGATCACGTCTTCACCGGCAGCCAGTACGTCAGCGATGTGCAGTGGGAGCGGATCGGACTCGTGAGTACGCCGATCGCTCCCCCGATCGCCTGGTCTGACGTGCTGGCGCCGGATCACGAGCGGGCCTTCGTGACGTTCGTCAATCCGGCCTTGCACAAGGGCGCCGCCCTCTTTGCGCGGCTCGCCGACATGCTGGGCTCGCGCCGTCCCGATATTCCCTTGCTGATCGTTCAGTCCGGACGCGGGGCCGGTTGGCTCAACACTCTGCCCGGCATGGACTGGAACCGCTATCCGCACATCAAGGCGGCACCGGCCGTGGCGCGGGCGGCTGAGTTCTTTTCGCTTACGCGGATCCTGCTCGTCCCCTCCGTCGAAGAGGCCTTCGGACGCGTGGCGGCGGAGGCGATGATCAACGGCATTCCGCCTGTAGTGAGCAACCGTGGTGGCTTACCGGACACGGTGGGCGGCGACTTCAGCGCTGGAGGGGGCGGGCGAGTCGTGCCCATCCCCGACTGGATGACGGCCGTCGATGGCCGCCTGCCCACTCAGGACGAGGTACGGCCCTGGTACGACGCCGTGTGCACGCTCTGGGACGACGCTGACCTCTACCGACAGTTCGCGGCACGCGCGCGGGCTATCGGAGCGGAACGTTACAGCGAGGCGGTATCCCGCGCTCGATACAGCGCTTATCTGACGTCGTTGAAGCCCGGTTCACGCCCGTTCGAGTCCTAATACGAAGACGGTGAACCGCCGAATGCTGACGACTCGGTCCAGCTTTCCGCGCTGTCGGTTTCTGGGACAGCTCGGGATTTCTTGGGACGCCTATGGCCCTTCCGGAACTTCTTGCTGACGTTATGCTGACGGTTTTACGAGGACACTACGGGACATTTCGGGACGCCGCGGTCGCGGCCTCATCGCTCGAGAATTCGAGTATCTGCTGAATTTTTCTGGCGCACCGCCGTTTCAGATGACCACCTGCTCGCGTCAAACCGGCCCGAATAGGAAAGAATGATAAGCTTTCCGATGAGTTCGGGGTGTGGCGCAGCCCGGTAGCGCACCTGCTTTGGGAGCAGGGGGCCGGAGGTTCAAATCCTCTCACCCCGACCATTCCCAGCATCGCTCGCGCCGACCTCGTGCTCTCGCATATCGTGATTCAGCGCGCAGGACTCGGGATCTTCGTTGGGCTGCTCGCGACGCTCACCGCGTGTGCGTCGGCGCCGACGCTTCCCTGCAAGAGCGGCGAGCGGGTGGCCGTTCACGACTCGCTGTACTTCGGGACCGCCAAGCCGACAGGAGTGGTGACGGCGGAGGACTGGGCGGAGTTCCTGCGAAACACCGTCACGCCTCGGTTCCCCCAGGGCCTCACGGTGTCGCAGGCGTCGGGGGAGTGGCGCGGCGCCGACGGCGCCCTCGTTCACGAGTCGTCGTATCTACTCCACCTCATCCATCCCGGCGATGCCTCCAGCGAGAAGAACGTGGCGGAGCTGGTCAGCGTCTACAAGGAGCGGTTTCAGCAGGAGGCGGTGCTTCGAGTGAAGGTGGGTGCCTGCGTGTCCTTCTGATCGTACGGCGCGAGTGGTGATGGCGGGGCCGCGGCGCGGCCCCGCCGTACGAATCGATCTACTACCAGTAGTAATAGCCGTACGGGCGGGGACGCACCACGATCGCGGGAGCGGGCGCGACCACGACCGGGGCGGCGGGACGGTACCCATAACCGGGGCCCACCGGGACGAAGATGCAACCGGCCGCGGTGGCCGTGACGGTGGCGAGGAGAAGCGCCAAGCCGAGAACCCGATGGATCAGCTTCATGGCGATGACCTCCTACTGATGTGACGCTGCCTAGAAGGTAAGCATTTACGGCGCCGTCAGCCGCGGGGGCGCCAACCGGCCGTGTTATCGGATGGTTGGACCAGGCTAGGGGCGAATCACCCGCACGGGTTGTCCCGCGAGCCAGGCCTTCACGTCTTCCAGCGCGTGGCCGTAGAAGATCTTGTAGCCCTCCTCGGTGACGTAGCCGAGGTGCGGAGTCAGCACGGTGTTCGGCAGATGGCGCAGCGGGTGATCGAGATTCAGCGGCTCGTCGTCGAACACATCGAGGCCGGCGCCGGCGATCGTGCCCGCTCGCAGCGCGTCGATCAGCGCGGCCTCGTCCACGATGGGACCGCGCGAGGTGTTGATCAGGTGCGCCGTCCGCTTCATCGACGACAGCTCGCGCGCGCCGAGCAGGCCGCGCGTGCGATCGCCCAGCACGAGGTGGATGGTCACCACGTCGGAGCGCGCGAGCAGCTCATCCTTGGTCACGAGCGTGGCGCCGACTTCCGCGGCGCGGGCGGCGGTGAGGTTCTGGCTCCACGCCAGCACCTCCATCTCGAAGGCCTTGCCCACCTTCGCCACGCGCGAGCCGAGGTTGCCGAGCCCGATCACGCCGAGGGTTTTACCGTTGAGGCCGAGACCGCAGCTCACCTGCCATTGACCCTCGCGGGTGGCGCGATCCTCCGCCGGGATGCGGCGCAGGAGCGCGATGATCAATCCCCACGTCAGCTCGGCCGTCGGATAGCCGAGGCCTTGCGTGCCGCACACCACCACGCCGCGCTCGGTCGCCGCCTTCACGTCGATGGAGGCGTTGCGCATGCCCGTGGTGATCAGCAGCTTGAGGCGCGGCAGCTTCTCGAGCAGCGCGCGCGGGAACGCGGTGCGCTCGCGCATGGCCACCACCGCGTCGAAGTCGGCCAGCCGCGCGGCGACCTCGCCCGCGTCCTTGAGGTGATCGGAGAACATCACCACCTCGGTCCCCGCGGGCAGACTCGTCCAGTCGGCCATGCGGCGGGCGACGTTCTGGTAATCGTCGAGGATCGCGACACGGGTCATGCTCGTCTCTCCTTCATCGCAGCCTGGGGGGCCGCGCGTTCAGCGGATGTCGTCGCCCCAGCGGTACTCGTGGGTCAGCGCGTCGAGCCGGGCCTTCAGGCCGCTGTCCAGCGTCTTGTCGACGGCGGCCACCACCTCGTCGAGCTGCTCCGGCCGGGTCGCGCCCACGATCGGCGAAGTGACGACCGGGTTGGCCAGCACCCACGCCACCGCCAGCTGCACCATCGACATGCCGGCCTCGTCGGCCAGCCCGCGCAGCGCGTCCACCGTGGCCAGCTCGCGCTCGTGCCAGTACCGCTCCTGGTACGTCGGCCCCGCGAAGGGATGCGTGAAGCGCGTCCCCGGGAGCGGCCCGCTCTCGCGGCGGTGCTTGCCCGAGAGCAACCCGCCCGCGATCGGATTGTACGGGATCACGCCGAGCCCTTCCTCCGCGCACAGCGGGAACAGCTCGCGCTCGACCTGGCGGAACAGAAGGTTGTAGCGCGGCTGCACGCAGACGAGTGGCGCCAGCCCCCGCAGCTCGCTCCGTCCCAGCGCGCGCGCCACCTGGTAGGCGAAGTAGTTCGAGCAGCCGACGTAACGCGCCTTGCCCGCGCGCACCACGTCGTCGAGCGCGCGCAGGCTCTCGTCGATCGGCGTCGTCGCGTCTGGATGGTGGAGCTGATAGAGATCCACGTAGTCGGTGCGGAGCCGGCGCAGCGAGCCGTCGATGGCGTCGAGGATGTGCTTGCGCGAGAGCCCGCGGTCCCACGGGCGCGCGCTCATGGCACCGAAGCACTTGGTGGCGACGATGAAGTCGTGACGCCGCCCCTGCAGCCAGCGCCCGAGGATCTCTTCCGTCCGGCCGACCGTCTCGTCGCCGCCGCCCTGCGGGTAGACGTCTGACGTGTCGAGGAACGTGATGCCGGCCGCCGCCGCGCGCTCGAGGATGGCCCCGGCCGTCGGCTCATCGCACTGCAGCCCGAACGTCATGGTGCCGAGGCAGAGGCGCGAGACGGGCAGCCCGGTGCGGCCGAGAGGGACGTGACGCATCGAGGGACGATTATCGCCGACGAAGCGGAAACCGGATCACTGTGCCGTCCAACCCCCGTCGATCACCAGCTCGCTGCCCGTCACGAACGACGACTCGTCGGAGGCCAGATAGAGCACGCCATACGCGACGTCCTCGGCCTCGCCGTAACGGCCGAGCGGGATGCGCGAGACCATTCGCTGGTAGACGGTGGGATCGGCGCGACGCGCCTCCGTCATCGGCGTGACGACGGGCCCGGGATGGACGGAGTTCGCGCGGATGCGCTCCTTCGCGTATTGCACCGCGGTCAGCTTCGTCAACAGGCGCACCGCGCCCTTGGACGCCTGGTACTGGGGGCTGCTGTCGTCCATCCCCACCAGACCCAGCTGGGACGAGATGTTCACGATGGACCCGCCCCCCGCGCGCCGCATGGCCGGGATCGCGGCCTTGGTGCCCAGGAACACCCCCGTGGAGTTGATGTCCATCACGCGATTCCACTCCTCGAGCTTCGTATCCTCCACGCGCCCCGCGCCCCCGACGCCGGCGTTGTTGACGAGAACGTCGAGTTTTCCGAAGCGATCCACCGCCGCCGCCACCGCGCGCTCCCAGTCGTTCTCGTTCGTGACGTCGAGACGGACGAAGGTGGCCTCGCCGCCCTTCGCGACGACGTCGGCCTCGACCCCGCGCCCTTCGGATTCACGGAGGTCACCGATGACGACACGCGCCCCTTCGCGCGCGAACAGCCGCGCTTCGCAGGCGCCCATCCCGCGCGCCCCCCCACTGATGAGAGCAACTTTCCCCGCGAGTCTCATGACCGTACGATTCCTCCCGGTGAGTCTTCCAAGCAGCGGCGCCAGTGTAGGCGAGGCCCTCACGCCGCGCAATGTCGCCGCCCGCGCTGACCCCGCGGCACAAAGCACGGTAAAATCGAACCGTCCTCTGACTGTGACGCGCCTGTAGCTCAGTTGGATAGAGCATCGGACTTCTAATCCGAGGGTCGGGGGTTCAATTCCTCCCAGGCGCACCAAAAAATCAAGCACTTCCGCCGCGGCAGTCGCACAGCGGGGCATTGGATGCCGCAGGAGGTCCGCGCTCGGGTTGTTTTGCTGTCGGCAATTGCGTTTGGCGCCAGAGTTGCGGGACTTGCCGGCGTGATGGTGGATTCGAAGGGTGAAAAGACCATCTCTTGAGGAAGTAATTTCCCAGATTCGGCAGCGCCGGGAAGACCGTCGTGTCGTGATCGACGAAGACGTTCAACCTCAACCCGCCTAAAGGAGATGTCATGACGAAGATGCTCAGGAGCTCCGTGATCTTCGCGGTGGTCGTCGGGATCATCTCCATCGCCGCCCGGGACACGACCAACGCGGCGTTTGCGCCCTACAGCCTGAACGGCACCTATCGCCTCACCTTCAACGGATACGTGCCGTCCACGGGGCGTCTGGAGTCGGGCTTCGGTATTTTCGTGCTCGACGGAACCGGCCATCTCTCGGGGACCGAGGTCTTCAACGCCGGCGGTACCGTCTGCCGGAATGTCGCGGTAACGGGCACCTATACACTCGGTACCAATGGCATCGGGGACGTCAGCGCCGATTTCACCTCCTCCGCTGCAGGGTGTTCAGGCCACTTCAACAGTAGCTTCTTGGTCCTGGACGGGGGAGATCTCATCCGTGCCGTCTCGACCGATCCGAACTTCGTGACGATCTCGGAGGAATGGCGCCGGCAGCCCGAGTAGCCCTCCTATGCCGGGCTGGGCGCGGAACGCCGTGGCCTGGGCGTCGCCCTCGAGACTGCGAACCGTGATGATTCTGCGGGTGGTGAAGCGCTCGCTCGGTCACGACTGAACCGACCTCGCCCTTGAACGGGTGCTCGAGCGCGCCTACACTCCCCCCGTGATGCGTGATTTCGGCGTACCCGATCACGCGGTGACCGTGGCTCTGGGCTGAATGCGCGGTCTCGTCGCCCGTCGCCTGCCGTCCGTCGTCCTTTTCGTCGGCGTGCTCGCCCTCTGGCAGGCGGCCGTGAGCGGCCTGGGCCTGCGCGAGTACCTCCTGCCGGCCCCCTTGGCGGTGGCGCAGGCGTTGGGGGGCGGCGAGATTCCGTGGGCGCGACACGTGTGGATCACGACGCTCGAGATCACGGGCGCCTTCGCGGTGGCGGGTGGCGTGGGTATCGCTCTCGGGGTGGCCATCGCGTGGTCTCCGCTCTTCTCGCGGGCGCTGGTGCCGTTCCTCGTCTTCGTCAACACCTTGCCCAAGGTGGCGGTCGCGCCGCTGTTCCTTCTGTGGCTCGGCTACGGCGTCATTCCGAACATGCTCATCGGGGCCCTGATCGGGTTCTTCCCGGTGGTGATCAACACGGCCGTCGGGCTCACCCAGGTGGACGAGGACATGCTCGACCTCGGTCGCGCCTTCAACGCGCCCAAGTGGAAGGTGTTCGTGAAGATCCGGATTCCGAACGCCTATCCCTATATCCTGAGCGCGCTCAAGATCACGGCCACCGCTTCCGTGGTGGGGGCGATCGTCGGCGAGTTCGTGGCCTCCCAGAGCGGGCTCGGTTACGTCATCATCACCACCCAGGCCAGCATGAATACGCCGGTGGCGTTTGCGGCGCTGGTGTGGATCTCCGTGATTGGCCTGCTCGTGTATGGTGCGGTGGTCCTCGCCGCTCGCTGGATCGCTCCTTGGGCCGAGACGACAGAGTAAAGGAGACCGCCATGAGACGCGTCTGGATCGCCCTCACCCTGCTGGCGCTGCTCGTCGCCAGCCCGCTTCTCCTGGCTGCGCAAACGACGGAGAAAGTGGTGTTCGCCCTGAACTGGTTCGCGGTGGGCGATCACGCCGCCTACTGGGTGGCGCTCGACAGGGGCTACTACAAGCAGCGCGGTCTCGACGTGGAGCTTCAGAACTCCAAGGGCTCCGGCGACTCCATCGCCAAGGTCGACACCGGGCGCGCCGACCTCGGGTTGGCCGACAGCGCTGTCGTGATCGCGGCCTCCGGCCGCGGCGCCCGCATCAAGGTGGTCGGCATGGTCTTCGACAAGACTCCCATGAACACCTGGAGCCGCCGGGACAATCCCATCGCGAAGCCCAAGGACATGGAGGGCAAGACGGTTGGAGCGCCGCCGGGCGATGGGCAGCGGCAGATGTTCCCCGCGTTCGCCAAGCTCACGGGGATCGATCCGAGCAAGGTCACGTGGGTGAACATCGAGCCGGCGGCCAAGATGGCCGCGCTCGCCGAGAAGCGGGTGGATGCCGTGGCCGACTACACGACCGGCCTGCCCTTCTACGAGAAAGCGATGGGGAAGGGCCAGGCCGTCATGATGCCGTGGGCTGATCACGGGTTCGACCTCTACAGCATGTCGATCATGGCGGGCGAAAAGACGATGAAGGAGCGGCCCAAGGTTCTCCGCGCGTTCCTGGAGGCGTCCTACCTCGGCTGGCGGGACGTGATGGCCGATCCGAAATCCTCGCTGGAGATCTTCAAGAAGCGCGTGCCGGAGATCGATCTCACGGTGATCGAGCCCAACATGCTGATGGGCCTCGAGCTCATGAAGACCGATCGCTACGCCCAGCACGGTATCGGCTGGATGGACGACAAGAAAATGTGCGCGTCGGTGGAGCTGGTGAACACCTACATGAACCCGCCCAAGAAGGTGGAGTGTCAGCAGGTGTACACCAACGAGTTCCTCACGAAGGTCGAGATGCCGAAGTCGATGCGCTGAGCGGTCGTGAGCGACTTCATCGCGCTCCGGAGCGTCGGGATGACCTACGCCACCGCGAGCGGGACGGTGGAGGCGCTGCGGGATATCACGGTCGCGGTGAGCCAGGGGGAGTTCGTCGCCCTCGTCGGACCGTCGGGCTGCGGGAAGTCCACGCTGCTGCGGATCGTCGCCGGCCTGCGCCGGGCCACGGCCGGCGAGGTGCGTGTCGCCGGTCAGACGGTCGCGCGCCCCATCCCATCGGTGGGCATGGTCTTCCAGGCGCCGATGCTGCTCAAGTGGCGGACTATCCGAGACAACGTCTTGCTTCCGGCCGAGCTGTCCGGTCTCGACCCTCGCCGCTACCACGCGCGGGCCGACGAGCTCTTGAGCCTCGTACGGCTGGACGACTTCGGCGCGAAACTCCCGCGTGAGCTGTCCGGCGGCATGCAGCAGCGCGCCTCCCTGTGCCGGGCGCTGCTGCTCGATCCGCCGCTCCTGCTCATGGACGAGCCGTTCGGGGCGCTCGACGCGATCACGCGTGACGAGATGAACCTGGAGCTCTTGCGCGTGTGGGGCGAGGGGAACACCCAGCGCAAGACCATCGTCTTCGTCACCCACTCGATTCCGGAGGCGGTCTTCCTCGCCGACCGGGTCGTGGTCATGACCCCACGTCCCGGCCGGGTGGCGCGCGTCTTCGATGTCCCCCTTCCGCGCCCGCGCGCGGTGGCGACGCGGGCCCAGGCCGGCTTCGGTGCCCTCGCGCTGGCCATCCACGAGAGCTTGACGGCGGCCAGGGGGTGAGGGGTCATGCCTGAAGACGTCGGGCCACCGCCAGCATGACGTCCATCGTTGATCGGTTGCCGCGCGGCGGGCGAGTCTTGATCATCCGTCTGCGCTCGCTCGGCGATTGCGTGCTGACGACGCCCGCGATCTCCTTGCTGCACAGCTACAGACCCGACCTCACGATCGCCGTGATGGCCGAGCAGGCGTTCCGGCCCGTGTTCGAGGGCAATCCGGCCGTGAGTCTGCTGCCGGAGCCGTCGGTTGCGGAGGCGCGAGCGTTTCGAGCCGACCTGGCGCTGAACCTCCACGGGCTACAGGCGAGCATGGAGCTGACCGTGGCGTCGCGGGCGCGCTGGCGCGCCGGATTTTCGCACCACCGTTCGTCGGGGGTCTACAACGTGCAGATTCCGCGCGCCCAGGAGATCTTCGGCGAAGAACGACCAGTGCACACGGCGGAGCATCTGGCCTCGGCGATGTTCTATCTGGGTGTGCCGCGGAGCGAGATCCCCCGGGCCCAGCTCTTCGCTCCGCCCCCACAGGAGTCTCTCCCAACGGCGCCGGCACCCTTCGCGGTGCTGCACCCCTTTGCCCGCACTCCCGACATGACGTGGCCGGCCGAGCGGTTTGCCCGGCTCGCCGCACATCTGCGTGATCGTCTTCTGCTGCCGCCCGTCTTCGTCGGTTTGCCGGCGAACGATTTCACGCCGTTCCGAGACTTTTCCTGCCTGGTCGGGGGGCCGATCACCGGAATCACGCGGCTGATGAGCCGAGCTGCGCTGTTCATCGGAAACGACAGCGGACCGGCGCACGTGGCGGCAGCGTTCGGGGTGCCGGTGCTCGTGCTGTTCGGACCTTCCGACGACTACATGGCGTGGCGGCCTTGGCGCACGGAGCACGAGTTTTTGAAAGGTGACAGCACCTGCGAGAGCATCCCGTACGAAGCGGCGCTGGGGGCATTGGCGCGGCTGAAGGCGCGCACGCTCACGTCGCCTACTTTGAAATGGCCGCCATCTCTTGCCGCCGGCGCCCTGAGGCGAATGATCTGATTCTCCGGATCGGGTTCACGGAAAAGACATACTGTCCGGAGTTGGGCCCGTCGGGGAGATCCCAGAGTTTCCAGCCGAGATTCATCCGCAGGAAGAACCCATATCCCCACCGCCGGACGATGTAGAGCTGCCAGTAGCCTTCCGGAGCACGCCACAGGCACCATCCTTCGACCAGCGGACGATCGCCAATCGACGGATTGCCGAACGCCGTGACGGGTCCGCGGGTCCTGGCGCCCAGGATTTCGGTCGAAAACGTGTACGCCTTGTTCCGCCAGAACCAGGCGACGAAGCGGGGGTACAGCGGTCGGCGGCTCCAGCGCTCCTGGTGTCCGGGATCTCCGAACGCCGTGTTGTCGGGAGTTTCGAACCAGCGAAGCCAGACCGGAAGCCGGCCACGATCGTTCACGAGGAGTCCAAGGAACGGAGCCGCGATATAGGCCACGATGTCCGCCACGAGAGCCGGAATCACCAACGCGATCCAGAGCAGCGCCTTCACGGTTGACGGGTCATGAGGGCGTCGGCCGGAGGTGATTGATCGACCGCCGGCACCGGGGACGCGGCCCTCCCTCGCGCCGAAAATTTCAGGCGGAGCGGCTCGACGACACGGGTGGCGTCGAAGCCGGCCTCGATCCGGGCGCGTCCGGCCTCGGCAAGCCGCTCGCGGAGATGCCCATCGTTGAGCAGTGTCAGGATGTGTTCGGTGAGCTCGTCCCAGTTGGCCGGGCTGAACAAGAGCCCGGTCTTGCCGTGTTCCACAAGCTCGGGGATGCCGGCGACGCAGGGCGCGATCACGGGCACCTTCAGGCCCAGGGCCTCCATCAGCACGACAGGCAGGCCCTCCATGAAGCTTGGCAGGACGAAGACATCCGCGCGGGCCACTTCGCGCAAGACGTCGGGCTCGGGCAGACGCCCGAGCAGCGTGCAGGACGATTCGAGCCGATGCCGACGGATCTCTTGCTCGATCCGGGCGCGCTCCTGGCCGTCTCCGATCAGGCGAAGCTCGGCTCGCGTGCCGCGCTCGATCACCTTGGCGAACGCGGCGACCAGACCCACGTAGCCTTTTTCCGGAGAGAGCCGGCCGACGCTCACCACCCGCAGGAGCGCGCCATCCGCAGGTGGCTGCCGTTCGGGAAGGCGGTCGAGTTCGATGCCGCACCGGACCACGGAGAGCTTGTGCCACTGCTCGGGTTCGACGAGGCGCATCGCCTGCGCGCGACCGAAATGCGACACGCAGGCCACGAACGTCGCGGCGCGGATCTTTTCCGGCAGGAGCAGCATGAAAGGGTAATCGAACTCCGACGTCCCGTGGAGGGTCAGGCTCCAGGGAATCCCGAGGTATCTGGTCGCGAGGTATCCCACGGTGCCGCCGCCATTCGCGAAGTGATTGTGCAGATGATCGTGGCCCCCTCGACGCAGCTCGCACGCCAGGAGAATCGCTTGCGCGAAATAGGACAGCGCGGAGGCGAGCGCCTTGACGCCGGGGACCCGGTGACGCAGCGCCTCGCGGAGCGTCGCGGCGTAGCGAAGCGGCGTGCGGACCAGCGCCAGCCCGTGGGCGGCGAGGAGCCGAAGGGGATTCGTCGGCAGGACGTACCACGTACGCTCGAACTCGTGACGATCGGCCGTGGCTTGCCGTTCTTCCGGCGCGGGCCGACGAATGCTGAAGGTCTGGACGACGATGCCGCAGCGACGCAGGGCGGCGACCTCACGCCGAATGAAGGTGTGAGACGCCGCGGGATATCGGCTCACGAGGTACGCGACCCGCGCCGGACCGTCGTGTGCTCGCTCCCTGCTCGGGGTCACCTCGATCGGTCCGTCCTGAACGAGCGGAGGGTCATCGGAGGGATGCGGCCGGGGAAGATGGAAGAAGACATGAACGTGATTCGCGTGTGGGGCCGAGTCTATCACGTCGTGCGCGGCGGCCGGTCGCCACGCGCTCAACCCGTCTCCGCGCTGCGCCGACGCTGCGCCAGGCGGGCTTCGATCAGCGCGGACATCGCGGCGACGCGAGCCTTCCAGTCGTTGGTCTGGGCCACGGCGATGCGGCGGGCAATCTCCACCGGTCGCGAGGCGGCGAGCGCCGCACGGACGCCCGCCACGAATTCGTCCGTCGTCCCGCCCACCGTGACGACGTTCCCGTACTCGGCATTGAATCGCACGATCTCGGGCAGGGCCGTGGCGACCACGGGCAGACCCATCGCCAGATATTCGTTCAGCTTGGTCGGATACACGCTCGCCGTGTACTCCGTGAGCCGGTACGGGATGAGCGCGACGTCGAACGCCTTGAGATACCGGGGCACCTCCGCATGCGAGCACGATCCCAAGAAACGGACGTTGGCGCAGCCGGCGAGGAGGCCGACCTCCGTGTGCCGAGGACCGACGAGCGCAAACGTCACCTCCGGGAGACGCCGGGCTGTCTCGGCGAGCAGGGCTTGGTCGATCCACCGATGGATGGCTCCGAGGTAGCCGACGACCGGTCGGGGGAGGACGGCGAGATCGGCAGGCGGCGTCGATCCATCGGTCCGGGCGGCTTCGAACGGCGGGTAGTCGACGCCGAAGGGAAACACGTGCACCCGGTCGGAAAATGAGAGGGCCAGGGTCCGAAGATTTTCGGCCGTGACGAACACGAGATCGACTTCCCCGAAGAGTCTCTCTTCGGTTCGCCGAATCCGGCGCGCCGCGGGCGAGCTCGAGGCCAGATCGTCGACGCAGTAATAGATGCTGAGCTGCGGCGCCAGTGCCCACAGCGCTGACCCGCGAGGTGCTGTGGGCAGGAAGGTCCAGACGATCGGCGTCCTGAACTTCATGCGGCGCATCCATCGGCGGATCGCCCACAAGAGCAGGGCGCGATTGATACGCCGGGCGACGCGCGAGTACGGCCACGGCACGATCAGCGGTGAGAACACGTGCAGGTTCGGGGCTTCCTGACGGAATCCCCCCGGACTCCTCCGCCAGCGAGCGAAGCGGTGCCGGATCCGGCTCAGCTCGTCGAGGCGCGGGCGGCGCACCCCCGTGTTTTCCACGAAGAGCACGCGATTGCCCGCCTCCGCCAGCATGGACATGATCTGCTGGTGTCCCTGCCAGTTGAAATCCCAGTCGATGGAGGAGAGGCAGACGATGTCCTGGTCCTGGAGCACTAGGGCACGCGTGCCCTCTCGTGAATCATCGGGGTCGCCGTCATGCGTCGATGGTGAGAACGACATTGACACGTCACTGGGGCCTGGGATGTACTACGCCAGCTCCATGGCACGCGACGACACGTTCGGCCGCGCGGACCCGTCGGTGGCGAGGAACATCTCGTCGGCGATGTCGTCACAGGTCTTGAATGTGCCGGCCCCGCCGAGCTCCACGAGGAACTCACCGAAGCGATCGAGCCAGTGGTGACCGTAACAGTCGTGCAGGCCGATGGCGACGAATCGACGGGTGGCGAGCAGGCGCCGGAGGCGCTCCATCCACACCGGATAGGTCAGCTCGCCCGTATGCAGACCGTAGTCGTCCAGGTGAACGGGAATCTTGACGATGCCCCCCTCGATCCGGGGGCGATCGAAGCCGAGCGTCTTCGCCGAGCAGAGGAGCCATTCGAAGTTGAAGTAGGAGAGCCGGTAGTCGGTCACCTCCGGCGTCAAGAGGGAGCGGGCCGGTCGATACCCGCGGACCTGCAGATCGAGCCGGCGCACTCGAGGGAGCTGGTCCACGCCGTCCGGCGCGTGGTCGTACGTGTGGAAGCCGAGCGCATGACCGTGCGCGGCCACCATGTCCTGCGTCTCGGCGAACAGCGTTCCGAGGATGTTGTACGTCGCGCGGACGCCGCGCTCAGCCTCGAGGGCGAGCATCCGGACGAGATTGGCGTGACACTGCGGTCTGGGCACCGCGGTGTCGACGTCGGCCTCGGTGTCGTGGAACAGGCAGATCGTCGGGCGGGAGGGCGGTGTCGGGTCGACGGAAGCGGCGGTGGCCTCCAGGGGGACCAGGCGATCACCGACATCCGAGGGCGTCACCGCCCAGTACTCGGCCCCCCCGACGCGGGTGAGGCGGCACGAATATCGGCGCGGAGGCCCGTCGTAGATGCGTCTGAACAGCGCCGGGTCTACGGATCGTGTGATGCCGGTGAGGATCTGTGCCGCGGTTGGGGTGAAGACGGCGCCGAGACCCCGCGCCCGCGCGAAGTCGAGCACCGCGTTGAACAGCAGCGTCGGCCAGTCGCCGAAGCGATTGTCCAGCCGCGTCTTGCAGCGCTGCCGGAGTGCGGGGTGCCGGGACACCTGCTGGCAGAGATCCGACTGCATGAGGATGACGAACAGCCGGCCATCCTGCTCGTAGAGCCCGGCGGCTGCGACGAGGCCCTTCCGACCGAGCTGCTGCCGATGCCAGTTGACGGTGGGATCCGAGAACAGCACGTCGGGGAAGGCCTCCACGTCGCGGGCATAGAGGTTCAGTTGATACGCCGTCCCCTGCACCGCGGCGTCCTCGCCGATCCCGCGGCGTTCCAGCTGGAGGAACGTGTCGGGATACTGCTTGGTGAGCCAGACGACCTCGTGCGCGAAGTAGCTCCGTCGAGGGAGTCCCTTGGCGACCCAGGCCTCGACCGGAGCGCTGCGTCTCACGGAGACCTTCGATCGCGGCCGCCGCTCGACAATTCCGCGGCGACGACGTCCTCCGGACGGCCGAGCCAGCGGCCGTGCTGATGGATCGTGCGCTCCCGGTCCTCGCCGGTGAGCCGATGCTTGTCGAGGATGCGCCCCAGCACGTGGAGCTGCTCTTCCCGGTCGCGGTGCGTGAGCCGCTCGCCATGGTGGACGCGGTAGTTGTAGAGCGGGCGCCCGGTCAGCGCGACACTGGCGCCGCGCTCGAGCAGCGTCCAGATGAGGTCGTAGTCGTCGATCCCGGGAGCGTCCCCGAGTGACTCGTCGAGCCCTCCGGCCGCCAGCACCGCCGCCTTGTCGAGGAGCAGGAAGTGGGTCAGATACGTCGCCTTCGCTTCGAGATTCGACAGTCTCTCGTAGACCCCGGGCAGGGGCGTCCGACTGAGATGAGACAGCGGGGTGGTGCCGTCGGCCGCGAAATCGGTGTGCCCGCTCGAGACGATGTCCGCGTCGAGGCGGCCACACTCCTCGACGGCCGTCGGCTCGAGCCAATCGTCCGAGAGCAGCAACCCGACGCGCCGGCCCGTCGCCCGGGCGATCCCGGTGTTGATCGCCGCCGGGAAGCCCCGCCGCGCCTCACGAGTGATGACGAGCCGATGGGGAACGTCGCGCGCGCTCGCGTGCAGGACCTCGAGGTTCGAGACCGGCGTGAGCGATGAGGTCACGACGATGACCTCGCAGGAGACGGTCTGGCCGAGCGCCGAGCGGACGGCCTGCGCGAGCCAGGACTCCCGCTGGCGGAGGAGCGGGACCACGATGGTCACGCCGACGTCGGGACGATGGGTCATCGCGGACCGCCGCGTGTGGGGCCCGGCCGGTCGACCCCGATGAAGGTTGTCATCGCCAACTTCAGCGCTCCCGTCGTCACGACCTCGGACGCCTCGGCGTTCTGGGCACGTCACGAGCTACCGCCCCGCCGCCGCGGTCTCTCGCTCTTCGAGCAGCCGGCCGGCTGGGGATTTCACATCATGGCCATCGGCCTCCACCTTCGCGATCAAGGGATGGCCGATACCGTCGAATTCTGGGACTACGCGGACCAGCGCGGTTCCTCGTATCTGCCCAATGGCGTTCTCCGCGTCATCTTTTACCACGAGGAAGACGTCGCGGCGTACATGGATCGGTACGGTGTCCCCGACCTCTTCCTCAATTACGGCGAGCACGGCAGGTCCATCCTCGACCGCCTCGGCGGGCGCTGCTTTCGCGTTCACGTTCCGTGCCTCCGCCGGCGTCGGGATGGCCCCGACAACACCGGGGCCGAGTGCTATCTCGTCGATAGCGAGGAATATCTCGACGATCGGTCGATGATGTACGTGCCGGTGGTCAACACCGGCGTGTTCCGCCCGGGGAGCGCTCCGAAGCGGCGGGACTTCGTCTATCTGGCCGCGTGCTACCGTGGCAAGCGTCATGATCTGGTGGTGGACGCCGTGCGTGGAACCGAGCTCACCGGACATTTCCATCCGGTGTCGAGGGGGAGCGTCGACCTCGACGGCGCCCACATCACCACGTCGGACTGGGACGAGCGCGACGTCGTCGAGCTGTTGACGAGCTCGCGCATCGCCGTCTATCCCGGTGACGCGACGTCGAACCCGGCCGCGATGTGGGAGTGCGTCGCCGCCGGGCTTCCGATCGTGGTGAACGCGAACATCCGCGGAGGCCGGCATCTCGTGGTCCCCGGCGTCACCGGTGAGCTGGCCGCTCCGGAAGACTTCCGGGCGGTCATGGTGCGCGTGCTGGCCGATCGGGACCGGTACCGGCCGCGGGAGTATTTCATGGCCCACTGGGATCCGCGCGCGATCCTGGACGAGTACGTCGCGTTCTTCCGGCGGATGGGGTGGAGACCGCCGTCTCGGGGCGCCGACACCGTCCAGGCCTCGGCCTCGTGAGCGCCCGGCTCGTCCCCCGGGACGCGTCGTTCGCCGAGGTGCGCGACCTCTTCTTGAACCTCGCGCGGGCGGAGCTGACGGCGCGCTACAAGACGACGACGCTCGGCATGCTGTGGTTCGTGCTGAATCCGCTGCTGATGACCCTCATCTTCACCATCGTGTTCGGCCACGTGGTGCGGCTCGAGATCGAGCGCTATCCGATGTTCGTGCTGTCCGGCCTGCTGCCCTGGGCCTTTTTTCAGACCGGGCTCGTGAACGCCACCGGGTCGTTCGTCCGGTCGGTGGCGCTGATCAAGCGTGTTCAGATGCCGCGCGTGCTGATCCCGCTGGCCGCCATCGCCGCCAGCCTCGCCCACTTCGTCGTATCGCTGGTGGTGTTGCTGATCGTCATGGTCGCTCTCGGCGTGCCACTGTCGCCTCACATGGCGTTCCTCCCGGGCGCCGTGCTGCTCGCGACCGCGTGTGTCACCGGGCTCGGCCTCGCGACCGCGAGCGTGAACGTGCTGTTCCGCGACGTCGAGCACATCCTGACCGCGGTGCTGCGGGCGCTCTTCTATCTCACCCCGACCTTTTACCCGCTGTCGTATGTCCCCGAGCGCTGGCAGCCGCTCTTCCTCTTGAACCCGGCCGCCGGCCTCGTGGAGATCCATCGCGCGCTGCTCCTCGACGGCGCGCTGCCCGAGGCCCGCGTCGTCGGCGCGACGGTCGTGGCCACGGGCATCGTGCTGGCGGCCGGCCTCGTGCTGTTCCGCTACCTGGAGGCCGACTTCGATGACCACGTCTGACGCGCGTCGCGGACGGCCAGACGACGCGACCGGGAACCGATCGCTTCGTATCGCCTGTGTCTACCGTCGCGCCGATCTGTCGGACGTGGTCGTCGCGAGCATGGACTACATCCGGTTCGTGCGCATGGCCACGGCGCTCGCGCGCCGTGGCCATCGCGTGGACGTGGTCGTGAATCGCGAGCGCACGCGGCCGGCCCTGGCCGCTCCGCTCCCCGAGGTGCCGTTTCGTGACGTCCGCTGGCATCACTACGACGTCGTGAAGACGTTCTTCCACAGCGGCTTCGAGACGCTGTGCGTCGAGGGCGGCTCCGATCATCCCTTCATCATCAGCAAGCTGGGGTCGGTCGTCGGGCGCGGGCAGACGCCGGGCGTCCACTTCTACGGCTCGGTGCGCGAGCAATTGCTCCGCACGCAGGAGCGGATCGCGGAGCGGAGCCGCGTCGTCACCGTCCTGACGACGCCGAGCGCCGTCCTCTGGCGACGGACGCACGGCATCACGAGTCGGCTCATGGAGGTGCCGACCGGAGTCGACGCCGACCTGCCACCGCTCGGACCGAATCCCTATCCGGCCCTCGGCGTGGAGGAACCGGTCGTGCTTTTTGCCGGTAACCTCTACTCGCTGACGGACCAGCCCGAGGTGAACCGGCAATGGCAGGCGCGGTTGAATCGGATCGGGCGGGCGCTTCGTGGAGCGGGTCTGCGCCTGGTCGCGCTGGGGCCCGGCGTCACCGACCGGCTGGACCCGGACGCGGTGCTCCACGCCGGGGCCGTGCCGATCCAGGAATTCTGGGACTGGCAGCGGCACGCCGCCGTCGGCGTGGTCCTGGCGCACGGCGCCGCACAGGACAACGAGAGCAGCAAGATTTATTACTATTTGCGGACGGCGCTCCCGGTCGTCTGCGAGCGTCCGGTGCCGAACGCGGGCTTGATCGCCGAGACCGGTCACGGCACGCTCGTCGATTACGGCGACGTGCATGCGCTCGCCGGGGCCGCGGCCACGCTCGCGGCCGCGCCTCCGCCGGCGAGCGGGGTGTCCGAGTACATGGTGAGACAGCACTCGTGGGATGCCCGGGCCGCCCTCTACGATCCGGTCCTCGCCTCGGTCCGGCGTGCTGGTTGACCGATGACGATCCAGGTGATTGCCCCTCTCACGATCGTGCTGTTCAGCCCCGGATTGCGGGACGAAGACATCGTCTGGGGCGAGCGCCTCATCGCGCGCAGCGAGCAGAAATCCCTCGAGCGCGAGTTCCCGGGCGCCCGCGTGGTCACCTTCGATCGAGGAGATCTCGCCACCCTCGCGGGGATGGACGTCGATCTGCTGATCTCTTCCTACACCGGTCCGGAGCCGCCGTGGCGCGTCGACGATATCGCGAGCTACGTCAACGGCGTCACCATCTTGAAGGTCGTGAACCACGCCGATCGGCTCGACGAGTTCAGCCGGATCCCGGTCGACGGCTTCATCACGAACAGCCGGTCAGCGGTGACGCCGCTCGGTCGTCATCGCCCCGCGGTGTACATTCCACTGGCTGTCGACGACGACTTCGGCCGCGTCGCTCCCGATCCCCGCTATCGCGCCGACGTCGTCTACCTCGGCAGCGGCGGGCGCGGCAACAAGCGACCGGAGACCACTCGACGCTATCTCGACGGCGCCAAGGGGTTCGACTTTCATCTCTGGGGAGGCTGCTGGGACGCCGCCTACTGGGCTCCCGCGTACCGGGACGATCCCCGCGCGAACACCTGGCACCGATACTGGCGCGGGCTCTTGCCGCTCGATGACATTGCGGCGCTCTACAGCTCCGCCAAGATCGTGCTGGGCTACCACGAGGAGTCCCAGCGCGCCTGGGGTATGTGGAACAACCGGGTCTTCGAAGCGCTGGCCTGCGGGGCCTTCTTCATCTGCGACGACGCGCAGGGCCTGCGTGAGGAGTTCGGCGAGGGCGTGGAGATCACCGGGGGTGGTGACCAGACCGCGCGGCTGATCACCTACTACCTGGCGCGTGGCGAGGAGCGTCGGCAGCGCGGGGAGGCCGGCCGGCGAATCGTGCGCGAGAAATATACGTATGGCCGATGGGCCCGCCGGGTCCGAGAATTCTATGAGCAACTGCGCGCGCGACGCCCTCGGGCGGTGCGCTCTGCGCGGGGGCGGTGACGTCGTGACGCCTCCGGGAAGGGACGAGAGACCGGTCGTCGACCAGACGAGCCGGACGGCCGCCATCGTGATACGGGGCGTGAGCAAGTGGTACCGTGCGCACGACCGGCGTCGGACGCTCGCCGAGGCGCTGTCCCGCTGGCTCACGGGCCGCCGTCAGCTGGCGAAGACGCTGTGCTCGCTCAGCGACGTCTCGTTCGACGTCCCTCCTGGTGAGTCGCTCGGTGTGGTGGGTCACAACGGCGCCGGCAAGACCACGCTGCTGAAGATCCTGGCCGGGATCGCGCGTCCGTCCTCGGGACACGTGGAGGTGCGCGGACGCGTCGCGACACAGCTGGCTCTCGGCAGTGGCTTCCAGCCGTACCTCACCGGACGCGACAACCTGTTCCTTCAGGGCACGCTGCTGGGTTTGACGAACCGTGACATCGCCGACCGCGAAGCCGCGATCATCGCGTTCGCCGGGCTGGAGGAGGCGATCGACCGACCGCTGTGGACGTATTCCAGCGGAATGGCCGCGCGCCTCGGCTTCGCCGTGGCCACCCATGCGCGCTTCGATGTGCTGCTCCTCGACGAGGCGCTCTCCGCCGGCGACGCGTCGTTCCGCGAACGCTGCAGCGCCGCCCTCACCGGCTTTCGCCAGGCCGGGAAGACTCTGGTGATCGTGTCGCACGGAGCCGACAGTATCCGCCGGTTGTGCGATCGGGCTCTCTGGCTGGACCACGGTCGCGTGCGGGAGCTGGGCGCGGCGAATGAAGTGGTCGCGTCCTACGAGAGCGTGATGCGCGGGCGAGCATCGGGCCCGGCGACTCGTACGTGACCCACGTCGGACTGGCCGGTCCGCGCGTTCTTCACGTCGCCCCCCTACACACCGCGGCGCCACTGGTACAACGCTCCGCGATGCTGCCAGTACGCGAGGCCGGCCTCGAGGGCGGCTCTCGAATCACCGGCGGCCCGTGCCACGGTGAGCCTGACGTAGGCACGGCGTAGATCGAGCAGGAGGCGGGGGAGCGCGCCCCACGGGCGCCGCGACAACCCGGCGAGGTGCGCCTCCCAGCGTCCCAGTCGAAACGCGCGTTTGTAGAGCCACCCTGGCTGGAGCTGTTCACGACGAATTCGGTGGTGGACGACCGCCCGCGGCAGGTAAACGGGCGGGATGCCGGTTCGCTCCAGGTCGAGGTTCAAGCTCGTTTCCGCGCCCGTGATGTATGTGTCGGTCCCGTCCGGTCCGAATCGCGGATCGAATCGCCAGCCGCTCCTGAACACCGACGCCCGATACGCCATGTTGGGCCCGAAGATGCGGTGCGCCGAGTATGGTCCTTCGGACAGGTTCCAGTCGGCGATCGCATAGGCGTTCTCGGAGAGACCGTGCGGATTCGGCGCCAGGCCGTCGGCCGGCCAGGATGGGAGCACTCGCCCCCCGAACACCTGCGCCTCCGGCCACCGTTCGCTACCGCGCCGAAGCTCGGTCAGCCAGTCGGATTGCGGGGCGACGTCGTCATCCGTGAAGACCACGAGCGACCCCTGGGCGTGGTCGATGGCACGATTCCGCGCGCGATTCATACCGGGACCGGGTTCGAGGAGGAGCCGGAGCGGGAGCCGCGCGGTGAAGCGTTCGGCGGCCGCACGCGTCCGGGCGTCGCCCTCGGTGTTATCGACGACGAGCACCTCCCAATGCAGGCCGGCGGCGTCGAGCTCTGCGACGCTCGCGAGCGTGTCGGCCAGGAGCTCCGGGCGTCGGAATGTCGTGAGGATGAGGGAGAGGTCCAAACCGCGGCCGGCTCAGCGTGTCGTCGTGGTGGGGGACGCGAAGAGCTCGGCGCCGTCCGCTTCCTCGTATGCCTCGCGCCCGAGAGCGCAGTCGAAACACGGCACGCGGTCCGCGAGTCGCCGACACAGCTCGTCGCGGGTTGCCCTCTCCGTGGTCTCGTCGGACGGGGCCAGCAACACCCCGACAGGGCTCGTCGGCGCGTGCGCTCGAAAGAGTGCATGACGCAGCCGGTCGGAGGCTTCCGACGGAGCCAGCCGGCGGATCTCGATACCGCCTCGCGCTCCCGTCACTCGCGGAAACAGGACGCTCTCGAGGGCGGCGCTCGCCACCCGGGGGACACCGAGGAGGGTCGCGAGCTGTGTCGGGCTGAGGGCCCACACCCGCTGTGCCGGGGCTTGGCGACGGCGACGTCGCGCCACTTCGTCGAGCGTCGACCACGCATGGAACCCGCTCGACCGCAGACGCTGGTCGAACGCCGGGAACGTCCGAGCGGTACGCTCTCGGACGGCGACGATCGTCGGCATCCCGCGCAATGCCGCGCCGCCCGCTTCCTCCATCGTCACCGCGACCCGGTCGTTCGTGACGAACGCAGCACCCGGGCGCGAAAGCAGATGCAAGAGAAGCGTCGTCTTGCCTGCTTTCTTCGGGCCCGCGAACACGAGGCCGGCGCCGCCGACGAGGGCGGCGGCGCCGTGCACGATGAGCGCGCCCGCCCGCTCGGCCGCGATCATGGCCAGCTCCCGCACCACCCGCATCAGGGTGTTGCGCATCGTCAGGCCGAAGCGCGGAGCGACGAGGCGGATCGTCCGCCTGTCCGGGGTCACGATGCAGAAGACGCGATACTCGCCGTCGAAGACCACGATCTCGTCCGGGCTCGACCGCCAACGGGGCAGACGCACAGCGCCGGAGTCCAGCGCGAAGCAATCGATCCAGGTCCCACTCGGGTCGGGCCCCCGCCGCCAGAGGTCGAGATACCGCGCGGTGTCGATGTCGAGGATGACCGTGTGGTCGGCGTCAGCCGGAGGGGCGGTGGCGAAGTCGGGGCAAAGGAACTCCGCGAGCCACGCCAGGTGTCCCGGCGATTCACTGACGACGAGAATGCTCACCCCGGGATAGAGGAACCGCGCCGACCGTGACGGATCGAGACGTGCACTCACGCCCGGACGGACGCGCGGCGCTCGCGGAGAAGCGACCGCAGGCGCTGGAGGGGAACCTCGGGTGTGCCGATCGCGACGCGATGGCGAAAGAGCACGGATTCGACGAGCACCAGGATCGCCCAGAAGTCGAAGTGCATGTGGAACCGCGCGGCCGCGGGCGAATCGCCGTAGCCTTTCTCGTACGCGGCCCGCTGCGGCCCTGACATCGGCCACCGATACCAGGTGCGCGCCAGGTCGTACTCCGGCACGTGCACGATCACCGACTCGTTGTCGATGGGATGGATGCGACCGTTCGCATCCACGACCATGTTGTCTCCACAGAAGTCGCCGTGGACGAGCGCGGGAACGAGATCGCGCGGCATGCTCGACATCGCCAGTTCGCGGGCCGCGGCGCCGTCCTCCTTCGTGATCGCGTTCAGCCGGACCAGCCGCGCGAGTCCCCGGGTGACTCGGGAGCCCGAGGCTTCGATGTAGGGCAGGGCCGAGCCCCGTCGGTCCTGCGGCAGGCCGACGGAATGGAGAGCGGCCAGGAGTGCGCCGCTGCGCTCGAACACGCCATCGTCGGCGGTCGCCGCCAGCGGACGGCCCTCGATCCACTCTTCCAGCAGCGCGCAGCCGTCGCGCCGGTGAATCCGTGGGAAGTGCCGCGGATCGAGATAGGCGGCGTGCTCCTGGATCCGTTTGGCCTGCCAGCGGTGCTCGCACCGGCGTCCCTTCATGACGCTCCCATCCGCGAACATCAGGCGAAACGTCCCGCGCGCGGCGCTCGAGGGACGACTCAGGATGGCGACGCCGGTCAGCGGAGCGTCGGCGGATTTCGCGAGACGCCACAGATCCCTTCCGATGTGGCCGCGGAGGTGGCGCTCGTCGCTCGCAGAGGCGTCGGATCGTGGAAGTGCGGTGCGAAGAGGCACGACCGACGATGTCATTTCGGGCCGGAGCGTGTCAAGCTCACGTGGGGGAAGGCATGCGGCAGGAAGACACCGAGGCCTCGCGGCTCTACCTCACCGGCCGTTACTGGCCGACTGACCAGCAGGAGCTCCTCCTGCGGGCGGCCCTCCTGGAAGCATCCGAGGCCATCCCGGCCTGGCGCGCGATTCGTGACCGTGTCGATCCCGACCGCGTCGATATCGGTAGCCGGCGTCTGCTTCCATTGCTCGCCGCCAACCTACGTCGCCACGGGGTCGACGATTCGGAGCTCGGCGGATGCCTCCAGCTGTATGGCGAGACCAGGGCACAGAATCACGCGCTGTTCGACGCCGTGGCGGCCGTGATGCGCGTGCTGACCGCCGCGGGCATCGAGACGATGGTCCTCAAAGGCTGGGCCCTCGCAGAGCTGTACTACAAGGACATCGGGCTTCGACCGATGTCGGACGTCGATCTTCTGGTGCGGAGGGCGGATGCCCGACGCGCCAGCCTGATCTTGCAACAACTGGGATGGTCCCCTCAGGACGACGTCACACCGTCCTTCGCTCGGACTCGACACGGGGTGACGTTCAAGAATCGTCCTGGCCAGCAATGTGACCTCCACTGGTGGATCTTCGAGGAGTATTGCCCGGCGAGCATGGACGAGGACGTCTGGGCGTCTTCGATCGCGGTCGACCTTCAGGGTGCCAGCACCCGGGTCCCCGCGCCGGCCGACCAGTTCCTTCATGTCTGCGTTCATGGCGTGAAGTGGGCGCGAACGCCCGGCGTCCGCTGGATTGCCGACGCCGTCCTCATGCTGCGGGCCGGCCAGATCGATTGGCACCGTCTGATCTCCCAGGCCGAACGGCGTGGATTCTCCCTGCGGATGCAGCAGGCCCTGCGTTATCTTCGCGCGCTCACCGGTGTCGCGATTCCGGCCGAGGCGTGGTCCCATCTCGCGCGCTGTCCCGTTTCGCGCTTCGAGCGCTTTGAACATTGGGTCCGGAGCCGGGACCACTCGCTGATGGGGGCGCTGCCCTTTCATTGGTGTAACTATGTGCGATCCGTCCACGCGATCTCGCCGGCCACCGCGCTCGGCTTCGGCCGCTACCTACAAGATCTCTGGGGCCTGGACTCGGTGAATCAGGTCCTGCCCGCCGCCTTCGCGCGCGCCGCCGTGAGGGTCCGTGGCCGCGCCACCCGCCTTGCCGGTCCGCCGCGCGCACGCTAGACTCGAGCCAAGCTGGCGGTGCGGTCGTGTGACGCGGACGCCCTATCCTCCCTAGCTGGCCTCTGGGGAGACCGAGAGGAGACCGTCATGCTTGCTGGACTTCTGGCCCTCATCCTCGCCCTTCTCCTGCCAGCGGAGCTGTTCGCGTCGCCGGCCGTGCCCGTCACGGGCTTCACCCCCGGCCGTGTGTACGCCGCCGGCCTCAACAAGTCGGGACAGCTCGGGGACGGCACGCACGCGGACCGCAAGCACCTCGTTTTCTCGAACGCGGCCGCCATCCTGAGCGTCGCGGCCGGGGGAGAGCACAGCCTGGCGCTGGACGCGGATGGCCATCTCCGCTCCTGGGGCCGGAACCTGTACGGCCAGCTCGGCGACGGCACGATCGGTCCGGCCAAGAAACCGGTCGAGGTGGTGGCGGCCAGCAACTTCAAGGCGGTCGCGGCGGGCAGATTTCACAGCCTGGCCCTGGATGTGGACGGTAACGTGTGGGCCTGGGGTCGCAACGACTTCGGGCAGCTCGGCGATGGCACCATCACGAACCACTATCGTCCGGCTCTCGTGCTCGGGCTGAGCCGGATCGTCGCGATCGCGGCGGGCGGCTGGTACAACCTGGCCCTTCGCGCGGACGGCACGGTCTGGGCGTGGGGGGACAACTCGACCGGTGAGCTCGGCATCGGGACGCTCGTGCAGCAGAACACACCGGTCCAGGTGCAGGATGCCGGAGGTCCGCTGACCGGCATCACGGCGATCGCCGCGGGCGCCGTGCACAGCCTGGCGGTTCACGTGGATGGCACGGTCCGGGCCTGGGGCCACAACAACCATGGCCAGATCGGGGACGGCACGCTCTCGGATCGCCTGCTGCCGGTGGCGGTCGAGACGGCGATCGGCGCCAGCCCGCTTCTGCGGGGGATCATCGGAATTGCCGCCGGCGGCACCCACAGTCTCGCGCTCGGAGCCGACGGCACGGTGTGGAGCTGGGGTTGGAACGGCAACGGTCAGCTCGGAGACGGCACGACCGTCGACCGTACCCAGGCGGTACGTGTTCTTGCGGGTCCGCGGGTCTTCTTGAGCGACATGATCGCCATCGCCGGTGGGGCATCGCACAGCCTGGTAATTCGCGCAGACGGCCGGGCGCTCGCGTGGGGCTCCAATGGAGAAGGTCAACTGGCAGACGGCACCACGAAAGAACGCCACGAGCCGGTACTCATGCTCAACGCGGATGGCGCGCAACGTTCCGTGACCGCCATCGCGGCCGGCGGGACCGGCTTCAGCGGCAGCCACAGCCTGCTGGTGATCGCGTCCGCTGAGGCAATGGCCTGGGGCAACAACGACCACGGGCAACTGGGCGACGGCAGCAACATGCCCAGCTCCTTTCCCGTCCCGATCAAGAATTCCATCGGAGGGGACCGGTTGCGCGAGAAGGCGCTCGCTGCGGGCAATCGTCACAGCCTGGCGCTTCGCTCCGGTGGCGTCAATCCTCCTCCCGGCGGCACGGTCTACGCCTGGGGCGCCAACCAGGAGGGACAGCTCGGGACGTCATTGCCTGGCGACCAGAATGCCCCAAAACAAGCGGAAACCGTCGAACGAGCCGCGGCGCTGGCCGGGGGCGGCGCGCATAGCCTGGCGCTGCTCGCGGACGGCACGGTCTGGGCCTGGGGCAGCAATAGCCGCGGACAGCTCGGAGCCGGCTCCAACAACGATGTCGGGGCTCCTGAATTCGTCCACGACCCGGCGGCTCCCGGCAGCCCATTTCAAGGAGTGATCGCCATCGCGGCGGGCTTCGAATTCTCCCTGGCGCTCCGCGTCGACGGCACGGTCTGGTCCTGGGGAACCAACGATGGGGGGCAGCTCGGAGATGGCACCACCGACCTGCACCGTCTTCCCGTTCAGGTCCGGAACCCGGGAGGCGACGGCTTTCTCACCGGGGTCAAGGCCATCGCAGCGGGGGCATACCACAGCCTCGCCCTGAAAGCGGACGGCACCGTGTGGGCCTGGGGCGGTAATACCCGCGGGCAGGTGGGCGACGGCACGCACGACAACCGGTCCTATCCCATCCTGGTGACCGGTCTGCCGACGGACCGGGACGCGCCCTGGGCCATCGCCATCGCCGCGGGTGGGAAGCACAGCCTGCTGCTCCTGGCGAACGGCCATCTCCGCGCGTGGGGCGCGAACGATCGCGGCCAGCTGGGCGATCAGACCAACGTCGATCGGCCGCTCCCCGTCGCGGTGCACGGCCCTCTCGGAAACTCCGGCGACCTGGACGGGACCAAGGCGGTCACCGGTGGCGGCGAGCACACCCTGGCCCTACATGCACTGAACGGATCCATGCTGGCGTGGGGCTCGAACACTGACGGCCAGCTGGGTAACTTTACTGTGGGCTCTGACAGCGCGCGGCCGGTGTACGTGCTCATCTCGGACATCTCGCTGGTCACGCTGCAGCGAGTGGGAGCGATCGCCGCGGGCGCGGTCCACAGCCTCGCCCTGAAGCACGTGCAGTGAGTGGGGCTTACCGATGAAGAGCCTTCGGAGCCTCTTGATCCCGCTGGTTGCCGTGATGATCCTGGTCATCGGGAGTTCCGGCGTCGCCGCCTCCGAGGGGCAGGTGACGTGGGGGGTCCACGTTTCGCTGACTCCGACGTGGTTCGACCCGGCGGAGACGGTAGGCACGGCCACGCAGTACGTGGTCCTTTACGCGGTGCACGAGGCGATGGTCAGGCCGAGAGCGGGTCAGCTCGCGGCGCCGGGCCTGGCCGAGTCGTGGACCAGCTCGCCCGACGGGCTGGTCTACGAGTTCGCCCTCCGCAAGGGCGTGCGGTTTCACAACGGCGAGGCGATCACGGCGGAGGACGTGAAGTTTTCCTTCGAGCGTTACCGGGGTGTCTCGCAAAAAGCCCTCAAAGAGCGGATCGCCGGCGTCGACATCATCGACCCCGCGCGTATCCGCTTTCGGCTGAAGCAGCCGTGGCCCGACTTCCTGACGTTCTATTCCACGGCGACCGGGGCGGGCTGGATCGTGCCCAAGAAGTACGTCGACAAGGTCGGCGAGGACGGCTTCAAGAAAGCGCCGATCGGGGCCGGTCCGTACCGCTTCGTCTCGTTCACGCCCGGCGTCGAGCTGGTGCTGGAGGCGTTCGATCACTACTGGCGAAAGCCGCCGCTCGTGAAGCGATTGGTCCTGAAGGCGATTCCCGATGAGACCACCCGCCTGGCGGCGCTCAAGCGCGGTGAGGTCGACATCATCTACGGGATGAGCGGCGCGCTCGCCGAGGATGTGCGGCGGACCCCGGGACTGACGCTCAAGCCGGTGGCCGGACAGGTCGTCGATTGGGTCAACTTCCCCGACCAGTGGGATCCCAAGTCTCCGTGGCATGATCGGCGCGTACGGCTGGCCGCCACCTACGCGATCGATCGACAGGCGATGAATCAGGCCGAGCGACTCGGCTTCGCCAGGATCACCTGGAGCCTCGTGCCACACACCTTCGAGTTCTACTGGCCGTCGCCCGGGTACGCCTACGATCCCGCCAAGAGCAAGCAGCTCCTGACCGACGCCGGTTATCCACGCGGCTTCGACGCCGGGGATTACTTCTGCGATGCCGCGCTGACGTACATGGGCGAGCCGGTGGTGAACTACCTCAACGCCATCGGCATCCGGGTGCGGCTCCGGCCACTCGAGAGGGCGGCGTTCCAGAAAGCCTGGAGCGAGAAGAAGCTCAAAGGCCTCATTCAAGGCGGGAACGGCTCCTTCGGTAACGCGGCGACGAGACTCGAGTCCCTGGTCGTCGGGGGCGGCGCGTACGTCTACGGCAGCTACTCCGACATCGATGGGCTCTTCCGGGAGCAAGCGAGCGAGCTCGACGCGAAGAAGCGCGAAGTGATCCTGCACCGCATCCAGCAGCTCGTCTACGAGAAAGTCCTGGTCGCACCGATCTGGCAGAACGTCCCCCTGAACGGTGTCGGGCCCAGGGTGGAGGAGTCGGGCATCGGGCTCGTCCCTGGCTACATCTTCTCCGCGCCGTACGAGGACGTGCGACTCAAGATCAAGTAGCGCCTGGCCCGGAAGGACACCGGCTCAGGGCCTCGTCACCTCGTCACCTGGGCGGACTCGAGCGCCGTGATGTCCGTGGGACCAAGTATGTTGTCGGCCAGCGCTCCAGGTGGCGTCGCGACGGCGGCGAACGTGTACACACCGGGCGGCGCTTCGGCTGGCCAGGTGACTCCCACCACGGTGCTCTGCCTCGACAGCGACGTGCTCGCCAGGAACCGTGGGAACGTGGCCGGCGGATTGGTGCTGCACGAAAGCGTCAACGCCGAGCCGCCGTTGAAGATGAAGACGAGCGGGATCCCACCGCAGCCCAGGCTGGGGGCAAGCGACTGGGGCAGCGCGATGACGAGGTAGAGGTCCACCGGTCCCTGCGGGGGATTGGCGAACAGCCGCATTTCGACGACCTCGCCGGGCGCGACGGTGGAGCGATTGAGCGCCACACCCACCCCTGGGCCGGCGATGACGACGTTGTCGAGGAGGGTCGTATCGGGAGTGAAACTCGACCAGTATTCAGAGCGGATCGTGAAGGCTTCCGCTCCGGCGAGCACGGCGTCGATCTGGGCCTGGCTCGCGGTGGTCGTATTCACGCCGTCGAAGAAGAGCCAGCCGGCGTCGGTCCCGAAGGTGAGGAAGTAACGGACATAGGTCGGAGAGATAGGTGGTGCTGGCGGCGACACGTTGCGCCGGATGTGGTTCGTTCCCGCTCGGATGTCGATGTCGAAGTCTTCGAAGTAGATGTCAGTGGAAGGAACGTTGATCGTGGAGATGTCCCAGGAGACGGATCCGCCCACGGCAGAGCGTAGTGCCGCGACAAAGGAGGACGGGGCCAACATGTACGACGTCCGGCTGTCCGAGGGGGCGTCGTGACGGAGCGCGCCGCCGGGATTGCCGGCCCCCGCGGCAAACGACACGTTGCCCGATAGGGCATTCCCGGCCCCGTCGATTCTGATGGCCGTCCATCCTTCCGTGCTCGAGTCGAACGTGCTTGCCGCGAGGACCGCCGCCGAAACGGGGCTCGCGAAGAAGCCGCTCGCCAGCAGAGAACCGATGAGGATTAGCGCGAGCACGACCCCGCCACGTACCTGCATGACCCACCTCTGTCCGCTCAATCGTCTTCCACCGTCTGGAATGATTCCGGCAAACCCTGCGCCAATCCCGCAACCTCGGAAGATGCGCGTTTCTCCGCGGACTTCGGCGCGGAGGGCGTCAATGTTACCGAGGGTTGGTAAACGTCTGCGCGGCCGCCTCGGCCGGGCGATCGGCCTCGAGAGAGGGGAGATGAGTTCACAGGCATGGCACGTGCTGTTTGTTCTTGCCGGGAGGGCACAGCCATGGTGTACCGGCGCGTCGTCGGGATGGTGTTTGCGCTGCTGGTGATCCCGAGCCTATCGAGCGGGGCGCCGTCGCCTCGCGCCGAGATCGAAACGTTCTTCGAGGGAGCCAAGGGCATTCTCGAGGAGGCGACGGACGCCAAGCGAGCACGCGCGGAGTTTCGAAGGCTGACCCATGGTCTGTTCGACGCGCGGGCGGCGGCCCGCCAGGCCCTGGGCGCCGAATGGGACAAGCGTTCGCCGGCCGGCCGGAACGAGTTCACGCGGGCCTTCTCCGACGTCTTCGAGCGCGCCTACCTCGAGATCGTTCAGGCGCAGCTGCCTCGGTACCGCGAGCCCTCCATCCGGGTGATCGGAGAGGACGTGAGTGATGGCCGCCAGGCCGTCGTGCGCACGAGCGTGACCGCGAAGGACGGCAGCGACGTCCGGATGGACTACGCGATGGGGCGGGCGGGCGACCGGTGGCGGGTCCACGACGTCGTCATCAACGGCGTGAGCCTCGTCGACAACTACCGTGCGCAGGTCGCGCGCGTCCTGCGCACGGCGTCCTATCCCGAGCTGCTCGACCGGCTACGTGACGCGGCGGGACCGGAAGCGCCGCCACCTACGGCGACCGCCGGCTCGTCTGTCAGGGCCCAGCGGAAAACTGCCGGGCCCTGAACCGCCGGACCGAGGTCCGGCGATCACCGTAGTCGGGTCCTACTGGACTAGATCCCGCAGCTCGGGGACCACCCAGAATGGGGCCCGGCCTGACTCCACGCGCTGGATGTTGTCGAAGCCGTTGCGGTAGGCCTTCATCCAGTTGTCCCACGTGGGGCCGGCGCTGTGCGGCGAGAACGTGACGTTGGGGAGCGAGAAGAGCGGGTGATTCTTCTTCGGCGGCTCCTCCACCATCACGTCGAGGCCGGCGGCGGCGATGGTGCCTGACGTCAACGCCTGGTGCAGCGCGTCCTCGTCGACCACCGGGCCGCGGCACGTGTTGATGAGGATGGCGGTGCGCTTCATCTGCGCGAACTGAGCGGTCGACATCATCTTGCGCGTGACGTCGTTGAGCGGCACGTGCAGGGTGATCACGTCGGACGTGCGCAACAGCTCGTTCAGCAGCGCGAAGCGGACGCCGAGCGCGTCTTCCTGATCCTCGGTGAGACGCAGGATGTCGTAGTAGCGCACGTCCATGTCGAAGCCCTGGACGCGGCGCGCGACCTTCTTGCCGATGTTGCCGAGGCCGATGATGCCGAGCCGCTTGCCTTCCACCTCGTAGGTCCGCACGGCCGCGAAGTCGCTGGCCCGCCACGTCCCCGACACGACGTTGAGGTGGTGATAGACGAGCTTCTTGAGCACGGCCAGCATGAGCATGACCGCGTGCTCCGCCACCGCCACGGAGTTGGCGCCCCCGTTGTTGGAGACCGGCACCTTGGCCTTGCGCGCGGCCTCGATGTCGACCCGGTCGTAGCCGGCGCTGGTCAGCTGAATGAGCTTCAGCTTGGGCGCGGCGCGGAAGAACTCGTTGCCGATGCCCGTGCGCGGCGAGCCGAGGTAGTACTCGGCGTCGGCGGCGGCGTCGTAGAACTCGGGCTTGGCGGGATCGACGACGAGCAGCTCCATGCCGGGCGGGAGCAGCTCACGGGCGATGTCCATGACGGGCGCGGGCTGCGGCGGCGTGAGGACCTTGGTCACGATCTCCTCCTGATGTTGGATAAAGCGCGCCCAAGCCTAACAGACCGTCAGCTGATCATGAACCCCAGGTTCGGCGTCGCGAAGCGGCCGATGTTCGGGAAGACGGTCGGCAGATCGGTCGGCGATACCCCGAGCCACAGCGCGAGCGTCGCCCCGAACTGATCGGCCGCGGTGGTCGGGATCCAGCGTCCCCGCGCGCCGGAGCCGTTGTCCGAGTCGTTCGGACCGTTGAGGGCGAGGGTGGGGAAGGTGCCGTAGAAGTCACCGCCGGCCACGGCGTCGCCGATCACGAAGTGGTGCGCGCCCCATGCGTGATCGGAGCCCGCGGCGCCGCCGCTGCCCGCGGGTTTCAGGGTGCGGCTGAAGTCCGACAGCGTGAACGTCGTCACCTGGGACGCGATGCCCAGCTCGACCGTCGCGTCGTAGAACGCCCCGATCGCCTGGCTGACCTGGGTCAGCAGATCGGGTTGTGATCCGGAGGTCACGCCCTGGCTCACGTGGGTGTCGAACCCGCCGAGCGAGCAGAAGAAGATCTGTCGCGTGAGACCGAGCTGAGTGCGCAGGGCCATGAGCTTGGCCGCCTGCTTGAGCTGGTTACCCAGCGTCGTGTTCGGAAACACGGTGGCGATCGGCGGATCCGCGGTGAGGGCCTGACCGTTGGCCAGGAGCTGGAGGCCGACGTCGGCGGCCGCCTGAACGAGAAGCGGCGAGCCTTGCTCCGCGCCCTGATTCAGGAGCTGTCGAAACGCGCTGTTCGCGGCCGAATCGCCGGACCTCTGCAGGGCGAGCGCCTGGGGTAGAGGCGTGGGAGCGGAGGGCACCGAGACCGGGCTGGTCTTCGTGCCCAGGCTGAACAGCGTGAGGTTGCCCAGCGTGGCCACCGTCGGGAAACCGTTCGGCGAGGCCTGGATCACGTCGGCGATACGTCCGCCCCAGCCCGTGGGCAGCGTCCCGGTCGCCGAGCCGCTCTGCCACGCGGCCTGCTGGTCGGAGTGCGAGAAGAGCTGATACGGCCTCGGCACCGTCTTGTTGAGGTATTGTGTGCGGGTGGTCGGAGCCACCAGCGGCCCGACGTTGGCGACGACGGCCAGCCGGTGCGCCTGCCACAGGGCGCGCAGGCGCGTGAGGTTCGGATGAAGGCCGAAGGTCGCGCCCGCCGAGGGCACGCTGATCGTGAGCAGCTGCGCGGAGGGGACGGCCAGGTTGCCGCGCGCCGCGGAATAGCTCGCGTAGTCGTCGACGGGGACCACCACGTTGTTCGTGTCGTTGCCGCCGAAGAGGAAGACGCAGACCAGCGCTTTGTAATCGGACGGGCCGGCGGCCGCGGCCAGCGCGTTCATCACGAAGAGGTCGCGCGCGCCCGTGAGGGCGGCGGTCGCCGTGAGCGCCCCACAGCCGATCTGTCGGAGAAAGTCCCGGCGCGTGCTCGTCATGGCTACCGCTCCACCAGGTACTGCGGCGAGGTGACGACCAGATAGATCGCGTTGCGAACACGGCTCAGCGCGTTGGACGCCGGGATGGCGCTGACGGAGTTGACGATGGTCGTGCGGGTGGCGGGACTCATGCGGCCGTAGAGGAACATGTGATTCAGCGCGTCGGCGAGACCGGCGGGGTTGCTCGCCATGGACGTCAGCCCGCTGAGATCGATCCACGTACCCGTGGGGCGGTTGGCGTTGGTCGACATCGCCTTGTAGATCACCTGGTACGCGAAGTTCGTGCGCGCCCGCGCGGTGCTCGTGGAGTAGATGGCGAACTCGGGGCCCAGCGTCGAATCGCCGGCGACCACGAAATCGGGCGGGTAGAAGTTGAAGACCGACGGCGAGCGAAACAGGTCCTGACCCATCTGAAGGCCGTTGGGCAGGAACGAATCCGATAGCACGTAGTCGGTCACCAACATCGGGCCGAAGGGGCGCAGGAACGACGTGATCCACAGGACCGGCTCGCGGAGATGGCCGTACACGCCGTCGGCCGGCTCCGCGCGCGCCTCCTGGTCGAGAAGAATCGCGCGGACGACCGACTTCATGTCACCGCCGGTGCTTCGAAAGACGGCGGCGACGCGCTGAACGTAAGCCGGGCTCGGATTGCTGGTCACGATCTGCTGGATCAACCGTCGACCGATGAAGGGGCCGACGTTCGGGTGCGCGAACACGTTGTCGAGGGCGTCGCGGAGGTCGGTGGGGGCGTCGCGCCCGGCCGGCAAGGTGACTTCGTTGAGCAGCGTCTTGGGCTGACGGTCGTGAGCGGTTGCGGCGGCCGGCACCAGCGGGTCGATGTAGTTCACGATCCCGACGGTCCGCGGTGGCGCGAAGCCCCAGCCCGTGAACACGCGCGCGAACGCGGTGATCGTGCTCTGGTCGAAGGTCGGAATGGGT